>RCNE010000924.1_pt1 | contig 15921 bp, 14 predicted proteins | sample 2041361 | NCBI WGS metagenome assembly RCNE01 (sample SAMN09708229, study PRJNA481090) | Marine sediment metagenome, whole genome shotgun sequencing project.
TTGTAGTGGTCAAGTAATTTTGGCCACGGATTTAGAGGATTTCCAGTAGATTTCCTCATGCGTTTGTGGCGGCATACCGCCATTGTTTTGATGCGGTCGATATTGGTTGTAGTAGCCAGTCATGTAATCGATAGCTGAGTATTTGGCTTCAGCGAACGAACGGTAACCCAACGTTGGTACCCATTCAGATTTTAAACTTCGGAAGAAGCGTTCCATCGGCGAGTTGTCCCAACAATTTCCTCGGCGGCTCATGCTTTGTTTGATGCGATAGCGCCAGACGTAACGTCGGAACTTCAGGCCCGTGTAGTGACTTCCCTGATCCGAGTGGAACATTACGCCAGTCGGTCTTTGACGTGATTCGAAGGCCATGGTTAGTGCCGCCGCAGTGAGTTCGCTGTTGGGCGAGTAAGACATCGCCCAACCCACAGGTTTCCTGGCGTACAGATCAATCACCACTGCCAAGTAGGCCCACCGTTTGCCTGTCCAGATGTACGTGACATCACCGCACCAGACTTGATTAGGAGCGTCGGGTTCGAACTCACGATTCAGCAGATTTGGAATATGGCTGTGCGGTTGCGAGCGACTCTTATAGCGATGCGCCGGTACTTGTGTGCTTTTTAATCCAAGGCGTTTCATAGCCTTTGAAGCGCGGTAACGGCTCAGATCAATGCCCTCAATAGTGACCATCTGAGCGATGCTGCGAGCACCGGCAGAACCGTTGCTCAGTCGATGAACACGGCGCACTTGTACGTCAAGCTTCAACTGTTTTACGTTAATACGTCTTGCTGCGGCCTGGCGATACTTTGCAGTACTGCGATTAATCCCGAACGATTCGCAGACTGCTGTCAATGTGTAGCTCTCTCGAAGTGACTGAACAAGCTTCACTTGTTCAGTGAGTCCGACATCAAGAGAGCGGTAGCCTTTTTTAAGATTTCGTTGTGCTCCTCGATGCGGCGTAGCTTTTTCTTGAGGGCTTTGATTTCTTGTTGCTCTGGTGTCATCGCACTTTGCTTGGGCGTAATGCCGTTGTGTTCCTCGCGAAGTTGCTTTACCCATTTGCCGATTGTCGAAATGCCTACGCCGACAGCATTGGCAGCTTCTTTAGCAGTGTAATTTTGATCGACAACCAGTTGGGCTGCTTCAAGACGAAACTCGGGACTATAGGTTGGTCTGGTTCTTTTACTCATGTTTGACTCACTTAATGTCTAAGGTGATCATATCACCTACAATTAACTGGCCAAATTAACTATGCCACTACATACACTGGCTCGTGAGAAGCTTTTAGAGTGTCACCAGTTACCCATTGGCAAAGAGACATTGCGTCAATGGATGTCCGAGGCGGGACTATGGACAACACGCAGAGCACGCAACAAACGCGTGTACCAACCTCGCAATCGACGCGATTGCCTGGGTGAGCTGATTCAGATCGATGGTTCACCGCATTGGTGGATTGAAGAACGAGGACCGAAGTGCACCCTCCTCGTTTTCATTGATGATGCGACCAGTCGTCTAATGCATCTTCAGTTCGTTAAAAGTGAAAGCACGTTCGACTATTTACGTGCAATGAACAGTTACATTAAACATCACGGTAACCTCTAGCGCTGTATAGCGATTGAGCAATAAATGCAGCCTTGTCAGCAGTGGTTTTTTTATAGTTTCTTTGTACGCCATAAAATGGTGGAGCTATAGGTGGGTTAAGGTCATCAGCATGACAGATATTGCAGATATCCATCATGGCTTTCCCGCTCTTGGCGTCAGGTGTTAAGGCGCTGGTGTTCAAGGCCGCTGAAGCAAGTTATAAACTTAATAGAATCTTTTTCAACGGGTTAACCTCGTCTATTATTTCATAGGGTTTGGTTTCTGGATATACGCCATAGTTGTTTGATCAATCCAGACAGCACCAGCAACCAGGCGACAAATGCGACCCAGATCATCAGTTCAGAGATCCATTGCAGAGGTGGAAACTCGGCGGCCAGGCCAAGACGTGCGCTAGCAACAGAATACATGCCAAGCGGGAATACAAAGCTCCACAAGGTTGGTTCGTATGTTAGTGGCAATTTGTTAACAGCATGTTTCCAAATGCCAAACAGAACCAGCATGGGTATCCACCAGGTTGCCCAACTCCAGATCATCATGGTGATGCCGTCAATGAAGGGACGTTGCATTTCCAGGAAGGACAAATGTGACTCTTCCAGTAACAATGAGGTGCCTGCGTTCGCGCTGATGGCAGCAGCGCCCATGATAACCCATAGCAATGGTGAGATATCATGTGGGCGCAGGTTGAGAAAGAAAATACGATAACAGAACAGGGTAACGAAGATGCCATATAATACCAGACCTAGTCCCCAGAGCATGTGTATTTCTACCATCATGTACACAGCATATTCGCCTAGACTGGGAGCGATTTTAGCACCGAGTAAAACCAGTGATTGTATGGCGACGATCGAGATTAACCAGCCACCATGCACGATGTTGACGTTGTGTTCATGTGTCAAAAAGGTTAGTACGCTAAATGATAGATATAACAGCAAACACCAGGCGGTGAAAGCCATTACCCAGCAAGCGAGGGCAAGCATGGCATAGCCCCGTTCTTGTAGCAGTAGCCCAATAATATCAGTGGCAGCCACTAGTGTGAAAAAGGCAAATACGGTGCGTGGGTTGAGTAAGTCAATACGTACTGCGCTACCAAAGCGAATCAGGCGCAACAGGCTAAGTGCCAATAAACAGAGCCAGGTTGCTATGGAAAAAATACACAGGGCATCTGCAATCCATGTTTGTTGTTGTATACCAAAACCGATAGAAATGATGCCGCTTGCCATCACCAGTGCAAAGTTGCCCGGGTGCAAGGCCTGAAGCGGTAGTATGCGTGAATCGGAGCTTGTCGGTATTGTCATTAGGTAACCGGTGCGTGTAATTTCAAACAACTTCATCATACGCCGGTTTTATCTCGAACGGCAAAAGCGCTTCAACGTCTTCAAGTGAAGTGGCTTTAGGCAGTTCAGTAAAGACTCTTCTCAAGTAACGATACGGCTCGATCTTGTTGGCCTTGGCCGTTTCAATCAGGCTGTATAAGTTTGCTCTGGCTTGGGCACCGGCGACGCTGTCGCAGAACAGTCTCGAATCGATAAAGGTAGTGGATCATCAGTAATAGTCGGGATGAAAGGCTCTCATGCGAGCTCTTGGGGGCAAACGATATTGTCATGCCTGGCGGAGTCAATGACGGCGCTTTTCGCGGAATCCATAGAGACGTTACAGATATCTATTTTTTCACTCTCAGTGGGGGCTATGCCAACGTAGTTGATGATTTAGCGTTCACACGGGTTCAGGCGGTTCCGCTACCTAGGGTCCACGGCAATATAGGGGTCAAATCGGAAATAGATTCGACCCCTATATTGCCGTGGACCCATTAATGCGCTGTGACATTTCTAACGGGCTAGATGTGTGACATCTCTAATTGGGGTTGACAAGAGGTGTAGCCGCACACTGCTAATGTCCGGTTTCTGTCTATTTTTTGGAAAATAACGAAGAAAATAAAAATCTTCGTCGCAATAAAGTACGCATCTACGATTATCCTGATGGTACCTTATCGATTAAACACAACTCAGTCGCCCTACCCTATGAAGTGTTCGATAAAGTTCGCCAGGTAAAACAGGCAGGCATTGTATCTAACAAGCGTCTTGGTTCAGTTTTGCAGTTTGTAAAAGAACAGCAGCAACAGCGCTCAGTGGAGCGAAGCAAAAGCGCGCCTAGGAGGCGCGGACAAAAGAGAATCCGCAAAGAAGCTCAAAGACAAGATAACCCGGCGGCCGATTAGGCGGATTGGCGGGCAATTGGCGTAAATTTGGCGGCTATTAACCGTTGCTTTTACTGCTATCATGTCGTTGAATTAAGGTATCGAAACGGGGACTAAAAGGCGGAAATAGAATGCATGTTAATTCCGAACGTATTAAGTTGGAGCGTAAGAAAAAGGCTTGGAGTCAAGAACACCTGGCGGAAGCAAGCGGACTCGGCTTACGGACAATTCAACGTATTGAGACCAGTAATTCTGCTTCATTCGAATCTGTAAAATCGATTTCTGCCACACTCGGTATTGCCTTGTCCGAGATTATTGTAGATAGATCTCAGGTAACTTTGCTCCGTAAAATGGATGTGGGACGAAGAACAGTTGTTGGAGTTTTTTGCACCGCACTTCTTGGCCTTGGCGCGATAGTTTTTGGAACCCAATCCTTTGCCGATCAAATCATGTTAGACATCGGAATAACACTTAATGATGAGTCCGAAGAAGAAGGAAGTTTGCTTACAAAGGACGGGAAAGATGCGGAAATGCGGATGGATGAAATCGTTCGATTTGTCGTCGTTCCAACAATTCAAGAAGATGGCCGAGTATTGTTAACCACCAAGGTATATGAATATCAGAACGGAGACTATGTTCTTATTGGTGAGCCCAAACTATTGATAAAAAATAATAATGAGGCTGAAATTAGAATGACGATGAACAGTGGTGATCAAGTCAGATTTCAAGTCACTCCTCATGCAGATTGATCTATAGTCCACCAATATCCGGACATCTCTAATGTGCAGGAAACAGGACATTTGTTAAGTGCGTTGACAAGGTGCTTGACTGAGAGGGTGCTTCTCTTGCTGCTGTCCTGGGAAACGAATTCGAGAACAAAACAATAAGACCACCTTAAGTTGTAAATGAAATCCACCTTCTTTTGGTGTTTTCCACCTTCTTAGTGTGTCGTAGCTAAATCTTCCACTTTCTAATTGTTAACGACTGACTTAAGTTATGAATTCCACTTTCTACTATTATTCTTCATTTTTGGTATTCCGTCTGTATTGGAATTTTGATTAGGACTGAGACCAGTCCAATTCACTACTTGTGAAACACTATTGTTGATCAACAGTATTCGGTGAAAATGACCAGATCAGTCAGTTTAAATTTGTTTCTGATGAAACTGGCAACCGGCAGCGATGGTATAGTATGAAATTGAGATTAGCCTTTTTCATGGATGTTAGTTTAGATATTGTGCACAGCTAATGAACGATTGGGGGTAAACATGTATACCAAAAACAAACAGGAAATTAAAGCAACCGTGCGCCAGCTTCTGTATGGCACCAGTATATTCATCGGTGTATTTGCGGCGATCGGATCAATGGGTTACGGCTTTTATGCGTGGTTTGCCGAGCTAGGATAGTATTAACTACTGCAGTTAATTCGTTCTACCGCACTCGCACTCGCCCTCGTGTCGAGTGATGCTGCCATCACAATCCGGGGGCCCTTAAATTCAGAGCTTCGGCAACGTGCTCGGTTTCCAAAGCTTCGCTACCTTTGAGACTGGCGATAGTACGGGCAACCTTTTCAACGCTCGAAACTACGCTCGCGCCGACAAACGGTAATAATAAGTTAACTTGTGAGCACCCTGAGCGGGTCGATATGGCGAAGTTAATGCGAGGATCGTCCAGCATCCACCTGAGGCATGGCGTTCGCGTTGGTCGCTTTCGATGTATCGGTCAGTTGTAGCCATCGTGGCATGGCCAGCGTCGTCTCGTACGTGCTCTCGCGGCCGGTTTTGCACATTTTCGGAAATTCCGGTGTGTCTATTATCCCACTCAAAACTGTGCCGGAAAACCCCTGTAACGTTATCTCTCTCCACTCAAAAGCTGTCAAAAGCCGTAATAGCTTGAACCAAATTGTAGCTGTACACGAACGCGTCCACCCAATGGTTATCAGTGTCTCAACTCAAATGGTAGCTGAGCACTTTTTTTGGACAAACAAGACACACGCTGCAATTTGGCTGTTTCTATCAGGCAATTTCTCTGGACACCGCCGCACACACTAAGCAAAAGCATTGGACAGATCACGGATAAGAATTATAAACGCCCTACCCCAAGTACGTCATTAGCCAGATCTGAAACCTGTGTATGGATACCGACGAATTCACGGCGCACGATTCGGATTTAGACGCTGTGCCATGCGTCTTTCGACCGCACAAGTGTGAAAATCATGGAGATATGCTGGGCGTAGTACGATGCAGGCCGAACGTGACCGCGCCGTGGCCGTTCGAGTCACAGCCGGAAGGCCGACAGAATAAAGGCTGCTCATTCGAATAACCCAGGCAATTTTAGGGTCGAACCGGGCATTCCTGATTTTTCATTTATAACTTTTCAATGATCAGCCTGGTCAATCAGGGCGTACAGTAATCGCTCGATCTGAGCGCGTGTTTCGTCGTTAGAGATCTGTGGAGTTGTATCAGACGCCATTTCTTGTTGCTGTGTCACGAACCCTGGTTCCAGCAAGTTGGGATTTAGTTGAGTCAGTGCAGCGCTGGCCGCAGAGTGTGCGTCCGTAATGCAGTTTTTTATATTCTTTGGACCGCTTGCGCATCCGGCCACAAGGATTCCCGGCTCAGACGTTTCAACACCGGTGCCATTTTCGCCCGCCACCGCGATGTAGCCGTTGTCCGCCAGATTAATGCCGGCAGTTTTCGCCAGTTCCGCCAGGCCCTCTGGTGGCTTGACGTCGGAGCACAGCACAACCATGTCATAGGATTTCTGCGTGTATCGATTGGCCGAAAGGTCTTCGTATGAAACATTCAGCACATTTTGGGGGGACGGATCCACCTTGAACATGGCTCCCCATTGCACCTCAATCCCTGCCTCTTGGGCGAGCTTTGTCACTTCTGGATATTCGCTTGCATTGGCAGGCTGTGACAGAACCAGAACTGAGACGGTTCCGATATCCTGCTGGAGGAGCTGATGCGCCTGGCTGGCCGTTATATAAAGAGAAAAACGAGAGGGGCTATCAAGTACCAGTAACACACTGTCGGGATACTCTTCGTTGGACGGTTTCGAGGCATAGCCTCCCGTCGGGCCCGGCGACTCCAGTAGTCGTTGTAGTTCTGCGGACATCACGATATCGGGGTGAGCGCCGTAGCCAAATCCAGCAAAACTATCGCCGCTTTCGACCTGAAAACCGGGAGCCAGAATCACGGCACCGACCTGGCGTTCATGGACAGCGTCTAGTGGCATGTGAAAATGGATGGCGTCGTCGTCGCACACTTCGACACAGCGTTGACAAGGCAGGTAATTTGGCGGTGAGTTCAGGCAATTGTCTATGTCTATCACAAATGCGCTTGGCAGTGTTTCTGACATCGGCGTATAGATTGCCTTTCTGTAAGTCAGACCGGCATCAAATTCGTTGGCCAACACTACCGGGCAGACTGCGCGGCAAAGATTGCAGCGCGTACACGCATCCGTAACAAAGCGGGCGCGTTCGCGGATCGAGACGGTAAAGTTGCCGGGCCGGCCTGCGATATTTTCGAGTTGTGCCAGCGTCATAATTTCTATGTTTTTGTTGGCAGCCAGTTCTTCGAGCAGCGGCGTGCGGGTTCCCTCTGCACGATCTCCAATAGCGGTGGCCTGAGTCATAGGCGCGGCCAGTTTGCCACCAATTACGGGTTCCCGCTCAACAACAATCGCGTGCGCACCGGCGCTTGCACATTCCATGGCGGCATGGAGTCCGGCAACGCCGCCTCCTACGATCAGTATCGAATCCGTCATGATACAGCGTCGTCTTGTGCCAGCCTGATGCCGACATCAAGGGCTTTCAAATCAAGTTCGATAGCCTGTTCTTTTACTGTCGTGCGAATTGCCTCTTCAATTGACTCGCGACTGACTACGCCCGTTTTCTCGATGAGGTAACCCAGCATCACGACGTTGGTGACGAGCCGACTGCCAAGATCTTCGGCGATACTGGTGGCGGGTAGACCATAGACTTTTTCTTCCTCGCTGACCGGTTGCACCAGACCGGAATCGAAGATCAGCGTACCGCCAGGTTTGAGCGATGGGCGATAGCGGGTATAGGCTTCCTGAAAGAGAACGGCCAGAACGTCCGCTTTGGTGACAAACGGATAGTCCACCGGCCCGTTTGAGATAATGACATCCGTTTTCGAGGCCCCGCCGCGCGCTTCCGGGCCGTACGACTGGGTGCAAACGGCCTCCTTGCCGTCGAACAGAGCAGCTGCTTTGCCGAGCAGGCGCCCGGCCAGAACGATGCCCTGGCCGCCAAGGCCGCCAAAGCGGATCTCACTGCTTATGCTATCGGAACCGGGTGCTGTTTGTGTCATCGTTGCGCCACCACGTTTACTCCATAAAAACTTTGCGTTCGATGTCGACAAAGTTGCCAACGGTTATCGACCGGGATTCATCTAGCAGATCGATATCGAGATCTTCGAGATTTGGCGCGCCGTTTTCGATGCGACATCGCTCACGATAGATCTCGACTTCATGCAGGCCGTCACCGATATTATTGGCCCGGCCAAAGCTGGTTGGGCACGGTGCCAGCACCTCGATAAAACAAAAACCCTTTTTTCTCATTGCGCGCAGTATCGCGTCCTGGAACTCGCGCACATGCAAAATGGTCCATCGCGCAACAAAAACCGCGCCGGTCGCTTTAACCAGATACGGCAAATTAAACGGTTGCTCAACGACACCGAGTGGCGCGGTTGTTCCTTTGGCGCCGATGGGTGTCGTTGGTCCGACCTGACCGCCGGTCATGCCGTAATTAAAATTGTTGATGCAGATAACGTTCAGATTGACATTACGCCGGGCTGCATGAATCAGATGGTTACCACCAATCGCCGTCAGGTCACCGTCGCCGCTAATCACCGTTACATTCAGCTCCGGTTTGTGGACCGCTATGCCAAGCGCAAACGGTAAGGCACGCCCGTGCGTTGTATGATAGGAATCGACATTCACATAACCGGCTGCCCGTCCACTACAGCCGATACCAGACACACAGATATGCCTGCGCTCTTCAATCCCGGAAGCCGCAATCGCGTGCGCGTAACCGTGAATGACGGTACCGATGCCACAGCCGGGGCACAGAATGTGCGGCAGACGATCAGCCCGCAGCAGTCGGTCTATCGGGTGTATCGTTGCACCCGCCTGGATGGTGTGTTCTGTCATCGTCATGATCGAATCAACTCAAGTATTGCTTCTGGTGTGGGCATGGCCCCGCCGGCATGGTTCAAACGCTCAACCGGCAAGTGCGTCAGCCGCTCGACTTCGCGCCGCAATTGTCCGAGATTGACTTCGGGCACGATGAAACGCCTGACGTTGCCCTGCTTGATGAGTTCACGGATGGGCGTTTCAGGGAAAGGCCACACAGTGATTAATCTGAGCAGACCGCACTTCAGTCCTTCGTTGCGCGCCTGGTTGACTGCGTGCCGGGCCGAGCGGGCGGTACAGCCGAACGCAATCACAATCGTGTCGGCATCGTCTACATCAATCGCTTCATACATTTCGATCGACGCAGCATTGAGCCGAATCTTGTCGACCAGGCGATTGATGAGTTGGTTGTGGGTTTGTGCGTTTAAAGCCGGGTAACCGCGTTCGTCGTGAGTCAGGCCGGTCATATGTACTTTGTATCCTTCGCCGGCGTGTGCGATCGGCGGCACGAGGTCTTTGTCCGGTGCATAGCTCAGGAACGGTTCATCGCCAGGTGCACTGCGCGGTCCCTTGCGACGCACTCGCGGTACGTCATCAGCGGCCGGAATGATCACACGTTCGGTCATGTGCCCGATAACCTCATCCATCATCACGAACACCGGCACCCGGTACTGATCGGCAGCATTGAACGCACGTACCGTCAGATCAAAACACTCCTGCGGTGAGGCCGGGCAGTAAGCAATGATGCCGTAGTCACCGTGCGAGCCCCATCGAGCCTGCAAAATGTCAGACTGGCCGACCCCTGTCGGCAGACCGGTTGAAGGCGAGGCACGCTGCACATCGGCGATGACACAGGGCACCTCCAACATAGCCGCGAGTCCAATGTTCTCCATCATCAGGCTGAATCCTGGTCCGGATGTTGCAGTGAAGCTGCGTGCACCCGCCGCCGAGGCACCGATGATGGCGGCCATGCTGCCAATCTCGTCTTCCATTTGCACAAAGTGCCCGCCCAGAGGCGGCAGTCGTTTGGCAATATGTTCCGCGATTTCCGTTGATGGGGTAATGGGATAGCCCGCAAAAAAATCGAGGCCGGCGGCCAACGCACCTTCGGCGCAGGCATGACCACCCAGCATAAAATGGTTACCGCTAAGAACACGGGGTTCGGCACCCTCCTGCACCGTGGCTGCGGCCACGCTATCCGGCATTTCCTTCCCCTGTGGTACCAGCTTCATCCGTGGCGTCGGTCGTAAAGATCGCCAGTTCCGGGCAGATCAGGTCACAGAAACGGCAGTGCACACAAGCTGACTCTTTGCCCGTTGCAACAATTGGATAGTGATATCCCTTGGCATTGGTGTCTTTTGAGTAAATCAACACATCGGTGGGACAGTAGGTAATGCAGAAATTACACTCTTTACAACGCTCCACGATAACGTGCACCTGTCCGCGTGGCACCTGCGCCCGTGGCAGGTCCATCGGTTGTCGGTCAGTATTTGCTACTGATTTTGTCAACGGGTACTCCAGGACGACCGCCATTGCATTGCACTGAATTCGGTGCGGATGTGATCCACGGATATATTTACACACTGTTATGCTAGTCCGCATACAGACACAATGCTGTAAGGGTTTTCCACAATGCTTCGACTGACCCGCCACCAAAAGAATAGAGCAAGTGGACAGGCACCTGCTAAATCACCCAAACTTGCTCTTTTAAATAATATATTCAATGTTTCTGTGCATAGAACAGATTTATTGATTTCTATTGGTATGTCTGTCCGTACTGACAAGTTAACTAATTTTTGCTCGAAGAGTGGTGATTCTAAGCAGGTAAATCAGAATCATAAGGCTCAAAGTGGAACCTGAATAAGTACTTCTGGTCAGTTGAGGCCATTATTTGTAGCGTCAGCCCATGATCTCAAGTTAACTTGTCAGTACCGTTTAACAGGTTGTGAGGAATTTAATGGAAGACACCTATGACATTTATTTCGCCGGTGATATTTTTGATCACAAGCAGCTAGTCGGCAACGCGCTGCTGGCCAGTTATATCGATCGTTTGTCAGATGGCAAATATCACTGCGTACTCCCACAGGATTTTGAACAGGGATTTGATCGTAGGGTGCCGATCCGTAATCAGGACCTGCGAATGGTTATTGAATCCGATTTGGGTTTGTTCAATTTTGACGGTGCGGACCTGGATTCCGGTACGGTAGTGGAATTCATGATCGCCAAACAGCTGGATATTCCGTCGGTCCTGTTTCGATCTGATTTTCGTTATGCAGGAGATCAGGATGCCGAGGGAGACAATTGGAATCTCATGTGTTCCAACTATCCACGCACAAAGACCGTGAGAGTCAATGGAATGGAGCTGTACCGAAACGCAACAGGCGCCGATCTGATGGAGAGGATCAATGTGATTTACACCTCTCTTGCCACTGAACTGATACAGGCCCTCGACACTGTCCGACAGCAGGCACCAATAGCCACTACCGATGACCTGATGGCCGGTATATATCGGTGGACGACTCAGTTTTGTGGTAGTGGCATGGAGAGTTTGCTGGACGACCCTGCCTGGTTGGACACGCTGGTAAAAAGAAAACGGCAAAAAGGCTTAATTAAATAAGAGGTGTACCAATGACTGATGTGGTGGTTGTAGGAAGTTACGTCCAGGATCTTGCGTTCAATACGCCGGTGTTTCCATCACCGGGTGAATCCAGAATCGGCACGTTTCGAACCGGTCCAGGTGGCAAAGGTTTTAATCAGGCCGTGGCCTGCAACCGTCTGGGTGTCAGCACCTTGTTTATCGGCGCTATCGGTGACGACATATTTGGCGCTGGTGTCAGAGATTTTATTAGCAATGAAGGAATGCAGGCCGAATTGCAGGTGTGCGCCGATCATCCTACGGCCGCCGCTTCAATCGTCGTCAATGAGCATGCACAAAACCTGATCGTAGTAGCCCTGGGAGCCAATGACTATTTATCGACGGTTCACATTGACAAATTTCATGATCAAATCGCCTCAGCCCGCTACCTGGTATGCCAGGTCGAAAACAACATTGCAGCAACCGCGCGCGCATTTGAGATAGCCAAAAACAACAAGGTCGTCATTGTGTTGAACCCGGCACCAATAAACGATGCGTTAACTCTTGCATTAATACAGTCGTCGGATGTGCTTACTCCAAACGAAACCGAATTTGTATTTTTAATGGAACATGTGTTTCAACGGACAATCCCGGATGAGTTCTGGCTGGAGGATGATGCCAGTATTCACGACTATTGTTGTCAGGCCAATGTTGCCACGGTGGTATTGACTCTAGGCGATAAAGGCTGCTTCGTCTCACACAATCCTGATATTGCCGAAAATCCACGTGCACAGGGAGATGCCTATTATCGCGTGCCGGTGGTGGATGTTGACGCGATAGACACAACCGGTGCAGGTGATGCTTTCAACGGTGGCTTGGCGGCCGGCATGACCCGGTTTCCCGATGACTTTCATCGTGCAATCCAGTTTGCCAATACCGTCGCGGGGCTATCCACCACAAAACCGGGCACAGCCCCGGCTATGCCATCGCAGAAAGAGGTGGAAAATTTCTAGCTTAGAGATTGTTGTTTCGAATACACCAAACGGCTGCATCCTACATGACCTGCCCTATTAAGCACCGACAGGATGCCATGTGGTTTTTATTTCCTGAGTGTCTTTTATCAGGTATGGCCCATCGCTTGCTTTGGACGATCTTATAACCACCCGTTTCACGTTACCGGATGCCTGAATTTCTATATCCCTGACCACGCTGTTGTCACTGCCACAATAAATAATGGCATTTACATCCATGTGAGACGCGAAATGTTCAACAAGTTCATCTTCAAATCCTGTCAATATGTTAACGACACCCCCTGGCACATCTGATGAATGCAGCACTTCTGCAAAACTGATGGCACACAGTGGATTTAAGTTCGATGCCAGTGCGACAACTGTATTACCACCCACGATCGCCGGAGCAATGTTGTTAACCAAACCACGCAAGCTGCCTTGTTGAGGAGTGAGTACTGCCACGACACCCGTGGGTTCCGGAACCGAGAAGTTAAAATGGGACGAGGCAACCGGATTGACTGAGCTAAATATCTGCTGATATTTATCTGACCATCCAGCGTAGTGAACCAGAGTATCGATAGCCTGGTTTACTTCGGTTTCAGCCTGTCGTTTTAGTACACCGACACTCTGTAACTCGTCAATAAATTGCTGTCGTCGCCCTTCCAGCATTTCGGCAATCCGGTATAGTATCTGACCTTTTAAAAACGCGCTGCTTGCCGCCCAGCTTTGTTGCGCACCACGGGCTGCAACAACCGCTTCGCGAAAATCCTTACGACTGGCTTGACACACATTAGCGACCACTCGACCTTTGTGCTCCAGTTTGAAATAGCGTCCTGATTCGGTGCGCGGAAACTTTCCGTTGATGTATAACTTGTAAGTCTTGGCCACCGCCACCTTGGCTGGTTTGACCGCCGTGCGCCTGGTTTTCTTGCGGACCTGACCCGGTGCACTCTTTGCTGATTCTGTGTGCTTTCTCGCCACGATTGCTCCTAATTCAGGTTCACGTAGGGTTCCAGGCCGTGCAAACCGCCTTCTCGACCCACACCGCTCTCTTTGTAACCGCCAAACGGTGAGGTCGGATCAAACTTGTTGAACGTGTTTGCCCAGATGACACCAGCCCGAATGTCGCGGCTGACCCGAAATATCTTGGCACCCTTATCTGTCCAGACACCACCTGATAATCCATAGGGCGTGTTGTTCGCTTTGGTGATGGCTTCGTCAATAGTCCTGAACGTTTGAACGGTAAGCACCGGTCCAAATATTTCTTCCTGAACGACACGATTAGATTGCGCAACACCTGTAAATAAAGTCGGTCGGCACCAGTAACCCTGCCGCGGTACTCGGCAGCATGACTGATAGACTTCAGCCCCTTCGTTGGCGCCGATTTTAAGATAGGCATTGATGCGTTTGAGCTGCTGCTTGGAATTTATCGCGCCGATGTCGGTGTTTTTATCCAAAGGATCCCCGACGATCAGAGTTTCCATTCGATCTTTTAATTTTCTGATAAACGTTTTTGCCACCGATTCCTGCACCAGCAGCCGGCTGCCGGCACAACATACATGCCCCTGATTAAAGAAAATGCCATTGACGATGCCCTCCACCGCCTGATCTATCGCGGCGTCTTCAAACACGATATTGGCTGCCTTGCCACCCAGCTCCAGTGAATATTTCTTACCGGTGCCCGCAAGACGTTGCTGAATCAATTTGCCAACTGCGGTCGACCCGGTAAAGGCGATTTTGTCGATGTCTTCATGCTCCACCAATGCCGAACCGGTGGAGCCTGCGCCGGTCACGATGTTTACGACACCCGGCGGCAGATCGGCATCCTGAAAGACCTCGGCAAGTTTCATCGCGGTCAGCGGTGTCGTTTCCGCCGGTTTTAGTACCACCGTATTTCCGCAAGCCAGCGCGGGTGCAATCTTCCAGGCCGCCATTAATAGTGGAAAGTTCCAGGGTATGATCTGCCCGGTAACACCAACCGGTTTAACCGATTGGGATGGAAAAGCATACGCTAACTTATCGGCCCAACCCGCGTTATAGAAAAAATGTGCGGCGACCAGCGGGATATCAATATCCCTGGATTCACGTATCGGCTTGCCTCCGTCAAGGCTTTCAATCACTGCAAATTCACGGGCTCGTTCCTGAATAATCCGTGCAATGCGAAACAGATATTTTCCGCGCTCAGCAGGTACCATTTTCGACCAGACATTTGTATAAGCGAGCCGCGCGGCTTTTACCGCCTTGTTGACATCCTGTTTGCTGCCGGTGGCAACCCTTGCCAGCGGTTTTTCGGTGGCCGGATTTATGCTGGTAAAGTATTTGCCCGTGCTTGGCGCTACAAAATCACCATTAATAAAATGCTGATAGCGTTTTGCCAGTTTTACGTTGGCACTTTCCTGGGGTGCGGGTGAATAATTCCAGCCGCCGGAAAAATCCAGCTTCGCTGCCCCTTTCACTTGCTTTTTCTTTGCCATAAAGTTTCCGACTCACTCAATAGATTGAGCGCGCTCGAATCAATCCAATGAAAAATAGTCTGCGGATTGGTACGCGCCAGTGCTTTGTTTCTCGATCTGCATGAGTACATCATTTGCCAGAGAGCTTGCTCCAAATCGAAACCAGGTGGGTGTTAGCCAGGCATTGCCCAGTGTTTCACGCAGCATCACCAAATACTGTATGGCGAGTTTTGCTTTGGAAATTCCACCGGCGGGTTTCATGCCAACCATACGGTGTGTTTCGTAATAGTAATCGCGAATGGCTTGCAGCATCACTAAAGTCACAGGCAATGTGGCCGCCGGTTGTATTTTACCGGTAGAGGTTTTTATAAAATCTGCACCTGCGTGCATGGCAATGGTGCTGGCTCGACGAACCCGGTCATACGTGCCCAACTCACCGGTTTCCAATATCACTTTCAAATGAGCATCGCCACAAGCTTCCTTGATCTGTGCGATTTCATCAAATACAAAGTTATACTCACCCTGCAAAAAAGCACCACGGGATATCACCATATCAATCTCGTCGGCACCTTCGGCCACCGCACGGCGGGTTTCCAAGAGTTTGATCCTTTTGTCGGCCATGCCACTTGGAAACGCGGTCGCCACGGACGCGACATGAATTTTACTACTGCCGAGGGTTTTTCTGGCTACACCGACCATGGGCGGGTAGACGCATACTGCCGCTACCGTCGGTAAATCGCTTCGAGCTGCGTTTAGTAACATGGCCTTCTGGCACAGCTGCTTTACTTTTCCGGGCGTATCCTGACCTTCCAGGGTGGTCAAATCGATCATACTCAGAATCATTTTCAGAGCCTGCATTTTTGACTCTTTCTTAATGCTGCGAGAACAAAAACGTGCCACACGTTCGTTAATGCCAACCTGGTCAACACAT
>RCNE010000926.1_pt1 | contig 15876 bp, 12 predicted proteins | sample 2041361 | NCBI WGS metagenome assembly RCNE01 (sample SAMN09708229, study PRJNA481090) | Marine sediment metagenome, whole genome shotgun sequencing project.
GTCACAGATTCTATTCCATTTACAACAGCCTTAAAATAATCGCTTAAATAACCTGCACCAAAATGTGAAATACTTACAGTTCCAAAAGCTATTGCAGCTAGAATTGTAATATCTGATAAACTTGGAGTACGTTCAACTTTTTTAGTATACGTAGAAACTTTTTCTTTCAACTCTTCTATTGCTGAGGTATCTGACTTTAACCATTTATCAATTCTTGCTGACTTACCAATTCCTATTAAAATTATGGCCATCCAAATATTTGCGACAACAATATCGACAAATACCATTCCGCCATATAGTTTTTGGTTATAACCATAAATTTCTAACATTGCTGCCTGATTTGCTCCACCACCAATCCAGCTTCCCGCCAATGTTGATAAGCCTCTCCAAACTGCATCAGGTCCTGCACCACCAACAGTTTCTGGCGATACCATAGAAATTAATAAAATTGCGATAGGCCCGCCAATAACAATACCAACAGTTCCTGTAAAAAACATAGCTAGCGCTTTCCACCCTAAATTATAAACTGCCGTTAAATCGATACTCAAAGTCATTAAGACTAATGCCGCAGGTAATAAGTACCTACTAGACATATAGTATAAATTTGAGCTATGCTCTACTATTTCACCTGTTTCACTTATAGTTTCCCAGTCTGGTGCAATCAATCCCAAAGTTGTAAAAACAGCAGGAATCATATACGCCAAGAATAAAGCTGGTACAATACCATAAAACTTTTTCCAAAAACCTTCTGTTTTAGATGATGTATAGAAAATAAATCCCAAGGCTATCATTAAGAGCCCAAAGACAATAGTATCGTTAGTGAAGAATGGTGCGTTATTCATTTGTTTATTTCTTTGTTATTTTAGTATTGTCATTCTCATGAAAGCGGGAATTCGTTTTAATTTCTAGTATGTATTCCACATCAAGTGCGGAATGACAAAAAATTACTGCCCAACTAAAAATACTGCGTTACAAAATACGAGTTTACCATTTTCCCAAAAGCTTCTAAATAAAGGGTCATCAGCTAAATACACGACTGCTCCTCTACCCTTTGACTCCACTCCAAAAACCAATGATCTTTCAATGTTTTTAAGGGCATTTGTACCAGCAAAACCGCTTATTTGATCCATTTTACTTTTAATAACACTCACATTCGATCCTTCTTTCAAATAGGCATATTTGTTTCCGTTTAAACGTAATGTTTGGTATTGTTTCTCAAAGCCAAAACCTAGCGGATGTGTATTGTCCATTGCAGCATTAAATACACTACCCGTTATTAAATTAGAAACTGATTTACGCTCTAAATTATCATAAGCTTCTAGCTCTAATTTTTCTTTCAAAGCTTTATCAGCTTCTTCCTTCTCCTTTTTTTCATCATCATCCTTAAAGTTAGATAATTCAAATTCCTTACTTTTTGCAAATGTATTTAAGGCTCTGTCTATAGCAATTAGTCTACCGCCGGCTTGCACCCATTCTTTTACTTCTTTCAATCTTTCTTTCCCTAAAACACTTCCATAAAATCCATTAGGTAAAATCAGTACGTCATACTTACTTAAATTAACACTGCTAAAATATTCCGTATCTAAAACAGTAATAGGGTAATGAATTTGCTGTTCAAAAAAGTGCCATATAGACCCAAAACTTAGTGACGAAACTCCTTTACCAGAAAGCAATGCTATTTTTGGTGCTTTTAAATAGGCTACAGTGCTAGATCCAAAATCTTTACCAGAACTTACAAAGCCTGTAGATGATCCATAAACATCTCTATTAAATTTTTTAGTTGCTTCTTTTATTGTTTCATCAAATTTGTCACCTAACTTTTCATTCCCTCTTCTGGTAATTACTAATGAACCAGCCTTATAATTCTTACCTTCAACAGAAAATGGAGCTTTAGAAAAACGCACTTTTATCTTGTGTTGTAACAGATACCCTAAAAATTCGGCATCATAAGTACTATTCCATTTAGATATGTACGCATACGGCTTTGACGCTCCAGTTAATGAACCTCCTGTTTTAACAGTAGGCGCAGCTTTTGTTGCAACTTTTGTAGGCACCGCATAAGCATCTAAACCTCTACTATGTGGTATTGCCCAAGCTGTAATATCGTATGTTAGTGAGTCGGCTATTTTAGTGTTAGGTTCAAATAATGCTTTAATTAAATTTGATTTTGGCTGATTGGTATTCACTACCAAATCATTGCCCGATAATTTTACTGTTGTTGTTTTATTTTTTTTATAGCTAAATCCCTTAACGGAGTTTGTCGTGTTTGAAAGTCCATATTCTATTTGATGTCTATCTAATAATTCTCGTAGGCTGTTAATCTTATCCTTGTCATTTGAATGGCTAACGACATAACTCTTGTATTTGCCAATAGGATTATTACGTGCTTTATCAAAATAAGCTTTGTACTCCTTTTTTAATTTTTCCGCGTTAAGCGAAGAAATTTCAATCGTAGAAATTCCTGTAGTATAGTGATGTGCAATTCTATCTTTTAATGTTAACACATCTTCATCGGCTGTTTTGATTCCTAAACCAGCTCTACCATGACCCGCTTGCTCGTAGGTCATACCAATAGCTCCATTATACATAGGATAGGTGTCTCCATAGCTAGGGTATAACAAATCAAACCATTCTTTGGTAAAGTACAACCAACCATTTTTATCGAAATACTTAGCATGATTTTTACCAATTGCTACCTGAAATTCTCTTTGAAAATCAGTAATTACCTCATGATATGGCTCTGCCGCCGGAGCAAAATAATATGGATTATCTACACCTTGTTCATGAAAATCAACATGGATATTTGGCATCCAATTATTATATTCAGCTATACGTGATTGCGATTCTACTTGTGTTGTCCATGCCCAATCTCTATTCAAGTCGAATAAATAATGATTTGCTCTACCACCAGGCCAAGGTTCATGGTGCTCTTTCGCATCTGGATTGATATTATATGGTGAATTTGAGGTCTCATTAAACCAATTTACGTAGCGATCTCGTCCATCAGGATTTATACAAGGGTCTATAATTATAATCGTATTTTCCAACCATTTTTCAGTGTCTTTATTTGCTGGATCTACCAAAGCAAATAAAGTTTTCATGGCAGCTTCGGTACTTGAAGTTTCATTACCATGTACATTATAACTCAGCCAAACTACAGGAATGTCTTCACCTGCATCCCCCTTTACCACTCCAGCAGTCTTTAGATGATTTAAACGCAAATTCTCAAGTTTAGCAAAGTTTGCAGGCGAGGAAATAAATGCTAAATGCAATGGTCGTTTTTCATATGTTTCTCCATATTTAATCAACTTTACATTAGCATTAGCGTCATCTATATGCTGAAAATATTCTACCACTTTATGATGCCTTGTAAAGCGATCACCCAATTCATAACCTAAAAATTCTTTAGGTGATTTTGATTGTGAGCATACAGTTATGGGAATTAAAAAAAGGAATAAAAAACTTGAAATTTGAATACGAATTTTCATTGAATGGATTTTTAATAAAATCAAATATATTAAATACTAAGCCAATACGTAAATTTAAGCGATAGTGATCTGCTTCGAGGCGAAAATACATTTACAAAGTAATTATCATTATACACTATAAAAAGATCTGACAGAGGTTTTACTCGCCATTGTAGCCTAGTATTGATTCCAAAATTATCATTTTGATTGCTGTACTGTACAAAGGTTGACCAGAATATTTTTTTATTAAACGTAATATCAAAACGAGGACCAATTAACCAAATGGAAGCATCTGGATACGGTTCTGGTAATTGAATATTATCATAATTCACTTGTGCAGAAGCAAAAAAGTAAGGTTGTAAGCGCCATCTAAACTGACCTTCAAAAGAAAACTTGGAACCATTATAAAAATTACCATAAGATGGTTGTAAAGTATATGAAAATTGTTTCCGTAAATCTGATTTATACTCTAATTCAAAACTGGTATAATTATATTCACTACCAACAGGTAATTCTATAGCATCATCTGAACCAGTAGGGTCAAAATCATCATCAAGCAATGTATATCTATTAAACATTGTTATTTGTAATTCTGATTGATTTTTAAAATTACTTTCCCAACGACTTATCAACGTATAGTCAGAATTTTTGAAATTAAATTCATCTGCCCAAATTACTATTGGAACAAATGTAAAACTGTGACGGTTAAAAATTCCTTTTTTGGGCCAAAATACCCGTTCAATCTGTGGATTCATTTTAAAAATACCTGTTCTTCGTACAAAACCTAGTTCTGACCTAAAGTTATCGCCTATATAAGATCCGCTTAAGCGAATTCTATATTTTCTACTATTATACTGCGTGGAAACTCCTGTAGAAAAATCTTTATCATTAAATGTTGGCGAAAATGATTTATGAAAATAATACTTGCCATTCCAAGTGTTATCTTTTGAAGCTAAATTATAATCTAACCCTATAATTCTATTATAACTATTATTTTCATCGTCATCGTCATTATCATTTATAAAATCATACTCTTGGGTTGCTTGTTTATTAATAAATAAAAAACTTAAGTTTGAACGACTGAACATACGATGTTGCAAAGCCAATACAGCATTATTAGTAGCAGCAATTTCGTTTTCTTCATCTTCGGCTGTTTGCATGTTTAACAAACCTACTCTAAAATTATTATTTAGTTTTCCACTTAATCGTGCCCCACCAATGATGGCGTTTTCTATAGTTTCACCATCTGTATCTTCTGCCAAACCAATACGTCTTGAGAAGAAAGTTCTAGAATCTCTATTATTTCCGAAACTTGCAAATAAATCACTATTCTCCACAAAAAACTGACGTCTTTCGGGTAATGCAATACTGAAACGTGTTAAATTGGTCACTTGTTGATCTACCTCTACTTGCGAAAAATCAGGGTTCAGTGTTAAATCTAAATTCATGCTACTACCAATGGTAAATTTAGCATCACCTCCTATTTCGAACAAGGTTTCTTCTGTTGTATTTTCATAATCTTTAAATGTACCTGCTGTTATAAAAGGTATTAATGAAATTGGTGATTTAGATTTACCTAATGGTTTGTCAAATAGCATTTCTCCCATTAAGGCTAAACCAAAAATTGGTTGGTTTTGAGGAATATTTATCCAAGTATTACGTTCATTATCTTGCGTATCGAAATGGTAACTATTAAAACGCCATTTCGTTTCACCTTCGCGGTATTTAAACGCCGATAATGGTATTGCCCACTCGCAGATATAATAACCATCATATATTTTTGATTCTCCTTTCCACTTTGTATCCCAGCTAGTATCAAAGCCTCCTGTTGTTATACCACCTCCAGAAATTAATGCCTCGCGAAGTACACCGTAGGGGTTTGACCCGAAAAAGAAAGCATTGTTACCATCATTGAAGGTGTCGAATATCAAACTGATATTATCATTACCAGATGCTCTAAAGTCTCTACGTAATGAAGGAATGATGTATTTTTTACCCGAAGCATATACTTTTACACCAACGTATAATGTCATATCATCAAACAGCATTCGTATTTCAGTTTGCTGTTTAGCTTGCTTATCATCAGAAGGAAAATATTCCCAGAAATCTTTGGCAGGCTTTGCTAAACCCCATGCAGCTTCATCTAATACCGCATCAATTTTAATTGGAGTATCTATATATTTTACGGTAAATTTCTTTTGCTGAGCATTTATTGTACACACAAATGCAGCGAAAACTACATAAAGTAGGGTAACGGTATTTTTCATTCCACTAGTTGACGAGGTCAAATATAGAATATTTATCTGTGAAAGTTAGCGCTCTTTATCATTGTTATCTTTCTTTTTTGGCTGACGCTTCGCATCTTTTAAACTTTGATTCAGCATCCACTCTAACTGCCCATTAGTACTGCGAAATTCGTCCGCAGCCCATTTTTCGATTGCTTTTAGCATCTCTTCATTTATTCTTAACGCAAATGCTTTCTTTTTAGCCATGCTATTTTTTTATAAATATAATAACTGTTTCTATTAATTTTTCTGACAATGAAAAATCAGGAGAATAATATGATTTTAAATTATCTTCTTCCTTTTCAATATTTTTCAAAACATGATTCATATTTTCAATGATAACTAGTTCAGCTATAGGATTTGCCTTATACAAATCTCTTGCATCTTGAACAGTAACCTGTAAGTCTTTTGTTCCATTAATAACTAACGTGGGTATTTTTAATTTTTTAATTTCTTCAACAGGATTATAACGCATCCATGTCTTAAGAAAAGGCAAATTTCGTTTAGAGAAAATTTGTATCAAAAGCGGATTTACATAACTTATATCTCCTGTTTCACGCAATTCTTTAAAGTGCCCTTTAACCGTATCTAACACCATAGGAGAGTTTTTTGCTACCTGCTCTTCAATCATAATATCTATACTTTTTGATGGACCAGCCAAAGAAATATACTTTTCATTATGTTGTGAAGCCAATAGTGCTGTTAACGAACCTTGACTATGACCAATTAATGTAATACCCGAAAATCTTTTATCACCTTTAAAATGATTTACAACAATTCTAAGGTCATTAACCAAGTCATCATAAAGCGTATTCGAAAGATGTGGTTTATTTTTTGGGTTTGCAGTTCTTTTATCAAAACTATAAAAAGCAATTTCATTCGTATTCATACGATCTCTAAACTGTTTTATATAATTTGCTTTAACATTAACACCAGCCTGATTTCCATTTCTATCAATGTTACCTGAACCATGAACCCAAATTATCAATGGTGTTACACTATTTGTATAAGTAAGTGTACCTGCCAAGTGTATACTATCATTTCTTAGCAAGATCTCTTCTGATGTAACCTGCGAAAAAGCGACTGTTACATACAGAAATAATAGAATTAAAATTTTAATCTTCATACTTATTTATTTTAATAGAATATGTTTGTAGCACTCTCTTTACCTCATCCTCTTTTTGAGTTCCGACCAAAATTTTCTTTCCGTTTTTGAGTTCTAGTTGCAAACCAATATCACCTTTTACATTATAAGCCACTCCTTTACTTTTTCGCCAGAACATGCCGCCTTTCATTCCCCAACCTCCATATTCAGCAATAGCATCATATTTTCTAGTATATACTTTTTCAATTTCATTCCAATTAATTGATCTAACCGTAAAATGAAAAGGAATGAATCTAAACTGAAATCCATTTTCATCAATTCTCGTTTTTAATTTCAATGAAAAAATGAGTAAATAAACTAACACCATTGAACCAAAAACAATAATTAGCTCAACCAATGCATCATTATTATCGGTATTAGATTCTACATATTCCTTTACCACTACAGCAGTTGTAACTATAAAACTTATAATTAACAATATATGCAGCCATAATTGAGTGAATTTCTGTTCTTCTACAAAAACTTTCATTTATAAAAAATTAATTACCAAATCAATAAGTGATATGATTATTGATACTACTATTAAAATCATGATTTTTATTTTTTTAATAAAACACTAGGATACTAATTACCTGTTTTTGTCACGTTCTAAAATAATTCTTGTAGAATTTTCTCCAATATGCTTCATTATCCAACCTTCACGTGCATATTGATTTAAAGTATCCTCTATTCTTTCATTATTTTTAGATATACCCATTTTCCATGTTATTACTTTGTATTCTTTCATTTATCTTTTTTTTCATTTAATATAAATACGCTTATAAGCACACCAATAATTATTCCTATCAATCCGCCAAAAGTGACTCCCATTGCTATGTCGCCAGAGATTGCACCAACTATTGTTCCAAAACTAGTTCCTATCGCTGACCCAATTGCTATGGCTTTAATTTGATTGTCACTCATATTACTGATTTAAAGTTCCTGCATTAACAACAGGTGTAGCGTCTTTATCAGAACATAAAATCACCATCAAATTACTTACCATTGCAGCTTTACGTTCTTCATCTAAATCAATAATTTGTTTTTTACTTAATTCTTCTAAAGCCATTTCTACCATACTTACAGCACCTTCCACAATCTTATGCCTTGCTGCAACAATGGCAGTAGCTTGTTGACGCTTTAACATAGCATTTGCAATTTCTTGCGCATAAGCTAAATAGCCAATTCTGGCCTCTAGAACTTCTATACCAGCAGTTGATAAACGTTCTTCAATTTCTTTCTCTAAAGCTTCACTAACTTCATTCACACTCGATCTTAATGTAATATCTTCTGTATGGCCTTCATCAGCAAAATTATCATAAGGATACATACTTGCTAATTTTCGAACGGCCGCATCAGTTTGTACTCTTACAAAATTTTCATAATTATCAACATCAAAAGCCGCTTTATAAGTATCTTTAACTCTCCAAACCAAAATGGTACTTATCATAATAGGGTTACCTAATTTATCATTTACTTTTAAGCGCTCACTATCAAAGTTACTTGCTCTTAACGATATTTTCTTTTTGGTATAAAATGGATTTACCCAATAATAACCATTCTTTTTTATCGTACCAACATACTTACCAAATAACAATAGTACTCTTGAATTATTTGGCTGAACCATAATAAAACCTGGAATAATGAATATTCCGCAAAGTATTGCCAATCCAAAAATAGGAGCCTTAAATAGTATAATAGAGACGATACCTCCAATAAAAAGCACTAAAAATGCAAATAGCATTGTGTACCCATTTGCTGGAACAATTATTTTTTCTTCTTTCATGTTCGTTAGTTTTAAAAATTGATTAATGAATTAATATGATATTATTTTGATATCACAAAGATATAACATATTTTTTCATATTTCCAAATTTTTTACAAACTTATTTTATACTTTAGCAAAAAATTAAATCAATGAAAAGCTTTTTTATTTTTATACTTATCGGATTTTTAAATACGCCAACTACTACAGAATTAAAACCCGCTTGGGGGCCAACAGGTCATAGGACCATCGGTAAAATTGCTGAAAATCATTTGACTAAAAAAGCGAAAAAGAAAATTGATAAATTATTGAATGGCGAAAGTTTGGCTTTTGTTTCCACTTATGCAGACCAAATTAAATCTGATAAAAATTATAATGATTTTTATACATGGCATTATGTAAATATGCCATTAGATACTAAATATGGAGATTCAGAAAAAAACCCAAAAGGAGATCTAGTAACAGGTATTGACAAATGCATTTCGGTATTAAAAAATAAAAATAGTAATGCTGAAGATAAAGAGTTTTACTTGCGAATTCTTGTACATCTTATTGGTGATTTACATCAACCCATGCATGTAGGAAGAGCAGAAGATAAAGGTGGAAATACCATTCAGGTACAATGGTTTGGACGTGGTACAAACCTCCATAGTGTTTGGGATACTAAAATGATTGAAGAATGGAATATGAGTTATGATGAATTAGCTGATAACGCCCAAGATTTATCAAAAGAACAAGTCAAAGCAATCCAAAAAGGCAGTATTGTTGATTGGGTGCATGACACACACAAACTGTCAAAAATCGCTTACGAATCTGTAACTGTGGGTGAAAATTTAAAATATCGCTACTCATATGACCATTTCGGCACTGTTAGAACACAGCTACAAAAAGGAGGTATTCGATTGGCGAAACTATTGAATGATATTTTTAAGTAATAATTAATGATACTTGACAGGTCTCATTTTATTCAAGTGTCAAAATTAAATCGTCTTGTTTTACCATTACTCCGGCCATTAAAGTAATAGCGTTTACTTTTCCTTTTTTTATTGCAGTCACCGTTGTTTCCATTTTCATTGCCTCAATAATAAACAAAGGGTCATTTTCTTTAATTAAATCGCCTTTTTTAACCAATACTTTATATAAGGATCCCTGCAAAGGAGCTCCAATTTGATTACTATCACTTACATCAGCTTTTATATGTTCTGTTGATTCAATTTTAAGGGATTTATCTTTAATTTCAACATACCTATTCTCGCCATTTACTTTAAAAAATACGATTCGTATACCTTCTTCATTGGCACTACCTACCGAGAGTAATTTAACAACAATCGTTTTACCAGGTTGCAACTCTATTAGTGCTTCTTTACGAAGTTTGACACCATAGAAAAAGTTTTTTGAAGGTATAGTGGCTAGACTTCCATATAATTTATGTTTTTCATGTGCCTGCTCAAAAACTTTAGGATACAAACAATAGGATAAAAAATCTTCAAATTCTATAGGTCTAGTAAATCCTTTTTGGAATTTCTTGCTAAAAGCCTCATAATCTACATCGAAATCAATAGGTTCTAAATGAGCGTTTGGTCTATTTTTATATGATTTTTTATCTCTTAAAATTATTTTTTGCAGCTTCTTAGGAAATCCTCCAACTGGTTGTCCTAGATCTCCCCTAAAAAAACTAATTACCGATTCAGGAAAGGAAATTTCATCTCCTCTTTGCATTACATCATTTGGAGTTAAATCATTGGTAACCATAAATATTGCCATATCCCCAACAACTTTAGAACTTGGTGTTACTTTTATCAAATTACCAAACATTGTATTTACTTGAGCATACATTTTTTTCACTTCTTCAAACCGATCTCCTAAACCTAAAGCTATTGCTTGTGGACGTAAATTTGAATACTGACCTCCAGGTATTTCATGTTGAAAAACCTCAGCGGTACCAGCTTTTAAACCAGATTCAAAAGGGTAATATAAATCTCTAGTATCTTCCCAGAAGTTAGAAAACTCATTCAATTTATGAATATCAAAATCATGAGCTCTATTATCATATTTCATCATTTCGACTACCGAATTGAAATTTGGTTGTGATGTTAAACCTGATAATCCACCAAGGGCCACATCAACTACATCAACCCCTGCTTCAATTGCTTTTAAATAAGTAGCCGTTTGCAAAGATGAAGTATCATGTGTATGTAAATGAATAGGTAAGTTCACTATGTCTTTTAAAGCCCCTACTAATTCAGTTGCTGCATACGGTTTTAACAAACCAGCCATGTCTTTAATGGCAATCATATGAGCTCCAGCATTTTCTAAATTTTTTGCTAATTGGGTATAATATGCCAAATTATATTTGGTTTGATTCACATCTAAAATATCACCTGTATAACTAATTGCAGCTTCTGCAATTCCGCCTGTTTTATTTCGGACATAATTAATACTCGGCTCCATTGCTTTTACCCAATTCAAAGAATCAAAAATTCTAAAAACATCAATACCGTTTTCCCAGGACTTCTCAACAAATTTTTCTATCAAATTATCAGGATATGCCTTATATCCTACTCCATTGGAACCTCGCAATAACATCTGTAATAATATATTAGGCATGGCTTTACGTAGCTCTCTTAATCGCGCCCAAGGGTTTTCGTGTAAAAATCGCAAACAAACATCAAAAGTAGCACCACCCCAAACTTCCATACTAAACGTATTTGGGTGATTTTTAGCAAAACTTTCTGCAACTCTTAACATATCATACGTACGCATACGTGTTGCCAACAAAGACTGATGCGCATCACGCATGGTGGTATCGGTATAGTGTATCTTTTTTTCTTTTTGTAACCACTTACAAAATTTTTCGGGCCCTAATTTTGTTAGTAGATCTTTGGTGCCTTTAGGATATTCCGACGAAGCGTTAAACTTAGGAACTTTAGCGTTTCTAAAAACTTTAGAATCATCTTTAATTTTTATATCAGGATTGCCATTTACAATTATATCGCCTAAATACTTCGTTATTTTTGTTGTACGATCTTGAGGTAATCTTATTTTGAATAAAGAAGGTGTATTTTGAATAAAGTTAACTGTGGCCTTCCCTTCTTTAAATGTTTTATGTTGAATTACATTTTGCAAAAAATGTATATTGGTTTTTACACCGCGAATTCGAAATTCTTTTAATGCACGTGTCATTTTACGTGTAGCGCCATCTAGCGTTCGGCCATGAGCAGAAACTTTTACCAACATAGAGTCAAAAAACGGACTTACACTATATGACTGGTAAATACTACCCGCATCCAAACGAATACCCATCCCTGAGGCACTACGATACGTAGTTATCGTGCCATAATCTGGTGTAAAATTATTTTCAGGATCTTCAGTTGTTAATCGACATTGTAAGGCAAACCCATAAGTAGCCAATGTATCTTGCTCATATATTTTAATTTGTTTTGAAGATAATTTATAACCGCCGGCAACAAATATTTGTGTTTTTACCAAATCAATACCAGTAACCATTTCAGTTACCGTATGCTCCACTTGAATTCTTGGGTTTACTTCAATAAAATAGATATTATTATCAGCATCTAATAAAAATTCAACTGTACCAATATTATTATAATTCACCTCCTTAGCAATCGCAATAGCATAATCATAAAGGTTGTGTTTTACCTTATCGGATAAATTATGTGAAGGAGCAACTTCAACTACTTTTTGATGACGTCGTTGTACGGAACAATCTCTTTCAAACAAATGACGAATAGTACCATGTCCATCAGCAACTATTTGAACTTCAATATGTTTTGGTTCTTCAACATATTTTTCTAAAAACATTGTATCATCACCAAAAGCATTTAATGATTCATTACGAGCAGAATCAAAAGTTGCTTCTAAATCTTCGGGAACTCTAACAACACGCATTCCTCTACCACCACCACCAGAAGCGGCTTTTAACATCAACGGATATCCAATAGTTTCGGCTTCCGATAAGGCTACTTTTAATGAAGTTAATTTCTTTTTATTACTTTCAATAATTGGCACTTTACATTTTACAGCAATTTTCTTAGCAGTAATTTTATCACCTAAAGCATCCATTACCTCAGGGTCTGGACCAATAAAAATGATGCCGTTTGCAGCACAAGCACGAGCAAAATCAGAATTTTCTGATAAAAACCCGTAACCCGGATGAATCGCATCTACATTTTTAGACTTTGCTAAAGCTACTATTTCATCTATATCTAGATATGGTTTTAAGGGCTGATCATCACTTCCTATTTGATAGGATTCATCTGCCTTATATCTATGCTGTGAATACCTATCTTCAAAAGTATAAATCGCTACAGTACTAATATTTAATTCGTTACAGGCTCTTAATACCCGAATTGCTATTTCACTTCTGTTTGCAACAAGTACTTTTTTTATATTCATGTTTTGTGTTCTACTATTTTATAATATATGGGTTTAGGTTTTTATAATTTCTAACAATAAACTCTAAAGCTATTTTTAAAATATCACCCATACTTTTCGTTTTCTTAAAATTAACATCACCTGTTAAATCAAATAAACCAAGTTTTAATTCTTTTACTTTTTCGGGAGTTGAAATAGTATCATTACACATACAACTCAATAAATCTCCTAATCTTTCATATTCACTCGAAGCTCTTTTTGCTAATAAAGAGCGTTCTTCTATTTTATATTGCTCTATAGATTCTTCTCTCAAAAGACCAAGTGTCATTTCAACCAGTTTATTATTCTCTTTTAAAAATTGAGGCCTATATACTTTAGGATTTCCCTCAAAGCTTTGTTGGTCGAAATCTATCGCTCTAATTCTATACTGAATACTATCAAAATCATGTGTTAAAACCATTACATAATTATAAGAACGCATATCGCCCAAAAGGCGCGTAAAACATCTTTCATTAAACTTTACAAACTCTTTTGCAATTGCTTTTTTAGTTTGCACAGAGCAATCGTCTAACTGCTCTTCTATAAAAGTATCGCCGGGTATGCCAGAAATATGCTCTTCTATTAATGTATCTTTATGTACCAAGAAATTAATGTGATTTGGCGATAGTAAATGCTCTAATTCTAAACCATAAATACGGGAAGCATCTGCTTTTTTTATGTAGAGATAAATATAATTATCATTTAAAATATTTCGAACTTTTATCCGAAAAGGCTTCGAATTACCGAAGGTGCAAAAATCAATGGAATCAATATTTAAAAAAGGTAAGGCAGAATCGCTACCATCAGCATGTAAAATAGTATACATCCGCTTTAAGCTCATTTCAATTTCTTCACGTTCATGTTCAGCAAAATAGGTACTTATCCAAAGCGTATCTCTCCCTTTATCGTCATAAATTTCTACAGCACCCTGAAAGCGCAATAAGTCATCATAATAAATAGGAATTTTAATGTTTCTGCTATTTTGTGTCAAATAATTAGATAGCTGCTCCGAAATTGGATATGCAGGTTTCTTTTTTGACATTAATTTTTCATCCATCTAAGCTGTAATAAACGTGATAAAGGTACTATGAATTAAAGCATAAAACAAAAATCAGTACTTCTTAGTTATATAATTAGGACAGTTTTTAACACATTCAAAAAAAATATTGTTATTTTTTCATATGAAGTACAAATTGTCTACTACATTACGGTTAAAATAGAAGTGGGTTTGCTAATATATTTTTTTGTATTTTTATCCCCTATAAAATGGTCGCAAAATTTAATACTAATAAAAACAATATTACTTTTGTTTATCGTTAAACACAATTCTATGAAAAACAATTACTCTATAAAAGCCATAATACTTATCGTTTTTGTTACTATGAGTACTCTTACATTTTCTCAACAAGCACTAGCTCAAATACCTGAAAATTTTGTGTATGCCAAAGAGGTCATTCCAAATTTAAGATCAGATATGAGGTACTATTCTTCAAACAACTTTATAGGTAAGCCAATCGATGGTTATATAAAACCAAAATGTATCTTAACAAAAGAAGCTGCAGCAGCGTTAAAAAATGTACAAGATGAATTAGGCAGACTTGGTTTTGGCTTATTGATTTATGATGCTTACAGACCTCAAAAAGCTGTAGACCAGTTTGTTAAATGGGCTGAAGATCCAACAGACACTATCATGAAAAGTAAATATTACCCAAATATTAATAAAAAAGATTTATTCGATAAACAATATATTGCCAAAAAATCTGGTCATACTAGAGGTAGTACTGTCGATTTAACAATTGTTTCTTTAACTACGGGTCATATTTTAGATATGGGTAGTGAATATGATCTATTTGATGAAAAATCATCTACAGATTATCCTAATATTACTAGAAATCAACGTGCGATTCGTTTATTGTTAAAAAGACGTATGGAGAAGCATGGTTTTAAATCACATTCAAAAGAATGGTGGCATTATACATTGGCTAAAGAACCATACCCAAAAAAATATTTCGATTTTGAAATAGAATAAAAAATAAAAAAACCGCTCAATGAGCGGTTTTTTTATTTTACTAATTATTTTCGTTTAGCTTTGATTTCTCTCCCACCTTGATAGCTTATGCAAAGGCTAAAATTACCTGAATCATCTTTTATAAATCCTACCTTAGGCTCTACAACTTTTAAGAAAAACTTAGTTTGAGAAAACGAACCAGAGGAAAACCTATAGTCCCGAAGCGTCGGGATTCCGAGTAAACAGAAACGGAGCTATTAACTATACATCTTGTTGGCTAACGTTTTTAATTCATAACTACCAATTTATTTTAGCAATCAAGGAGTGATATTTTTAAAATATAGCTTTTCTTTAAATGGAATGGCTATACTGTTTCATAGAAGTTCCTGAATTTTTATTAACTTTAGTGTAAGCAAATTATTGTGTCAAAATGAAAATTCTCTATACCATAATAGGAATTACATTCCTGCTTTTCATAGTGGTGACCGCATACATGATCTTAATTCAACCACTTCTGGATTCCTTTAAAAAAGGAAAGTAATAATACGTGTCTCCACATTCCGATTTGGCAAATTCCCACAGAGACTTTCTTCACTTCATAATATTTGCTAACGTATTTCAGTATATCCTTCATCCTTGGCGTAAATGTTTGCTATAGCACCATAAAATTTATTGAAAATCATGCAGGCTGTTAAATCTCCAGTTACATTAACCGCTGTTCTAAACATTCCCAAAATACGGTCTATCCCAATTATAACAATTAGACCATCAAT
>RCNE010000927.1_pt1 | contig 15874 bp, 4 predicted proteins | sample 2041361 | NCBI WGS metagenome assembly RCNE01 (sample SAMN09708229, study PRJNA481090) | Marine sediment metagenome, whole genome shotgun sequencing project.
CGACGGGAGAACGGTATGAAGGCTTACCTGAACCCAAGCGTTCAAGCGTTGGCCGAGACAGAGATTCGTGCATATCAAGACACTTTGGCGTTTTATCGCGGCTGGGAAGAAGCCAATTGCACACCCAGCTAGGAAAGGGCAGCCCCTAGTCTATCTACAAGCATCTACTTAAAGAAACATCCGTGCTGCGTTGAAGTTCATCAGTGCGTGGCAACCGCCAAAGCGGACTTTAGCCGCATCGCAAGAACTCGACAGAATGGGCTCTTAGTTGCCGTTCGCTGCGCGATGTACTGAGGTCTGCTATGCGGACAAACCGGACTTATGTGGGTGCAGCTAAAGGCACTCGTGCTCTGTTAGGATCGTTACTTTCTGCAGCCGCAACACGTTGTTTTTCCACAGAATCGGCTCTAACCGGACCTTAACTGCTCCGCAGCAACGACAGACAGCATTTCAATCGACCAGGCGGCTGCTGTGCAGGACAGAGCGGACTTTATCGTTGCAGAGTTGAACGTTCGCTTCGCGCGGCTCTAGCAACCAACGTTTCAAAGTTCCATAGACATCTCATGCCAAGTCATTCCTCCATGGTCAGAGGTCGATGGCTTTAGATAGCTGTACCCAAATCTCTCATAGAGCGGGACATGATGCTCTTTGCACATGAGGTAGATTGCGGATTTGCCCATCTTTTTCATGCGTTCTACGAATTCGACCATCAATGCCCGCGAAAGGCCTTTTCCCTGCTGCGCCGGATCAACGACGACAGACAAAATGACGACATTTGGAGCGTTGGAGTCATGGCCCACAAGTTCTTTGAAGTCCTCATCAGACATTTCGACGTCGTGCGCACATCCGCTGTTCATAAAGCCAGCAATCTCGCCTTCAACCTCAAGAATGAGGAAACCATCGGGATAAACCTCGATCCTCTTGGATATCTTTTCGAGGGTCGCTGCTTCGTCGCCTTCATAGGCAGAAGTCTCGATCTCAAAGCATCGAAATGCGTTTGTGGGTTGGGCGCTTCGAAATTTGTTCATGCACTTACACTATGCGCGATCGATCAAGTTGGATAGCCGCCGTTGGTTCTCTTCGCAGCATTCGACAAGTAGGGCTCAAACCGGACCAAAGCTCAAACTGACCGACGGCCATTTGATCGCATTTTGCTGCAAATATTGGCCTGCGGCATTAATGATTGACCGAACAAGTCAACAGAGCCAGACTTGGCAAATGCCCATATCTGATGTTTCCAAGACAGCAACCGGGCTTTGCGGCTTTCTGTTTTGCCTCATTATGGCCCCGCAAATTTCTGTTGCGCAGACCCAAATCGACCTTGATAGCACTCTGCTCCATAAGGTCGATGTCATGATCGGCGCGCGGAACGTTCGGCTGGAACCAGTGGTGACACAGCCGACTTTCGTAAGGCTCGCGGACCCTCATCCGGCTCTGGTTTCAGCGGCTTGGCAATTGCCCAATAGCGTCATGGCCGATGGAAACGACTGGGTCTTTCTTGGCCCGTCAGACAAAGCTCTGCTTACTTTGGAACTTGCAGATCTTGACGGGCAGGAAAGCTTTCAAATTGAATTTCAACGCAGCCCTGAGCCCTACAATGAACCTGACAATGATCCTGCCCTCGCGACAGACATTGAACCGGGCAAAGTTGAAACACGGGTTTTTCCAATTGGCGATGTTGATTACTTTGTGATTTCCCCAAGTGCCGCGGGGGCGTTGTGGATCGCAGAAATCGATCCGGGACGTCATGAAGATCTGGTCTTTCGTTGGTTGAATCCAGATGGCTCAGACGTGCGGCCAGATCTTGAACAGAGCATTACCGCGTCCACGAACCAATCTTATATCCTACAGGTCTACGATCCTAACGCCGGTGCGGACGATATGGGCGCGGTTTCCTGGGATGTGAATTTCTCCGAAGAACCCTATGCCGAGCCCAACGACACCGCCGCACAGGCGACGCCGTCACAACTGAGCGAGGTCATCGCCCTGCGCCTGATGCCCCGCGTTGATCGCGATATCTTCAGCTTTGTCGCGCCCGGGAATGGCGCTTTGGCGGCGGAATTTCTGGAACTTGGTGGCCATGCCGAACCGCGTTTCCGGTGGTTGGGATCCGACGGAAACGAACTGCGCCCCAATTTCGAAAGCTCGCTGCAGGTCGCAGCGGGCGAGACATATCTGCTCGAGGTGCGCAGCAATGATTACTACTGGAACGAACAGGCGCGCGTCGACGCGGTCCGCATCCGCGTCGATTTCTCCGAAGAACCCTATGCCGAGCCCAACGACACACCCGCACAGGCGACGCCTGTCGAAATCGGCGAGACGGTCCGCTTTCGACTGATGCCACGGGGTGATCTTGACCATTTTGCGGTACATATTCCGACAAGTGGGACCCTCGAGATTGAACTGTTAGAGAACGGCGGACATCCCGGTATCTTTCCAAGTTGGTACAACATGGATGGAACAGAGGTGTCGTCGGGCAACTGGGAACTTCCCGTGACAAGCGGACAGATCCTCGCGCTACTTATCCAGAGTGATGATTACTATTGGAGCCAACTGGGGCGGGTAGACCCACTAGCTATCCGCGTCCGTCTGCGGCGCCCCGATGGCAGCTATGTCGGTGAAGACGTGCTCGCCGATGAAGTAGAGTTGCGACCATGGGAGTTCATTGAACTATCTGCCACCAACCCGTTCCCCCTGATCGTTTTCCGCCCTCCACAAGTTGGTTGGTTCCAACTGGATGGGCTGCGCGACGGCGCCGTGCTTGGCTGGCGTAATCTTGAAACCAGCGAGATTCTGGTAGGCAATGTCCACGCGCTGGAACCCGGGGCCACTTACGGCATAGAAATACGCGATCCGGCGCAGATCGACGGGGTGATCAACGTCACTATGCGCATCAAGGCGCTGGGTTTGACGCAGAATAATGGTCTCTACCCCCGTGCGCCGCTGGCCTCTGGCAATTTGCTATTCGGCGAGGCGGGCCAATGATGCGCCGTGCCATACTTTGCCTTGCATTCATCGGCCTCCCCCTTTCGGTGCAGGCGGACGAGGCTTTGGATTTTGCAATCCCCCCAGAGATCGTTTCGCCATTGCCTGTCGAACTGGCCCTGCCAGAGATGTTTCATGCCCAAGCAGTGGACCCCACCGGCACATTGGGTCTGCGTTTTGTCGATCTTTCTGTTGGGGCGCGGGGGTGGCCCATTACTTTTGGGCGGCGCTACGACGGGAACGCACCCGACGTCGGACTGGGCCAAGGATGGTCGTGGTCCTTTGCGATAAAGGTCGAAAAAGACCCAAACACAGGGACATTGTTCTTTCTGGAAGGCGACGGCCTTCAAAGCGGATACGCGCTTGTGTCACAGGGCCATTATGAACCGATAATGGGCCGCATCGACGCCCGCGTCTACACTGCGCCCGACGGCGGTTTGCGCAGACTTTACGCCGATGGCAGCGCCGAGATATTCGATCCGGCCCTGAATTTGGTCAGACGTGAAAACGAATTGGGCAATGGCATTAGCTTTTTGTACGCAGGCGATGCCCTCGCGGACGTTATTCACGATGATGGCCAGCATCTTACGCTGGATTGGAACGGCGGACGTCTTGCGGGTGTGAATGATATGCTTGGCCGGTCCCTTGGGTACGATTACACGGACGGTCGGCTGACCCAAAGCTACGACCTGCTGGGGCGCACGACCAGTTACCATTATGATGCAGATGGCAGGTTGGTGGATGTCACGTTCAGTGACGGATCGGACCTGACAATCCAATATGACATCAACGGGCGTGTGGCGCATCTGGTGGGTCCAGGTGCGCTGGAAACACGGTTCGACCATTGGGGCGATCCCGGCCAAGGACAGATCGTGCAGACGCGCACGGATGCCACAGGACAACGCCACCGATCCGAGATCGTGCGCGACCCGTCGATGGCAGATCAATATTCCATCATTGAAACCGAACCGTCTGGCATGCAGACCATCACCGACATTCGCGACGGGCAGGCGGATCTTAGCATCAATGGCACTTGGGTTAACGGTGTTGTCTTCGACGCGTCTGGATTTCCGCGCACATTGCTAAGCGAGGACGGAGCCGTCCCCTTGACGGAACGCGACGACGACACCGTCAGATACGCAGACCCCGATCCGCAAGGACACCCGCAGCTTGTGTTCGGACCAAATGGGTCTTTTTGGCAGAAAGTCGATCAGATCGGCCGGCGAACGGCAGTTGCGGGTGCGTCGGGTGTGGTTGAAAAATTCGTATACGACGACGGTGATCGCCTTGTGTCATACCGCGACGCCGCCGGAATCGAGGTGCAGTATTCCTACGACAACGGCGACCGTTTGCTGAATTGGCAAGCGAGCGATGATCGCAGCGCGGTCTACACCTACACTGCAGAAGGCTTGGTTGCGTCCGCAACCGGCACGGAATTCGGTAGCTATACCTACCAGTATGACGCGCTTGGGCGGCTATCCGGCTTTGGCGACGGCGCGAATACTTTTACAATGCAACTGGACGAAAACGGGTTCATTGCAGGGGTTCTTGACGACGAGGGACAAGGCATTCGCTTTGCTCGCGACACATTTGGGCGGATGACCGGAATTGACGATACGCAGTCCCCCGCAATCACCCTGAATGAAGGTCTTGTCGCTGGTTTGACCGACGCGCTTGGGCGCTATCGCGGGTTCGTTGAAGACCAATACGGCCGCCACGCATTTCAAGGGCTGGATGGCGCACTTTACTATGTTGATCCGGCAGAGGATGGCGGCTCTGTCGTCACAACGCTTTTGGCGGATGGCAGTGGACAGGTTGAACGGCGAGACGTCAGCGGTGCTTTGATCGGCGCGGAAACGCTTGGTGATGTGCCGTTTGTCATTGAAACCGATGATGCGGGCCGCGTTGTACTTGCCGGCGACCCCCGGTCCCCTTCGGTCGTAAATTACAACGAAGACGGGTTGGTGTCCGAGGTTCTGGACGAGGTCGGCATTGTCACCCGCTACACGCATGACGACAACGGGCGGCTTAGCACAATCGCATCGCCGTATCGCGCATTTGAACTGAGCTATCCCGATGAGGGCCGGACACAGCAACTGACGACAAGCGAAGGAACAGTCCTGACGCGCCGATACAGTGATGATGGCCGGACGATCTATTTCACATCACAGGACATTGCAGGCGTTCGGCGCGATGAGACGGTTGAATTGGATGCACAGGGCCGCGTTATCACGCAGACGCGCGGCACCACGACCACGACGTTGGACTATGTCGACGACAACACGACCGTCATGACTGTCACGAATGGCGACAGGGTCTTGATCTGGCGCGAAGTTTTCGATCCTGAAACCGATCAGACCACGATCACGCGCCCGAACGGCACCCAAAGTATCACGCAGTACGATAGCGCCGGTCGGGTCCTAAGCGTCTTGTCGCCAGAGGCGCAGCTGTCGTACGAACTTGACCCGGAAGGGGTCATCCTGAGCACGGTGATTGATGGCGTGCGGGTCGGAAAATCCGCGGGCTCCAACTGGCGGGTGGCAGCCGAGGTGGCGCAAGAACCGGACGAGCTTGGCGCGGTAAGAATTCAAGATATCGAGGATCTTCAGGGCAATCGCTGGCGCGCTGGATATGACGCGTCAGGATATATGGTGTGGTCCGAAAATCCGCTGGGCGGTCGAACCGTCATAACGCGCACAACCACAGGTCAAGTCCTTGACGTGACCGATCCGGATGGCCGCGTCCATTATGCGACGTATGACGATCTGGGGCGTAGCCTTGAAATGGGGGTTGTGGGTGGCTGGGCCACAGCATTCGGTTGGGACGGAACAGCGCCGGCAGGGCAATCCTATTCTGGTGGCGAAAGGTTCTGGATCGAACAGTCGCCTGATTGGTCAAGCTTTACGGCAATGGTCGATGACCAGCCCTACGCAGTGTTCCGCAACAACGATGACGGCGCGATGATCACAGCAGAGAACGCCCTTGGGACCGTCACAATCGGATATGGCGCAACCGGAGAAGCCCGATCGATCACAGATGTCTTCGGACGCATGATCGGCATGGAATACGACGAAATCGGTCGATTGTCGGCTTTGGTTCTACCGCAGGGGGACCGGATAACTTACGCCAGCCCATCGGGATCGCAGCAGGTGCAAACCGGACCAAATGGGTCCGATACGACGACCGACTATGACCCCGCAGAGGCGACGTATGCGATTGCCGTGGACGGAGCACTTGCCGGTATCGAATTGGCGCTTGGGAACGTCCTGAGATCATTGGAGGTCGTCACACCTGACGGCGAAACCACCGCTTTCACCGTTGAAAGGGATGCGGGCCGCAGCGTGACTGCGACTGACCTAAACGGGGCGCGGCGCGAAATAGCGCGCGATGCGCTGGGGCGTGTCGTGTCGGCAGATGGAAACGGCATAGCCCAAAAATGGAATTATGACGGGTCGGGCAACTTGACGCCTGCGGGCGACCAAGAGGACCGCCAGTTCAACGCAGCATGGCAGTTGGTCCGCGATGGTGATGCAACCCTGGAATATGACGCCAATGGCCGGATCAGCCGACAAGGCGGGGTGACATATTCTTATGATGCTATGGGGCGCTTGACCTCGGTCGGCGACGGCGACCGTCTGATCAGCTACGACTATGACGGGCTTGGTCGTTTGGTGCAAAGGCGCAGTGGCAACAAGGTAGAGCAATACTTGTGGTTCGAAGGCAGGTTGTTGGCCGTCTACGATGGCAACGACAACCGCATCGCAATGCTGGAACGTAATGCCACGCTTGATGATGTTGTGTGGTTGCACACAAATGGCAAAAGCCAGTTGCTGTTCCCCGACCAGATTGGCACGCCGATCATCGCCATGACGTCTGATGGAACGAGGGTGCTGGAACCTCACGGTGTGTGGGGGCAAGCACCTGCGGAACCCGAAACGTTTACCCGCTGGATCGGTTACGCGGGCTTGATGAGTGAGCCTGAGTTCGGCCTCGTTCATACCCGGGCACGGGTGTATCTGACCGACATCCAACGGTTCAATGCGCCTGACCCGATGGGTATCGATGGCCCGGGCAATCCTTATGCCTATGCCGGATTAGACCCTATGACATTCGCGGATCGCGACGGGCATGCGCCTGATCCTGTTGAAATGGGTGGCCCCGGTGCTGGCGCGAATGGCAATCCCACTCCGGCGCGCGGGCTTCCACCTGCGGCTCCTCCGCCAGCTGCGGCGAATCCGGCGCACGCAAATTTCTCGCGGCACGTCGCGGCCGATCTCGAATACATCATCGCAAACGATCATCGCCCGCATGTCAGGGCGGATGCGCGGCATGCGCTTGATCGGCTGACCGACCATCGGGCCACGATCATCTACGATACAAACCTGAACGGCTACGGCCAACGCGCAGGGGGGCAACTTACGGTTAACCCCAATAGCGCTGTTATGCGCGACCCCCGTGTCAGGGCGGGACTATGGCATCCTCGCGGGATTAGCAGCGTTCTGGGGCATGAAAGCAACCATCTGGCCCAAGGTGTAAACGAAGCCACCAATCGCGGGACAATGGGACGCGCCTGGAAGGAATTCGACAGCCATCTGGTCAATGGAAACCTTGAACGCGCGGTTGGTGGCTGGGAACCTATAGGCAGCGAAAGGCGCCTGATTTCCGAAGCTGCTGACTATGCTTTGAAAACAGAATATCGACAGTTCGCGCCTCCGGCCAGTCGGCAACATTTACCTAACGTCTTTGACGATTCGCCCTACAGGGCGGCGCGTGGATACGATGCGGCTACGGGGTTTCGGCAAATGACGCCGAAACGGATCGTCGATATTGCGCGCACCCATATGCCAGAGGTGCCTGCGCACAAAGTGCTTGATGAATGGGTCCGCTCAGCCGAGACCTATCGGGCCAATCCAGCTTGGGAAACCTATCTGCGCAATCAAGGTCCCGAAGTCGTGGCTGCCCGCAACAACATGATACAAGAGGCGCGACTGGCGGCTGCCCGCGCCAGAACGGCCGCGATCACACCGCGCAGGCCTTTGCCAGGAACGGCGCAAACACCCGGTGCAACCAGTTCCGCATTAAGTCATACGTCCGCGACACGGGCCCCGCCACGCGGATCAACGCCCCGCCCGACCATTGTGCCGAATGGATCAACCGTGCAGCCTTATCGCGGGACTGCGGCAAAGCCGTGGATATCACCGCCGCGCGGGACAACGCCACAACCCACAATCGAGCCTCCGCGTACACCAAGGGCGGCACCAAACCCCCCGCAACCCGCACGACATGCGACACAGCGATTGCCCCGCCCGGATCTACCTGATGCGCCACGTGCGCAGGCGCCGAATGCGCGGACAACACAGCGACTGCCTGCTTCGGATTTACCCCCCCAGACGCGTACGCCGTCGACCACGTCGACACGTCCGACAGGCGCAGCACCCCGGGGGCCGCGCCCAACAGCCCAGCGCCCTGCCGGGCGTCTCCAATCAGCCAATCAAGGACCACGGGTTCAAGCGCCGGAGCCAAGATCACGGGCGCCCGCCACGCAAACGCCCGCTGCGCGCAACCCTCGCCCTCTGGCTGATCCGAACGGCAGGCCTGCGCGGACAACTTCGGCACCAGACGCGCCGCGTGTGCGGTCCACGCCGCCGCCAACATCACCCGGCGAAGTTGGGTCAGGGCGTTTGGGAACAAGGCATATGGCGCCTGAAACGATGCGTCCGCCACCAGACGGGCCACGACCTTCTGCCCAAGGCGGACGTTACCGTATACCTGATCTTGATGCGGGCTCTGGTCGGGTTACACCCCCCCCCACCGCCGCAGGGGCAAGGCCAACTGCGCCACCGGTCAGAACAGCGCGCGCACGACTATACGGCCCGCCAGAGGGGCTTTCGGCGGGGCGCGCACTGGGCAAGACCCTTGGTGCGCTTGGGATCGTATCGGACCTTTACAGTAGCCATCTTTATATGACCGGGCGGATCGGCCACGGCGAATACTGGGGTGGATTGGGCCTAAGCGCGATGAGCATGTTCGCGCCCTATCCGGTAAATGCAGGCATTGCAGCCTTTCAGGTCGGGGGTGCCGTCGGCAGCTTCCTTGCTCATCGATTGATTGATGCGGCACGCAAGGGCGATAAAGGCTCCATCGCGTTTATCAAGATGCTGCAGAGGATGGGCTTCATAAACGCCAATGATCCGACGTTCGTCGCCCTTGCGGAATTGGGTCCGCCACTGAACCGGTTGCCGGGATTGATCCTGTCGCAAGGCATCAGCCAGTGGGTTCCGGTTTCGATCTGGTCCCAAACAAACCGCCGCGTCAGTCTGGATCTTTCGGGGGGCGATTTGCCGGTGCCCGTTGACTTGGGTGAAGCAGACCTCAGGTTGGGCGCAAATGACGTGTTGATCGACCAAGAACCGTTCGCCACACTGGGCGCCGGAGATTATATCGTTCGGCTTGGGAGCGACACGGACGCTGCCGAAACAGTGCTTTCGCTGCGCGTGGTGGACGACGGTGCAGAACAGGCACCCCGTGACGCTTTGCCCTTCAGCGCATCGATTGCGATCAACCAGTCCCGATTGCTTCCTACAAATCTTTCTTGGGACCGTTTTGATCGCCCCGATCCTGTGCTGGACGGGATCCCGCAGGACGCGACCACCAGTGGCAGCTGGATATGGACTGAAACCGGCATAGGACCCGGGTCAATGGCGCATGCCGCTGATCCGGCGGGACCTGCGGTACATGCGGTCATCTTTGCAGAGCCAAGAACCGCAACCTTGGGCGATCATATCATCCAATATCTGTGGCTGGCACCTGACGCGCCCGCGCAACAGGTGGTGCTTCAGGTCTATGACGGGGACCTATCGGGCGCCCACAGGATCAGTCTGGGTGACGACATCCTGCCATTTAGCGACAGAAGCGCGTTTGGTCATGTGTCATATGGACCAATGCCGCCTGCCGGTCGCTGGATACGTATCAAGGTTCCGGTTTCCGACATTGGAATGGACGGACGGCAGATTGCCGGTCTGGCATTCTATGCAGCTGGTGGCCAAGCCCTGTTCGGCCCGACGAAACTGTCCGGTGCCGAAGATACAGCCCCTCGGTCTGTGGCGATCGAGGATCGTGACCAGACCGGCGCGCCAGAGGCGGATGTCATCGCCAAGATCGCATTGCCAAGCGAGGGATCGCTGGAAGTGGGGCTTGCGTTGATGTCAGGCGGCGTTGTGCCGCTTTATGCGGGGACGGTATCGGCTGGCGAAAGGCATTTCTGGTGGCAGGGCGAAGCAGCGCTTGTCACTGGTGCCCGACTTGTTGGTACTTATCGTCCTGCTGACGGTGAACCGATCGCTATTGATACCGCCATGTCAGGCAATCCGGGGTTGGTTGCGCAGATATTCTATCCCCCGCAAGGCGCAGTCGTTCGTCAAACCGTCCCGATTTTCGGGCAGGCCGGCGGTGTTGCATTTGATTACTATGTCGTCGAAATGCGTCGCTACGGAGCGGGAGATGATACGTGGCAAGAACTGGCGACATCGCACCTTCCAACGGTCCTGACACAAAGCGAAGTTCAAACACGTATCGAGACGATTTTGCAAAACCAGTTGCGCTCAACGATCTACGGCAATCTGGCGTCCATGAACACCGGCTCCGCGCTGCATCGCTTTGAATTTGCCGAAAGCGCGGACGTTCTTGAAAGCGGCTGGGTTGAACTGCGGCTGCGTAGTTTTGATGGTGACGGCAATTTCGCACAGGCCGGAACGGTTGTTCAGATCGGTGAGGTGGCAACGGGCCAGGACGCAACCGGTTTGGTCAGTCCAGACGGAAATGTTGTGCTGGATTTACCTCCCTTTGCGCTCAATCTGGGGATGGGAACGCTGACGGTCGATGTCGCGGATCAATCATTGCCGCCAGGCGTTCCGACAGCAGCCGGCAAGGTCTACGGCTTTGCACCATATGGACTGGCGTTGCGCGCATCGGTGCAGGTTCAGATCGAGGCCGAGGCAGGCAATTCTGTTGTCCTGCTTGCGGTTGATGGTTCTGCGCAGGCTTTGCCAACGACGCGTTCAGGGGATGTCCTGACCGCGCGGATCCCCAAAGGTGCGCGCCTAAATCGGTTCTATGCAACGGTTGATTCACCGCCACCCGCCTTGACGCCGTTTGCAGTTTCGGGTGTGCCGTGGTTTGCGGATGTCCCGTCAACTCATCTAGAATTCGCAGCACGCAGTCCATCGGACAGCGCGATTGACCTCGATGTACCTCTGCGCATCAACCCTGACACTGTGCTTGTTGCAGGGATCCGTGTTGCGGATACCGATGGTCTTGGATTGTTGCTGCGGTTTGACGGCGATGTAAGGGTTGTCCCGCTTGGTGATCAGCCCTTGGGCAGCCGCGACACGATGCATGCCCAGCCAATGCACTTGACCGCGGGGCCAGACGTTCAGCCCGTCTTCATGACGCTGTCGCACCTATTGCCGCCCGACGCCCGCTTTCTGGAAGGTGTCGAACTGATCAAGATCGCCTCTGCTGCATGGCGCACTTATAGTGCGCAGGTTCCACCTACAAATGATGCGGAACTGGTCAGCATCGCTATTGGGCGCGCACCGGAAATGGCGGATGCTTGGGACGATGCGAACACAAATCGCGTCAGTGCCGACGTAGATGGCTGGATCGACGTTATTGACGCCAAGGGGCGCACTTGGCCCGCAGTCATCGACCGCAACCCCCCAGAGATTTCATCGGCAAGTCCTGTGAATGGCAGCGAAGTCAGCGAACTTATCGTGCGACTGACCTATACTGACATCGGTGGTGGCGTGGCCGACAACGGGGTAGCGCTGATCATCGACGGCGTTCCCGTCCCGACGTCCCTCATCACATTTGAAGGGACGCCTTACAGCGGTGAAATCACTGTGCCCTTAGGGAATGTTCCCGGTCTGGACATACGAAGCGGCGCGGAAATCACGGCACAAGTCAGCCTTGCTGATCGTTTTGGACAGACGTCCGAGCCAATGATCTGGCAGTGGACGTATGCACCCGCTCCATTGGCCTTTGGGAATTTCAGACAAATCACCATCGATGGCGGTCAGACCCCGATATGGGCACCGGACGGTGCAACCTTTATTTATGCCGCCACCAACGATGGCGTGGCCAACATCGCGCGCTTTGATCTTCAGTCCGAGGAAACGACATGGTTGACCGATGGCCCAACGGGCATCGCAAACCCTGCAATGGCACCCGACGGGGCGTTTGCGTACACGACAGCCACTGGGGCTGAAATTGTGGATACAGATGGATCTGTGCGGGCGGTGTCTGGTCCATTCACAGGCCTCGTTTGGGTGGGTGACAAGTGGATGGCAACGCTGGACAACCGGCTTGTCGATCTGGCAAGTCCTGACACCGCGATTTGCCTTGGCGCACCCGGTGCGACGCTGCTTGATCCGCGCCCGCTAGATCACCGCATCCTTGTTACCCAAAGCATTTATCACAAGACCATTTGGCTGTGTGATCCCGACAGCGGGTCGTTCACTGTGCTGTCGGCAGACCCGAATGCACCAACCACGCGGGAACGGGACGCAACCGCAATCGCTGCGAATGCCTATCTGTTTGCCAAACATGACGGCTTGGGCGGTATCTGGCGCAGAAGTATCGGGAACCGTGCCGACAGTCTGGTTGTTGCAAACGATGGCGGGCGCGATCTGGCGCCAATGGTCGCGCCTGACGGAAACGCGTTGCTGTTTCAAAGCGGGCGAACGGGCCAGACCGAAATCTGGCTTTTGACCTTTGACCAGACGGTTCAGGTCACTTTGGATCAGGATCAGGTGCAAGGCTTGGCGGCAACACCGATCACCGGAACACTGCGCGGTGGTGATGCGGGCGTTGTTTGGCGGCTTTTGGATAAGGACGGTCAGCGGATCGATTTCCCGATCAGCGGAACGCTGAACGATGGCCGCTTTGCATTGGTTTCGGATCAGGATTGGCCCGAAGGTCGCGGTCAGTTGGAGGTCGAGATGTCAGGCGGCATCATGGCCCGCCAAGAGATCGTGATTGATCGCACGCCGCCTGCCGTGCGGGTTTTGCGGCAGCGCGATCAGGCAAACCTTGCTGAGGTTGAGACCGTTAGCACCTTTGACCGGTTCAAGGTGCAGATTTCAGACATGACCGATTGGGTCCTGCGGGACGCCGGTACAGGAACCCTGATTGATACCACCCAAGAGTTTGCGGCGCAAAGTGCAGCGGATCCATTCATCCAAATTGTAGCCGAGGACGCGCTTGGCAATCGCGCGATGATGTCATTGGACTTACGCATTGGGTCAAGCAGCGAACGACTGACCCGGATTGAAGAAGGGGCGCTGCCTGTTGAAAACGGCCCCTCGACGACCGCAAAGGCGGATGTGGCGGACGACAGTCCAGACACCAGCGATCCAAGCCCGGATGCAAATGGTCAGATGCTGGCAATCGTGATCGCTTTGATCCTCATCAGTATCCTTGCCGCAGGTGCCATCGTGATCAACAGGCGGAGGGCGGAATGAAGCAAGCTCTTTCGGTGTTGCTGATCTGGCTGACGGTCCCTGCAATCGCGGGTGACATCTCGGTAAAAATGCCTGACGGCGTGGATGATGACGCGCTGATTTCCCTCTACGTGGCGGACGCGACAAATGATGCGCCGGTCGCGCAAATCTCGGCTGGCAAGATCGTCGATCTGCCGGATGGGCCCTACGTATTCGGCTTTGATAGTTTTCCGTGGCGCAGTGCCGCATTCGACCACAGTGGCAATAGCACAATTGAACTTGCGGGGATCAATGTCTCGGCGCCATCGGGACCCCCGTTAGAATTCACGTTGCACGACAATGCGGACGGCGCATTGGTGCGGCGTTTCGACAGCGCTGGCATGATGGCGGTTCCACAAGGTGCGTTTCACCTGCGCACCGATTTATCCGAGACACGCTGGGACATCCAAACCGAGCAAGGCCGCGTTTCAGAATTCGCGCTTGGTGGATTGACGGTCGAGACACCATTGATCGCCGACCTCGCTGTCCACGTTGCACCTGCTGATCAAGATCTGATTGCTGGCGTCCTTTATGCAGGGCGCGACACTATTTTGTTGCCAGCTGGCCGCTACCGTGCCCGAAGCGATCAGATTCCCGATACTGTCGCATTCGCAATCGCGGCTGGACAGACAACACCACTTCCCGTGCGCATCGTCAGGGGGATCAATTTCCAAGACGCCCCCGCACTAGAGCTGCAAGTCGGGACCACAAACATCGGCCTTGGCCCAGGTGGATATTTTCAATTCGCTATTGTCGGCGAGATGCCAACGGGCATCGTGACAGACGGGTCCCGACGGTGGGAATTACCGGACGCGCATGAGATTTGGCTTTGGCAGTATCCGGACGGACGTATGGCACACGAAAGTGGCATCAAAGTTGCGTCGATTGATGATGCTGCCCTCGTCGCTATCCCTGGTGCTGATTTCAGTTTCGGATTTCTTCTGGGGTTTTCTGGTGAACTGGCCGTGAAAGTGTCTCAAGGGGGCCATGTCCTGAGTGACGAACTGATGCAGTTTCAGGCCGGTTGGGGCACTTATACGGTGCTGATGCCCGTTGATTTGGATGTTGACGTGCCGATCTTGGTCGAGGTTTCCATGGGCCCGCGCGATGCGCCACTGCGCGGTCGTATTTCAGACGTTCCTGTCCATCGATTTCTCGAATTGCCCGTGACGGGTTTGGCCGTTGACGTTGCATCGCCGACACAGATCGGATTGCAATGGCAAGCATCAGATGAGGCCGGACTTACCGGATACAAAGTCTTTCGCGACGGTTTCGACTTCGCCGTTTCGGGAACCGCGCCAATTCAGCAAACAGCGTTTACCGACATTGGGCTATCGGCGAACCGCCTGTACGATTACCGTATCTGCGGGGTTGATGAACAAGGTTTCCTTGGATCTTGTGCTGAAATCCAGGCGCATACGCCACGGCCATGACGTCTTTGCAAAATTCAGGATGCTAGTGAGGCGCAGGAAAGATTGCGCTTGCAAGTGATTTAGCCGTCTAAACTGGATCGAGCATAAGACCTTCCGTTTGCGCCATGATCTTCATCGCATCAAGCGCAAGTTGGCCGATTTGACCATAAGCGAATCGAACGACCGAAGAATCCGCGACTTGATCCTTGAGAGTTTCGTTTTCGCCGCAGTTCACATGAATGACCGGTTTTCTCGCGGCACAGCGGCATAGAAATTTGCCCTGTCGCAGCCATTTTCCCGCCGCGAGCGCACGCAGCACAGAATCAGCAAGTCCGCTCTGGGCTCGCTGCTGCCGTTCGCTGCGTCGACAACGAATGGTCGCTTTGGGGAAAAATGATTTAGCTTTGGCTCGACTAAATCTAAAGTTTTTTAGAACTCAAATACAAGATATAAGATACTGTTTTATATGATTTAATTCGGATTATTTCGCAGCTCAATCCTACACATCAGAATTGAGAGCCAAAAGGCAGTGATGCCCCATATTTCTCCGTTCTTGTGGAAAAAAAATCTGCGAGTGGGTGTATAGGTGGGTCTGCGGAAGCTTAGGTTTAAGCGATTGGACCCACCCCCCTAGGCCATACCGTACCGGTGTATGAAAATGCACCGTGCGGGTCGCGCAATAACAACAACAAGAACCTAAACCATCACCCAAAATATTTTGCATTTGTCACACGCAACGGGGTGCGCATTTCCCCTGTGTCGCAAGAGCCCAGGAAGGACCCAAACAATAGTTGATCCCGCATGGACTTTCACCACCACCACCACCACCCCCCTCTCTATCTTTATAGAGGGGGGTGGTGGTGGTTTAAACTCTCGTCCTCAAGACCTATTGCTTACTCGCCCAGTCTCCCACTTCTACAACTGGACCTGTCTTCCCGT
>RCNE010003897.1_pt1 | contig 15873 bp, 19 predicted proteins | sample 2041361 | NCBI WGS metagenome assembly RCNE01 (sample SAMN09708229, study PRJNA481090) | Marine sediment metagenome, whole genome shotgun sequencing project.
GCATAGGCAACCCCTTGATCCATCGACGTGATCGACAGCATGACTGTGGGCATTCAACATCCCGCCCCTCGACGTGCCGATATGCGTGGTTTGCGAGTCGGCGTGTTATCGCAACCGATTTGGTGATCGGCGTGCCCTGCTGATGCACTGCTCGACAATCCGGAAACATCACCGAGGTTTGTCGACGTTTGGCACTGGCCGGGGGTGTCCTGGCTTTGTAGCGTCGAGTCGAATGGACAATGGCGACTTCACAGACTTGTTGACACCACCCTCTCGGAGTGGAGGGACGCAGTGGTTGACTGTTGTGGTGGTGTTGGGTTTGGGCACCCTTGTGGCGGCCGGAGCCGTGATGCTCTTCCGGCAGGATGCACGTGCAGATACTGGATCGGAAGTGGGTGTGCCAACGACCATGGCCATCGCTACTACTTCAACATCGCAAGCGATCGAGGAGCCTGCGGTCTTTCCAGGTTTCCGTAGCCATACCCAGTTGGCTTTCGATCCCGCCACGGAAACGATGGTGATGTTCGGCGGGCAAACCCGCGGTCCACCGGCAGCGGGAACATGGCTGTTTGATTTGCGTGACCGGTCGTGGCGCGATGCGCCTGAGTCGACACAGATCCCGCCTCTGCGTGTGGGGCACGCGACGGTGTATGTCGATTCGCTAGATGGGGTCTGACGAGGATCCGTTAAGGATCCTGAATGAGAATGGGTTCAGGGACCGGTTCTGAGGGGCCGGAGCGCATCGGTTGGGGTTTGGCTGGTGGTTTGGTAGCGGCCTTGGAGGCTGATGGTGGGATGCCCGAGTGGTGAGAGTCTACGGATCGACCTGGATCGTGATCTGGAGCGGGGTAAAGCCATCGTCGTCTCCAAAGATGGTCAGCCGACGCTCCCCGTCACTCAGGATGTAGCCGGCAAGCATCGTCTCCCCCGTGTCGACAAAGCCTGCCTCGGCGAGCACGGCGACGTACTCCTTAACGGTGTGGCCCTCATCGATAACCACCGTCGCGCTGAACCCACCATCGGGATTCTCAGTGGCAAAGATGAGATCGCCCCCGGGGACCTCTGGAAGCCAGTCGGGGAAGTCCTGGGTAACCACCGGGCCCGGAGGCTCCCCACTGGGCTCGGTCACCGTGATGTGCACCTCCCCGTCCGGATAGGTGTACAACAACACCTCGTTTGCTTCGTCAGCCACCCTGATGCTGATGATTTCGTCGAACTGGTTGAAGGAACGATTGGTCACCACAAATCCGACGGCTTCCAACTCGGCAACATACGCATGGATATCAGCGTCGTCGGCATATGCGCATTCGACGACCGGACCACCGGAGCCCCAGTCGCTCACCTCGATGATCGACAGCCCGCTCGGTGGCGGGATGTTCGACCAGGCCGCCGGCCATGACGTATCCGAAGCAAACGCCTCGTCCGGCAATCCGCTGATCGCGATGGACCCAGAGTTGGATCCGAACTCGATCAGCATGTCGTAGCTGCCCTTATAGGCCCGGACCGCATCCCACTCCCCGGCCGCGGCCCTCTCTTCCGCACGTTCCGGGTTTACGTCAGATGCATAGACGATGAACTCGAGATCGAACCCCGCGTCATCTAGCTCTGCCAAGTATGCGGCCAAGTCGCTCTCGGAGACTCCTTCGAAGAAGATCCGCATCGTGCCACCGCCACCCAGCGTACGATCGACACCATCGAGGACCGGGATGTCGTCGGGAATTCCTTCAGGCCATTCCTCGCTCCCAGAACCTGAACCACTCGGACCCGCTCCATCGTCCCGGGATGTCACAGACGCATCCCCAGGTGGCGCAAAGGTGTCGGACGAGTCTCCGCCACAACCTCCGGCGATCAGCATCGCCAGTACAAGAATGATCCTCGTCACCGGGAACCTGGTGCCGCAATAACCCACTGTCGGCTCTCCGTGTCGTCACTCCCGATCGTAGCCACCAGCGGCTCAGCCCACCATCTGGAAGATGCACGCCTGCGCAAGTGTGGTCGGCTGCGCGTTTCGAGAAACTGTCCGCCTATTCGCCGCCCGTAATTGGGGTCCCCGTAGCAAATGGACAATTTTGCGTCGGTTTCGATAATTGGCACTGGACTCGGTCTCCGTGTGGCCGTTCACGAGCGTCTCCGTGAAGTGGGGTCGCGATCGTCATCTTCAATAGATCGTTCCCTACCCTCAAGAGACCGACCGCCGCCTCCGCAACCCACAGTCACGCTCCGTGGTGAGACTCGACTCTCGACAAGCACCCCTCGACGTGCCGATATGCGTGGTTTGGTTGGAGGGGCGATATCGCCCATATTTGGCGGTCTGTTCGAGCAGCGGTCGCTGGTCGCCTGTCCTAGGTTATTGGTCGAGGAGCCTGGGCATGTCAGTCGGGTTGACTGGCTTCAAGGTATGTCCTGATTTCGCCGAGTTCGATGGTGAGCTTTGATCTAGCCTCGAGTGATAGGCGGCGTAGCGGCATGTCGAGCACGTGGCTTGCGACCATTGCTGTGTAGTCGAACGGTGGCCGGGTTAATGCTCGTAGGGCATCGTCAATGGTGTTCGAGCTGGAAATGAGTTCGCCGATCTCGTTCCAGCGATCTGCAGCGTCGAGTACACCTTCGTCGATCTGCATCCGAGCCTCGGCGCTTGCCCTACGTTGGCTCGGCTCGTCGTCGATCGGCTGGTCGTCGCTGGCAACGGTCAGCCTCTCAACGATGGCGCCAGCTGCCGCCAGGGTTCCGTCGCTCAGGCCACCGCCTGGTTGCTCGCCATCGAGCAACGCAACGACCGCTTGTTTGACAAGCTTGCGATCCAGGCTCGGGTCGAGACGGAATACACGGACGACAACATCGCCTGATAGAGCCTCTGGATGGTGGGCCCGGATGCGCCCGAATCGTGGATCATCGTGATGGAGATGGAGCCAGAACCGCGCTGCAGGAGGTAGACCCGTGGCACCAACGTAGATGACATCGCGTGCAGCGGTTGGGCGCAACCATACGTAAACCCAGGAGCCCGCTTCGGCAAAGTCGCCGTCTTTGATCTCGAACGTCTGCTCGCCTACTACCAGCGGATGGTCTATCACGTGCCCTCCCCTTCTTGCGTTCCGATCCTACCTTGCTGGTTCCTCCGTCAGCTCTTGTCTGGATACGCAATCGTTGCGGAGGATTCGTCGCTGTCGTGGGATGATGCAGGATGCGGGTTGCGCTGATTTCTGATATTCACGGCAACACAGTTGCTCTCGATACTGTCTTGGCCGATATTGCCTCCGAGGGGTTCGATGTAACGATGTGCTTGGGTGATCTTGCGGCGAATGGACCTGACCCGACCGGTGCCATTGACAGGATCGCTGAGCTGGCGTGCCCCGTGGTCATGGGCAATACCGATAGCGACCTGGTCAACATGCCTGATTGGTGGCATGACCCCGCCGCGGTCGGTGCACCCGAAGACGCCCAACGCATCATCGAGATCAGCCGGTGGTGCGCCAACCAACTCGAAGACCATCACAAACGCTTCCTTGCCGCGTTGCCTCCGTCGATCGAGATCGACCTCGACGAGGCTGGACATCTCCTCGGGTTCCACGGCTCACCAAAGTCGGCCACCGACGTGATCACCGCTTCCACCCCACCAGATGACCTCGACGCCATGATCGACGGCTACGGTCAGGCGATCCTGGCTGGAGGGCACACACACGTTCCGATGATTCGCCGCCACCGTACTCAAACGATCATCAACCCCGGAAGCGTCGGATTGCCCTTCGCTGCGTATGGATTTGCCGGGGACGTCGCGGTGCTGAACCACGCCGCATACGGATCCATCACCACAACCGGAAAACAGATCAACATCGAACTCCGACAGATACCCGTCGACCCAAACAGTCTCTCGAGCCAAATCACTAACTCAGAAATGCCTCACGGTCAATGGTGGCTCAGCCTCCGACAATGACCACCTAGCGCCAACCCGACAACCACGGCCAGTGTCCAAGACAACGAGCACGAAGTGAGGATATGGGCGGTTGACGACTGTGCTCGTTTCTGCAACATATTTAGCGATCGGGGCGGGGAGCGCGGGAGTCCTCTATTGCGGCTGGTGGATGCACGGGGTGAACCGAGGTTGGGCTGCTGTCGGTTGTCCGCTGTCGGTGACTTCGGTCAAGTCGTGCCAAGGCGCCCCACCAGACCAGGCCGGCACCCGATGCTGCGCCGAGCCAGGACAGGCGGGGTCCGAGCTTCCATAGGGGGTCTGACGAGGATTGGCGCAGGATCCTGAATGAGATTGGTGTTCAGCCACCGGTTCTGAGGGGGCGGAGAGCATCGGATGGTGGCAGGCTGGTGGTTTGGTAGCGGCCCTGGAGGTTGATGGTGGGATGGCCGAGGGGCGAGAGCCTGGCGATATCGTCGGAGTCGATCCGGTGGCCGGCAGCGGTGAGGTAGTCGAGGGCGGCTTGGGTGTAGACGGTTTGCCAGAGCACGATGATGTTGACCATGAGTCCAAGCGCTCCGAGCTGGTTCTCTTGTCCGGCTTGGTAGCGTTGCCGGAGCCTGCCGAGACGGCCGTGGAACACGTCCCGGGCTAGCCCGTTGCGGCTTTCGCCTCGGTTGAGGATGCGGTGGATATCACGGCGGTAGATGGGGTCGTCGCAGTAGGTGAGGATGTGCAGGGTTTTGATGATCCGGCCAAGTTCGACGAGGGCGCGGGCGAGGCTGGAGGGGTTGGGACCTCGTTGCAGGGTACGCATGATCGTCGATGGGGTGACGGTCCCGGCTTCGATCGATGCGGTGAGACGGCAGATCTGGTCCCATTGTGCGACGATGAGGTCGGTGTTGATCTTGTTTCGGGCGAGCCCGTCGAGTGGCCCGTAGTCGGCGCTGCGGTCGATTCGCCACAGCCGATGATCAGCTAGGTCAGCGAGGCGGGGCGCGTAGCGGTAGCCGAGCGTCCAGGAGAGGGCGAAGACGATCTCGGAGGCACCGGCGGTGTCGGTGGAGACGGTGTCGGGCCGGATGGTGGTTTGGTTGGCGACAAGTCCGTCGAGGGTGTAGAGGCTGTCTCGTTGGGTGCCGGGGATGAGAGTTTGGTGGAACGACGAGTGGGTGTCGGCCATCCACGTATACAGGGTGGATCCGCGTTGCCGGCCGAAGTAGCGGGGGTTGTAGCCGGCGTGGATCGTTGAAACCGGGATCACGAGCCGCATCCCGTCCGCTGAGGCCATGTCTCCGCCGCCCCACACGTCGGCGAGTGGTTGTTGGGCGTGATAGTCGAAGAGGCGGGTAGAGGCTCTGGCGTGGGTGTCGGAGCGGATGTAGTTCTGGGCGACCCAGTTGAGACGATCCCGGGTCAGCGGCGGATGATCTTCGTTGGTGACGGGGGTGAGACCGACGTTGCAGGCGTCAGCCACCAACAGGGCGGCGATGGATTCGTTGAGCCCTTGGGTGCGGGTGGGGGCTCCGCTGATATGGGTGTATTCGTCGAGGAACCCAGTCCAGGAATGGACCTCGAGAGGCACGTCGGCGATCTCGACCTCAGGCAACAGTCCTTCGATGAGAATACGTAGCTCAACAAGAGATTGGGGTTCGTTGACAGCGTCGAGCGGGGTGACGACAACCTGATCGGTCCCGTCCCGGTCCTCGATTCGCAGATCGGGGTTGGTGGCCATGTTGGCGGCGACTCGCCGCCATTGCCGATCCAGCGTGTGGGCAAGGTGTGCAACAACACTTGCGGGGTCGGTGTCGAGCCCCAGGCTCTCGCAGGCCTGTTCTCGTTGTTGTTCCCACGTTTCTGGTGGGAGGAGCTCGGCGCGTGGATCTCCCCAGCGGAGACTGTCCGGGCTGTAGATGTCACGGCGTCTCAGCCCGATCCGTAGCCGATCAAGCACACAACACGCATACGCCGCCCGGTTGACAGTCCCATCATCACGGTCATGAACATGAGGCTCCCATGACTTGTCGACTATCTCGACCGGCACTTCGGTGTCCGCTACCCGTGTCGTGCGGGGTTTCTCCTCTAGCCACACTCCGAGCGCGTCGAGGGCTTCGAGCACCGGTTGGGTTGACTCGGTCGATTCGAGCGAGATCGCGCGGATCAACTTGGGTATAAACTTGCGGATCTGCGGATAAGCAGCGACAAGACGGTCATGAAACGGATCCGATGGTGACCGCATCAACGATGTCACCGTTCCCATCGCCTCATCGAGCCGCTCCCGATCGTTGCGGAGATCATCGAGAGCGGCGTTGATCGCTACCGGATCATCGAGCGCATCGAGGATCGTCTGCATAGCTGCTTGGACTTCGCTAACCGCCCGGTCATAGAGGCGTAGCTCGCCGACTCGGCGCCGCTGGCCTCTGTTCTTGGCCGATCGCTGCATGTCACCGAACACCACATCGAAGACGTCGATTACGTCGTCACGAGCACTCCGGGTGAGTGTGTGAACGAAAGCGATCAGCGTCGCCGACCGTCGCAAGGATGCCAGGTCGGTCAGCTGGGAGACCCAGGCGTCCTCGGCATAGCGAGCCAGCCCAGCTACACGCCGAGGAGGCAACCGTGACAGGTCAAGCTCGCCAACCCGGAGTGCTCGGACCTCGGCGAGGCGATCCAATGCCTGGACCAAACCAGCGACTGTCGGACTGAACGGCGAGCGACGGAGACGGTCCAACTCAGATCGTCGTCTGCCGTCAGGCACCGACAACAGCTGATCGAGCTGCTCCACCAGATCTGGAGTAGCGGTGTCGACAAGCCGCCTCCACAGTCGTTGAGATGATCGCTCCCGGATCGCTGCGATCAGTCGGGTCAACACGTGTTCGCCAGGAAGTAGAACCCGGTCGGTCATCATCCTGGCATGCGCGGCCCGGAACAAAGCGCTCGGCCCAAGGTCGTCGTTCCATGCCATTTGATACAACCAGCGCACCAAACGCCAATGTGCGGGTTGGCTGGTGAACTCGACATAGCCATAGCGTTCCCGGATCTCCGCGGTGTGTCGCCACCGAACCGGCAACTTGCCGTAGCTGACCAGCACCCCGGGATCATCAATGTCGAGCTGGCGGGCCAACGACACGACCACCGGTTCAGGTATCGCCGTGGGGTCGGCCAAGAACGTTCCGGTGGCTCGAACGGTTGCCAGCTGTGCGGCAAACCCGAGCCGAGTGGTATCGCCGGTACGTCGATTCACCAGATCGATATCGGCCTCACTCAGATGACACCACCGGCCCAACCAGTCCCGTTCGATCCGCTCCGGGAACTGGCCATAGCCGCCAGCTTCCTCCTCAGTAGGCAGACTCACTGCGCGTCCCAGCGCTGTCGACATTCTTGACGACATGGCGGTACACGGTCATGCGACTTACGCCAAACATGTCACCAATCTGTTCCCATGTGTAGTCACCCGACTCATACATCCGGCGGGCCTCAGCAACCTTGTCCGGCGTCCACAGAAGTCGATTAGCCGAACTCACCTGAGTGCCGGCTGAGGATCCTGCGTGGATCCTCGTCATGCCCCTTAATCGCCGTTCAGTGTACGAGGATGTTTCGATACGTATGTGGAGGTTTTTCCAGGTCGAGCTACTTGATACCGTGGTCGGTTGAATGGCATGAAGACCCCCGACTGCAGAACAGTCGAGAGTCTTCATAGTCTTGAACGACGTGCTCAGAGGCCGCCACTCGGGTGCTACCGCACCGGATGATCCCGCAGGAATCGAGAGGGCTGAAGCAACACCAGACCAGAAGCACTCGCCAGTAGGTTCCTGGCACCAACAGTGAGACGTGCCTGAAGATCGCCGATGGGAACGTCAAGCAACGTGCTGGGCCTGCCGAGGATAAGGCCGGTCGCTATACACAGCGCAACCACGCCTCCAGCGATGAGAGCATTTCGAGGGCTGATGTGTACCACAACCAGCGCCGCTCCAATCACTGCCATGGACCCAAGGATTACCACAATCTCGCCCGTAGACGAATCCAGGTTCCGCAGCCACCCTCGGCTGACTTCGTCCGCAGCTACAAAGACGGCCACACCGGCGATTGCGCCTAGCGTCCAACGTCTAGCCATTAGAGCGCCTACTTCCTGCACGTGTTTGTTATAGGTTGCAGTTTAGGTATCCGGCTGGTCCATTGGTGTAGTACAGAGCACTCCACGAACCGCCCGAGCGCCACTTATCAGAACTGGTACCCACACATGCCTTGTGCATTACGACAACCCTCGTATCGCCAGGACTCACCCAGCCTGCCCAGGAGACAGCATATTTCCAAGTGCATCCCCAGAAGCCACAATTCTCCCATTGAAGCCGGGCAAGGCCCAACTCGTCTCCTGAGCAGCCGGAGCTTCGATAAAGCGTAGTCTTACCATGTCCGTAATCGTGGCTCTTCCACACAGAGTGCGCCGTGATCGACTCCGTACAGCTAAGAGCAGGCGAATAGTAGGTTGTTTCCGAGCCATCAGCGTTGAGAATAGAGACCCGCTCACCGACCTCAAGACCGGCAGCAGCGGCTGGCAGAATCATCTCTGTGTCTCGATAAACCGAAGTCAAGATGAATTCGCCGGGGAGTTGGGTCTTGCCTCCGTTCGTGAGTTGCTCTACGGCGGCCTTCTCGTCGATGTCCTCACTGATGAACTCGACTACCGGTGCGTCGGTCTCACCGGTAGCCTGCTGTTTCCCAGTGTCGGCGGAGGCAGACAGGCTCGGGAAGATCATGAGACCTCCCACTCCGAGGATCACTAGAGAATCCCATAGACGTTTGCGCGTTACTGTTTCCTTCCCCCACAGGCGCCGGCTACTCTTGCCGACAGCATGTCAGCTCAGCCCCGCGCTGCTAGAGGCCTTCGGACCGAAAGGTCCCCCTATCCACCATCTCACTCAGGATCCTGCACGGATCCTCCTCAGACCCCAAGCTGGCTGAAGGGAACCTCCCCGGAGATCACGCAACGCGAACTAAATACCTTTCGGTTTCGGTGGGTATTTGAACTCAAGGACGATGTGGACACCGTGACCGTGCCGATCGAAGCGAAGTTCTACGCTTTCTGGTCTGACGGCGGCGATGAACCGCTACCGGACGAGACCATCGTTTCCGACCTGCATCTGAAGCTCGCATCGATCTATCCGTTCGAATAGCCTCTCGATGTCACCGCCCTTGGTGCTCTGGGGCGGGAGTGCCAAGTATCGGGTGTAGGGCTGTTGGTTTGCTCGTTTGTTACTGGAGAAGACTGGCGGTCAAGGGTAGAAGCGAGGATGATCAATCGGATGGCTCGGACGGGTGTTCCGCCGAGAACAGACTCACAACTGCACCCTCGACGCCTCGGGTCGCCGCCTCGACCTCAAATCTTCCCCCGATTCCGATGCTCAGATCCTCGAGTGCCTCGGGGTCACGACCATCGAATCGGAACGCTGTAGATTCCTAGGTAGTCGTCCCGCTCGACGACGACGACGACATCAAACCGCAAACCGCTCGCAGCCGGCGCAAATAGTCGTCGTGCAAAAGGCCTGAGCCAAGTCCGGCGACACGAAAGCCGTCTGCTGAAGCTAGGGAATCGTCCCCAGCACCTCAACAATCGGGGCCAATGACCTCACTGCCCTGCCATCATCATCGACTATGTCAACCGAAATGGACACCAGCGGTGTGCCGTCGCTTGCAGCGTCTCTCGCTACATAGACCTGCCAATCATCTTGCTCAAAAATCGCGGAGTATTTCCCGTCGGCGCGGAGCGGGAATACGGTCGGAAGGGACTTCAGCCGGTCCTCCACCACAAGTTGCAAGGCTACGTTATCTGTTGTTCCATACGAAGCGGTGACGGTAATCGGTAGCCGGCCACCTGGCGTGATGTGAACGCTGTCAGGTGGTGTGCCGTTTCCAAGCCAGTCGATTGATGCCATCGCGGCTTCGAGGTTCGGGTATTCGTCATCGGCGGGCTCTTGTGGCGGGCAGCCACTGAGCAGCACGGAGGCCGCTATCGCCAGCACACCGACCGACAGCCTATGCCGGATTGTCCTGAGCCGAATCAGCGTCATGTCACTCCCCAACCGCCACAAACATCGTCTTGGCCACCATGGCACTCGGACTTGTCAATTCGCTGTTCTGAGCCCAAGCCACAGATCCCATGAAAAGGACAGCGACCAATGCCGCTATAAACAAAGCAATTCTCTTGACCATATTCTGCCGCATGATAGAGCTGCGCACACATGCCGAATCGATCGCCGCGAGGCATTCCCGGCCATCACCGATTCGAGAGCAAGAGAGAGGTAGGCTTCCCAGGAATGGGTGAATCACTTCAAACAGTTCGGGACGGGATGCTGGTCGCACTGCGCTCCCCTCGAGGCCGCTATACGGCTGAGCGGGCGTCGCAGCTATCGGGGATACCAAAGAGCACGCTATACGAATGGCGCAGCTCCAATGTCTGGAGACCTGACTACTCAGCGGACAACCCCGTCGAATGGTCCTATCGAGACTTGGTCTTTGTTCGTCTTCTCGCAAAGCTGCGTCAGCATCAAATGCCGCGGGATCGTGCCTCGGATCATGCGATCGAGTTGAGAACGCGGATTGAGGGTGGTGCTCGTATTCATGTTGTTCGAACAGACCACCGGGTCATTCTCGTTGATGACAAACCTCTCATGCAGCATGGAGAGACTCCATTCGAGCATCCTGACTTCATCGAGCTAATGGAGTCATTTGAGCTAACCGAGCCGATAGATGAGTTCCACCGGGGCAACCTTTGGGGTCCCGATCTCGTTGCGCCGAGCAATTTCAGTTACATCTCACCGTGGGTGATGGCTGGAGATCCATGCATCACCCGAACTCGCATTCCAACGGCGAGTGTCTACGCGCTCGGTGTCGAGCGCAGGTTGCCGCCGGCCCATATTGTGGAGTTGTACCCTGGCCTGACGGAGGAGATGGTGAATGACGCCCGGCAGTTCGAACAGCGGCTCAGGCGAGAGGACGCCGCCTAGAGGAAAGTACCGGCTGCTGCTAGATCAAGGCTTCCCGAATCCGCCTGGCTTTGACGTGGAAAAAGTTGACGCGGGTGTGAAAGCGACTCACCTTTACGCCTTCGATCGAGACTTGAGCGAGCAGAGCACGCCCGATTGGTACCTCTATGTTGTGGCAAGCCTTGCCGGTTTCAACGCCTTCGTCACTCGTGATATCAGCCAAGTGAAGCAACTCGAGGAAATGTGGGTGTTGTCTCGTGTCAATCTGACTGTGATCACGTTTCGGCAAGGGATCAACGATCCAATCGCCGAATGGGGTCAGCTCCTCGCATACCTTCCTAGGATTCGCAAGCACGACTCGAACGGCAAGTCACAGATAATTCGTCTGCCAAAGCCAACCCTCGGTACTGACAGATTCGAATCCCCGAATCAGTACCTCGCCGAAATGTCCACCAGCGATGGGATATCGCGCCAGGAACTCAACCGCCGAGCCGAGATGAACGTGAACGACTATTTCGCCACGCAAGCGGATCCGGACGATTCAGTTGTCCAACACCTAGGTTTGACACCATGACCCGCTCTGTATTCGGACGCACGGATCGATCCATCAGCCGGCAGCGGCTGCAGCCAAGACCAAACTCGAATCTGGCAACCGAGCCAAGCCACAATCGAAGCCTTGACATTCCTGAATCGTCGCTAACCCGGAGCGCTCCTGCCTACGACGCGGCCACCTCAATCCGGAAGGACATGTCGGGAAGACGGCGGCATCCCCACCACCACACAGATCACTCACCACCCAGAGCGTTATCGCGCACCTACCAGCGTCCGGGATCCGGCAGATTGGGCGCAGCTCCAGCAGCCACAACGATCGTCACGGTGCGTGTTCGCAGTCCCGCACATGGACGTGCCGGCCGTTCTAGAGCGGTCGGGGAAGTGATCGTTATCACCCTATATTTGGTGATCGGCGGGGCAACGCAGGTCTTTCGTGTCAGCGTGACGCTCGTTCGGTCAGCGCGACGAGGTCTACTTCGTTGCCGTCAAAGGCGTTGCGGTCTACGTCGCCGGCTACTCCGGCCTTCGGCCCGGGTGTGTATTGCCAGAACGCCCAGTCAGGCGATCCCCATGGCTCAAGGATCGGCGACTGCACCCACCAGATAACCTTCGGAGGGTCTTCGCTGAGGTACTTCGTATAGAAGTGTGCATTGGTGTAGATCACCGGCTGGAGCCGATAGTGGGTGTCGATCGTTTCGAGGAACACGTCCAGTTCGGCGCGGAACTCGTCTACTTCTGGGCGAGCGGAGCAGTTGCCCGCAAACTCGAGGTCAACTGCTGGGGGCAACATGCCCGGCTCGTCAGGCACCGTGGCGATCATGTTGGCTGCTTGATCGGCTCCCGACGTGCATAGCGTGAAGAAGTGGTACGCCCCGCGAAGCACACCAGCCTCTGCCGCGGCCTGCCAGTTCGCCTCGAACTGGCTGTCGATCCAGTCCCCGCCCTCGGTGGACTTGATGTAGGCAAAGGTCGTACCGTCGGCGGCGAGAGCTTCCCAATCCACTTGCCCCTGATGATGCGAGACATCCACACCGCGAATGTCGTACCGCGAGCCCGGGTCGTAGAACCGCCAAACGACGACCGCGACGACAACCACGGTGGCGAGTCCAATCGCGATCCGTACCAGCCATCGTCGCTTCATCCCGAGCACCATAGGGAACGAACGTCAAGCAGCCGCCTTCCGGTTCCTCACTAGTGGTTGGTTAGCGACCGTCTCCCGACACCCAGATCAACATAGGCAAGGTTCACCACGACAACGCGCCTTCGATCCTCGGCCTGTAGGTCGTCGAGGTGGCGAAGGTTGTACGGAATCCAGTCGGTCGCACGCTTGAACCTGGCGAGTGCATCATCTCGCTGCAAGTCAGCGCCCTCGTGGCGAGGGTCGATCCAACCGTCTGCGCGTAGTTCCTCTCGGAGTACGTCAACAGCCGTCCGCCAACTCATGGCCTCTGGAGGCATCAATGCGAGATAGGTGTTCGTGGTGCCGCCACTTCCTCCGTCCGATCCCTCGCCAAGAACTTCGAAGCCATCGGGCACAACGACAATGGCAGGATCGGGCGCCTTGAACTCGTTGACTGAGAAGAACCAAAGCGCACCTACAAGTATCAAGAGCACACACAGGACCGGAAACACCGGCCATATGCGGGCCAGAATCGGCGCGCGTTCTGGGGCAACATCCACAACCGTATGTTGGCAGATCACACAGGATCCCCATCGTTCGCGAGCAAGAGGCTCCAACTGCCACCCTCGGGCCGACTTGCCCCATCCAAAGGCGAAGTGGCCGGGCCTAGTGGAGGGACGCACATATCACTCGCCGCCCCGGGCGATCTACCGCACTCCATTCCGAGCCGAACCGGCAGATAGGGCGGGGCTTCCGGCTGATGACCGTCACAGTCGGTGTTCGCCTGACCGAGAGCGAAGTGCCGATATCGGACACTCGGCGAAATGCTCGTTTCTACAACAGAATCGTTGCTCTGCGCTCTTGCGATGAGGGTCGATATGTTGGGTTTCGCAGTGTGGCGAACCGAGGGCGGTTAGGTTGACTCACTCCTGAGCGCAGCCGTTGGGGTCGAATGGTTCGTGCCATTCCGCATCTAGCGGGATCACTTCGATCATGACTGTTGCCGGCGAAAGGACTGGTGCCAGGTTTGATCCTTCTGCCGTCAACACGGAGATGATCTTCCCTTCGGGCGGTTCAGTGGGCTTGGTTTGCGAGAGTCCGCCGCCGGTTCCGTCAGGCACACCGACGAACAGATACCATTCGACGGAGACCCCCAGTTCCGCGAGGGCAGCTTGTGTGGCGGTTGTTTCGAAGGGATCGATCGCCCGGCACAGCTCGGGGTAGACCTCGAACAGCCGCAGGCCCTCAATGCCTGCATCGGCGTCCCCGACACCCACTGTGACCCGGATAACGGCACCTGCTGCGTCGGCTGGGATGATGACCGTGCCTGACGGATCGACTTGGAGCGGTGCTCCGAACTCGATCTCATAGATCCTGCCGTCGGCTTCGGGGTTCACCGAGAACGGATCGATTACCAGCACCACCCCGTGCTCGGCAAGTCGCCTCTCGAAATCGTCGAACGCGTCCTCATCGTCCAAAGCGAACAGCGGATCGATGCGAATCTCGGTGCCGTCGGGGAACGCCACGACCGCGAGGGCCGTTTCGTTACGTTGCAGGATTGGCGACAGCACCAGCAGCAGCACCACTCCGACCACAATGGTTATAGCGGCGAGCCGGGTTCGGCGGGGACGCCGCACCACCGTTGACACGACTTGGCGTTTGGTGATGTCATCGGTATCGATTGCCGGCAAGGTCGCCGCGTACTTCTGAGCGAATGCATGGATTTGTGATTCGAGGCTCGTGGTCATGATTCCGTTCCTAACTCCCGTCGCAGGCGATCCATCGCTCGTTCGGTGTGCTTTTGGACGGTGGAGCGGGACACGCCGAGTAACTCGGCCACCTCAGCAAAGGTCCACTCGAATCCGTAAATCAGCATCACCGCGACCCGCTGCCTTTCAGACAACCGCGCTACCGCCCTAGGCAGCCCAGGCTCGACCCAGGTCGCATGATCCAACTGCACCGACTCAAACAACAACCTCTTCCTCGCACGGATACGGCGCGCCCGATTCCGTCCCACCTGCCACAAGTAAGCAGCGGGATGATCCAGCGACCGGACCCGCTCCCAATGCTTCCACCCGTAAGCAAGGGCGTCGGCGGTTGCATCCAAACCCGCCTCTCGACCGAACGCAGAACACAGCGCCAACCTCAACCTTGGCTCGTTGTCCTTCACAAACGCGGCGAAGGCGTCAACAGTGGTGTCTTCGTCAAGCATGTCCACCCCAGTATGTACCTACCCTTAAAGGCACTGAGAAGCCGTTCTGTACGACATCTACTCTCACCCGCCAGCCTCCCATGCCCCTGATACCCATCCGGCCCCGATACCAGAGGTCTCTCCGGGAGTTTGCGCTTGTCGAGGGGCGACAACCATAAGAACCTACAAGGCCGCACAGAAACGTCGTCGTCGCTCTACCAACACGACCCACAAGACACGTCCTCGATCCGGCAGATTGGGCGCATCTCGAAGCCGATGATCGCCACGGTGAGCAGTCGACGTCCCGCTCCTCGACGTGCCGTTTCCGAGTGGGTGAGAGATGCGCTCGTTTCTGCAACAGAATTGCTGATCGGGGCGAATCTGCGAGGGATTCGATGTTGGGCTGGTCGGTCGTACTTTGCAGAACCAGTCTCTAGGACTCCAGCTAGCCGGTGGCTTGCCGATATAGCCCTCGGGGCCGACGCTGGAGGACATAGTGGGAGCAGAGCTTTCGACCGAGCGGCAGGGCAGACGTCGCTGGTCGATCATTGGCATCGCCATGGGTGGCGCCATGCTGGTCGTAGGGCTCCTCGGTCTGGGATACGTTCTAGTGTCCTCGACAGGCTGCCCGGCTGACGGACGCTTTGTGGAGATCAACTACGAGTACCGGTGGCACCGGGATTCTGACAACTACTGTCGCTGGACCCTGAGGGACGCTAACGGAGACCCGGCGCCCGAAGAGGCGTACACCACCGCCGAGTCTCCGTACCCAGGACCAACACCGCGGCCACTCACGGGTTTCCTCCTTTGGATCGGCGCTAGCAGCGGTTTGATGGCTGCGGGCACCGCAGGGATTCGAGCGACGAAACGCCAGGGCTCTGCTCCACCCGACGACTCACGCGCTCCGGACGACAGTTGACGGGCTCAACACTCCAATATGGCGCACATACTTCTGTGAGCTATCCGGCAGATGGAACGGTGCTGCCGGCGGATGACCGCCACGGTGGGTGTCCGATGCCCCGAGCAGCGAAGTGCCGTTATCGGGTACTCAGGGAACGGGGCGATATCGCTCGGGAATTATTACTCGGCGCTTGCCGAGCACCCGACGCTATAGCGGTCT
>RCNE010001867.1_pt1 | contig 15840 bp, 12 predicted proteins | sample 2041361 | NCBI WGS metagenome assembly RCNE01 (sample SAMN09708229, study PRJNA481090) | Marine sediment metagenome, whole genome shotgun sequencing project.
AAGCTTCTGGTGGCGGAGAAACAGCATCTTTTGAAATCGAAATTGATGTGGTGAATCCGAATCCAGTTACGTCAGAAACAACAGAAGTTATTCTAGACCCTAATTCCAGTACAACCATCAATTTAGAAACTTTCGGAATTACAGGAACTAACTCCGCAGAGATCGAATTTTCTACGTTGCCACCTATGAATTTCAATGGCCGTATGAAGTATTTGATACGCTATCCACATGGGTGTGTTGAACAAACTACCTCAGGTGCATTTCCGCAATTATTTTTGAATGATATTTTTGATATTCCTTCGGATAAGAAAAAACGAATTCAACAGAATATAGATAGAGGTATTAAACGATTAGGCGGATTCCAAAACCCGGGTGGTGGATTCTCGTATTGGCCGGGTCAAAACTATGTCAACGATTGGGGAACTACCTATGCTGGTCATTTCTTGCTCGAAGCGGAAAAAAGAGGTTATGTATTACCGATCGGATTCAAATCGAGTTGGATCAAATACCAGCAGGGTGTTGCGAAACAATGGCGAGCAGGATCAAATTCAGATTTAGCACAAGCGTACCGTTTATACACTTTAGCGGTTTCAGGTAATGCCGATGTAGCAAGTATGAACCGCTTACGTGAAAGTAGCGGGGTTTCGAATGAAGGAAAATTTCGTTTGGCTGCAGCTTATGCAATTATCGGTCAAGGCGATGTAGCTAAAAAGATAATTAGTGGCGCACGATTAGATGTCGAAAACAATTCTTATTACTATTATACCTATGGTTCATCAGATAGAAATAGAGCCATGGCTTTAGAAACGTATGTTTTGATGAAAGACAAAGCCAAAGCACAAGATTTAGCGAAGGTTATTGCTAAAAACTTATCTGATAGACGATATATGAGCACACAAAGCACGTCGTATAGCCTATTGGCAATGGCCAAATTTGCAGATATGATCGGCGGAAAAGGTATCAAAACAGGTATTGCTGTCAACGGAAAAACGGAGAATGTGAATTCTGAGAAAACCCTAGCGAGTCGCCCAATAGAAATTCAGAACGGGGGCAACAGCATCACCTTGAAAAACCAAGAAGGAAACACGGTTTATGTTAGTATTGTAAATAGTGGAGTGCTTCCCGTAGGTGAAGAGAAAACTATTCAGAAAAATCTTTCTGCTCAATTGGTTTTTAAAGGAAGAAACGGTTCAAAAATAGACCCAACAAGCATCACACAAGGAACGGATTTTGTAGCTGAGGTAACCATAACCAATACAACTTCGAACCGATTGAAAGATTTGGCCTTGACTGAAATCTTCCCAAGTGGTTGGGAAATTGTAAACACTCGTTTTACAGATTTTGGAGATTTCGCCCAGAACGCTGTTACCTATACGGATCTGCGTGATGATCGCGCCAACTTCTATTTTGATATGAAGCGTAATGAAACAAAAACCTTAAGAATTTTGTTGAATGCATCGTATTTAGGAAAATACTATTTTCCGGGGGTTCAAGCAGAAGCTATGTATGATAATGATTATCTGGTGCGAACCAAGGGGCAATGGGTTGAGGTAGTTCAGTAAGGTACGAGGTACGAGGTGCGAAGTGGAAAAGGTTAGATGTTTGCTATGGGATACTCGAAGTATCGAATTCGCAATAATTAGTTAAAATATAATTTGATTTTAATGCCATCTCCTCTTGAGAGGGGAAAATTGGCTTTGCCAATCAGGGGTGTGTTCTTAAAAGTTATGCTGTTTCAAAATTCGATGGTGTAGAACGGAAATAGAGCTGCTAATTAGTAATATGATTGTATTGAACTTAAAACATTGAGTAAAAACAACAAAGTATTAGCCCACATTATCGCGATTATAGTATTGGGTTGTGCCGCTCTGTTATATTTTGAAGGGAGCATGAAAGGTTTTCCTGACGGGCATTTAACGGAACTTGATAGGGCTGAAAAACCATTATTTTTTATACTGTGCTTCATATTGATCGTTTCAGGGTTCTTTCTTTTGTACCTAGCACGATTTGCCAAATGGCGAAATAGCAAAATAATATTTTACAGAACAATACTTTTTCTATCGGTGGTGATTTTGCTTGCAGCAAGTCTTAATGGGTACTTTATTTCAACCTTAGAATACGGTGGAGGAGGTTAGCAACCATTTTAATATATAGTTAATGAAACTCGTTTTAAAATAAGTAATCAAAAATATCGCAAGTGCTTCCCCTTTGATTTATTTCCATATTTTTAGGATATGGAGCAAACCGTCCAAATTTCCGATGATTTTATAAACGAGAACACCAATTTTTCGGAACTTATATCCGCTTTAAAAGAGGGTTTCTCTTCTAAAGATATTTTAGTGCCCCAACGCCATCATCATGATTTTCCTAACCCCGAAACGGGAGCGAATTCTACTTTGTTTTTAATGCCGGCATGGAACCCTAGCGAAGAGGCCGGAGTAAAAATAGCAACGGTAAGTCCCGAAAATCAAAAATTTGGACTGCCTTCTGTACAAGGTATTTATATCTTAATGAATGCTAAAACAGGAACGATTAAGGCTACAATGCAAGCGAAAAGCTTAACCGCAAAACGTACCGCTGCCGCATCTGCACTAGCTTCTTCCTTTTTATCTAGAAAAGATGCAACATCATTATTAATGATAGGAACGGGCGCACTTTCGGCCAATTTGATTCGTGCTCATGCAAGTGTAAGACCGATAGAAAAGGTTTTTGTTTGGGGGAGAAATCTTGAAAAGGCACAAGCAGTTTGTGATTCATTACAGGGGGAATCATTCGATTGCAAAGTCGTTAACACTATTGAAGAAAAAATTTCTAATGTTGATATCGTTTCTAGTGCGACACTTTCGAAAACGCCTTTGGTTTTAGGAAAATATTTAAAACCCGGGCAACATATAGATCTTGTTGGAGCCTATAAAAAAGATATGCGTGAGGCCGATGATGCCGTCATTTCAAGAGCTTCCGTTTTTGTGGATACGCCTGGTGGAATTCAAGAGAATGGAGATATTTTAATTCCGTTGGAACAGGGTATTATTAAACTAGATAATATCAAAGGTGATTTGTTTTCGCTCTGTAATGGAGAATCAGTTGGAAGAACCTCAGCTGAAGAAATCACGCTTTTTAAATCTGTAGGTCATGCATTGGAAGATTTAGTAGCCGCATCCTATTATTACAAGAAATTCGCAAATGAGTAGCACCTACCAGAATATATTACAGAAAACAGATTTCAACCCTTCGGAAGACTGGTTACAAATCAAAACTATTGATATGCATACGGGTGGCGAACCTTTGCGAGTAATTGTTGCAGGTTTTCCGGAGTTAAAAGGAAATTCCGTTTTGGAATACCGACGATATTGCAAAGAAAACTTTGACGACCTACGTACAGCAATCATGTTCGAACCCCGAGGTCATGCTGATATGTACGGTTGCATTTTAACACCCCCGAATGATGCCAACGGAGACTTCGGGATTCTCTTTTTGCACAACGAGGGCTATAGTACCATGTGTGGTCACGCGATTATTGCAATAGCAACTTTAGCAGTTGAAATGAATTGGATAGACGTCATTGAAGGAGATAATATTCTAAAAATAGATGCGCCTTGTGGAAGAATTACGTCTTATGCTAATGTACAGAATGGCAAGGTAACAGGCGTTCGTTTTCATTGTGTACCCAGTTTTGTGGTTGGATTAGATCGAACGGTCGCCGTGGAAGGCCTTGGAAAAGTAGTTTACGATTTGGCCTACGGAGGCGCTTTCTATGCCTATGTGAATATGAACAAGAACAATTTCGACTTTGATTTGACTCCGAAATCATACCGTCAATTGATTCAAAACGGAATGGATATCAAACATGCCGTAATGCAAAGTGATACGGGTATTGTACATCCCTTTGAAAACGATTTAAGTTTTTTATACGGTACGATTTTCATCGGTGATTCCGATACACCAGAAATAGACAGCAGAAATGTCTGCATTTTCGCCGAAGGGGAGGTAGACCGCTGCCCAACAGGTTCTGGGGTTTCTGGCAGAATGGCCATCCATAGAAAGAGAAATGAAATTACAATTGGCCAAACTATGACTATCGAAAGTATTACGGGTTCGGTATTTAAGGGATCAATAATTTCCGAAGAAAGTTATGGCTCTCACCAGGCAGTTATTCCTCAAGTGGAGGGTACTGCTCATATTACGGGCATACATATGTTTTGCATTGACCCCGAAGACCCTATGAAAAATGGATTTATTTTAAGATGATTTGAAATCCCCTCTTGAGAAGCGATACGGCGAGAGCTGTGGGCGAGCTGAAGTGGGGCAGGGGTGTGTTCTTAAGAGCCAGAATGTTTCAAATTACTATCAACAAGAACAAAACCTAAGGGGTATCTTCATCCCCAGCATCACTCCCCTTCAATACTGCGTTAAAAACAAATGCTCCAATCTCTTTTATAGGCTCATAAAGTTTAGAGCTCTCCATGGTTTCAGTTTTTATTAGCCCTACGGAAGAATTGAACCCGTTCGAAGAAAATCAAAAGAGCTCCAAGAATAATAGCAACTTTCAAAGTCCCGAAAAGTCCACCAGCTATTTTGTTGAGTAGCCCTAACATAGCAAAGTCGGCAATTCGTGTTAAGAGTTTACCTGCCAGATGAACCAAAATTACAATAGCTATAAATGTTGCAATAAAAGCAGCAAGGTTAATGTAGCGTTCATCCCATTGCATATGTTCATGAAGATAGTCTCCAGCGATGTAAGAGAAACGAATGGCTCCAAAAATTCCAGCAATCAACGCGATTAAAGAGGCTAATTCGACGAAAAGTCCGTTTTTCAGACCTTTGTATAAACCATAAGCAAGTAAAAGCCCTAAAACGATATCTAGAAAACTCATAACTGTAGTGTTTCGACAAATATAGAACTTTGATTTGTACCTTTAGAGCTTGTAACCTTATGGTTAGAATTTGCACTCCAATGGGTTAATTATATAAAATAAATGTCAAGAGATATAGAATTAAAAGAACGCTGGAATAATCTAGTAGAAAGACTTTCTGTGCAATTCGCCGATGGAGACCCACTTGAACTCGACGCTATTATTTACTTAGTAGGCATTCAAGAATTAGGACAATTTCATAAAAAGTATAAGAAAGATGACAAACTCGACTTGATGCATATTGCGATCTGTCGATTGTTAGAACCTTATGGCTATTATGAATTTTCCCATTTTGATGAGGAAAGCTGGCCGCATTATACCATAAAAGAAGAGCTTCCTCCTTTAAAAGCTGGTGAACAATCTGTTTTGATGAAAGAGGCGATTGTGGGTTATTTTTTAGAGAAAGAATATATAGTTTAAAAAGTAAAAATGAAAACCCCATACTATGCTGTCATCTTCACTTCCACCAGAACCGAAGGTGATAATGACTATGCCGAAATGGCGCAACAAATGGAGGATTTGGCCAAACGGCAACCAGGCTATTTAGGTATAGAAAGTGCAAAAGATGAAGTTGGTATAACAGTTAGTTATTGGGAAAATCTTAAAGCGATTGCAGATTGGAAAGCAAATACCGATCATCTTTTTGCACAACAAAAAGGAATCAAAGACTGGTACCAATGGTATAAGGTTAGAATTTGTTTGGTAGAGCGTGAATATGATTTTAACAAATGAAAAGGCTTTATCCCTTTTTTAAAAAACACTCCAAAAAGTTAATCACCTTAGCGATTTTACTAATCGCATACTATTTCTGCTTACCCAAACAATTATTTATAACACCAACAGCAACCGTAGTTGAAAGTCGCCAAGGGACTTTACTTGGCGCAAAGATCGCTGCCGATGGGCAATGGCGATTTCCTGAAATCGATAGTATTCCTAAGAAATTTGAAACCTGTTTACTGCAGTTTGAAGATGCGTATTACTACAAACATTTCGGATTTAACCCGGTGTCAATGCTCAAGGCCATTGCTTCAAATCTTTCAGCGGGTAAAACGGTTAGAGGTGGAAGTACCCTCACGCAACAGGTTATTCGATTATCTCGGAATAAAAGTCGTTCGTATGGCGAAAAATTGATTGAATTGATTCTGGCCACGCGTTTAGAGTTTCGTTCTTCTAAAGAAGAAATATTGAAGCTTTACGCCAGCCATGCACCTTACGGTGGTAATGTGGTGGGGTTAGATGTAGCCGCGTGGCGTTATTTCGGCTTGCAGCCGCAGCAACTTTCATGGGCAGAATCTGCAACACTTGCGGTTCTACCTAATGCACCTAGTTTGATTTATCCGGGGAAGAATCAGAAACTACTTCTTGATAAGAGAAACCGACTACTTCGAAAATTACTGACGGAAAGTTATATTGATAGTATAACCTATAATTTGGCTTTGCTAGAAAAGTTACCGCAGAAACCATATGCCTTGCCGAAGATTGCTCCACATCTCGTGCAGTATATTGCAAAAGCAGAAAATGGAAAACGTACCAAAAGCACCATAGACGAAAACCTGCAACGCAATGTAAATGCTATCGTTCAAAAATACCATCAAAGTCTAAAACAAAACCAAGTGCATAACGCAGCGGTTTTGGTTTTAGATGTTAAGAGTCGCGAAGTTTTGAGTTATGTGGGTAACACCCAAACGGATAAAACACACCAAAAAGATGTAGATATGGTGCAGGCAAATCGAAGCACGGGTAGTACCATAAAACCACTTTTGTATGCGGCGATGTTAGATGCGGGAGAATTGCTTCCTGAAATGTTGGTGCCCGATGTTCCGACACAAATTGCGGGTTATTCACCTGAAAATTTTAATGAAGACTATAGCGGTGCCGTTGAAGCCAAAAGTGCCCTAGCTAGGTCTTTGAATATTCCTGCAGTTCGGTTATTACAATCGTATGGTTTGCAAAAATTTCGAGATCAATTGGATGTTTTTAAGTTGCGTGGATTGAACAAATCGGCAGATCATTATGGCTTAACTTTAATTTTGGGGGGAGCCGAAAGCAACCTCTGGGACCTTTGCAAAACCTATGCGAATTTGGGGTCCACTTTGAACCATTTTAACACTTCTTCTAGCGAATATTTCACCTCAGAATTTGCAGAACCCGTTTTTAGAACGAACCACCCAGTAAGTTTTGGTCAAAAAGCTACTGAAAAGACAGTCTTTGATGCAGCTAGTATTTACTTGACTTTTGAGGCTATGAAAGAGGTAAACCGCCCCGAAGGCAATGAATCTTGGGAGTTTTTTGACAGCAGTAAACAAATCGCTTGGAAAACAGGCACCAGTTTCGGAAATAAAGACGCTTGGGCTATCGGAATTACAACTGACTATGTGGTTGGTATATGGGTTGGGAATGCAGATGGCGAAGGGCGACCAAATGTGACCGGAGTTTCTAGTGCAGCACCCATTTTATTTGATGTTTTTGATGTGCTTCCGACCAGTAATTGGTTTCAAAAACCCTTTGATGAATTTGTAGCAATTGACGTTTGTGCAGAGAGTGGTTATTTAGCAAAAGACATCTGTCCGAAGAAAGCAATCTCTATTCCGAATAAGAAAAATTATGTGAAATCATGCAGCTATCATCAGCTAGTTCATTTAGATAATTTAGGTCAATTTCGGGTCAATTCTTCCTGTGCAGATATATCAACCACGATTTCTAAATCTTGGTTTTCGCTGCCTCCTCTAATGGAATTCTATTACAAAAGAACACATCCTGTTTATAAATCTTTACCGCCATTTCGAAATGATTGTGTGCGTACCAATATTCCTCCTATGGAATTTATTTATCCCAAATCAGGAAGCCGAATTTCTTTGACTAAGAATTTTGAAGGCAAGAAAAATGAATTGATTTTAAAATTGGCTCATGCTAAACCTGAAACGGAAGTCTATTGGTATTTGGATGACACGTATCTACAGCAAACCAAAAATTTTCACGAAATAGGAATCCTACCGAATGAAGGGAAACATAAAATTACAGTTGTAGATGCCACAGGTAATGAAGTTAATGTGACAATTACCATAGAGTAAATGCAACTACTTTGTTGCTCAAACAGCATCTATTATATTTAATTGCTATCACTATGCTACTTTAAACTACTAGTTTGGTATTTTAGTAGCTTAAAATCATGTAAATGCAAAAGTCGTATATCATTTCACTTGATCAAGGCACTACAAGTTCAAGAGCCCTATTGGTTGATCAAGAAGGAACTATTCAAGGAATGGTTCAAAAAGAATTCAAACAAATCTTTCCAAAATCAGGCTGGGTAGAACATGACCCGATGGAAATTTTGGAATCGCAAATGAGCGTTCTTTCCCAATTATTGAAAGAACAGCATGTAAATGCTTCTGATATAAAAGCTATTGGGATCACCAATCAACGGGAAACCGCAATAGTTTGGGATAAAAATACAGGAGTACCTGTTTATAATGCGATTGTATGGCAAGATAAGCGAACGGCTGATATTTGTGAGCACATGACCAAAAGCGGACTTACAGAACACGTTCGAAAGACAACAGGATTAGTAATAGATTCTTATTTCTCCGGAACAAAAGTAAAATGGATTTTAGACAACGTTGAAGGCGCCAAAGCTAAAGCCGAAAATGGAGACCTTCTTTTCGGAACAGTAGATAGTTGGTTGGTTTGGAATATGACCAATAGAGCGAATCACATTACAGACTACACCAATGCATCGCGAACTTTGATTTATGACATTGTAAACCTCAAGTGGGATGATAAATTATTAAAGTTCTTAGGTATTCCGAAGAGCATGTTACCTGAAGTGAAACCTTCAGCACATCATTTTGGAGATTATGAGTTAGACGGAGTTAAAATTCCGATTGCAGGGATTGCTGGTGACCAACAGGCAGCGCTATTTGGTCAAGCTTGCTTTACCGAGGGGTCAGCAAAAAATACCTACGGTACAGGTTGCTTCATGTTAATGAATACTGGAGAGACTCCCATGTTTTCGAAAAACGGATTGTTGACGACTATCGGATACGGACTAAATGGGAAAGTAAACTACGCTCTCGAAGGAAGTATTTTCATTGCAGGTGCAGCGGTACAATGGTTGAGAGACGGATTAGAATTAATCAAAGATGCCAAAGAAACAGAAGCTTTAGCTGATTCTGTGGAAGGTGAAAACCCAGTATATGTAGTTCCCGCTTTTGCAGGGTTAGGTGCTCCGTATTGGGATATGTATGCTCGTGGTGCTGTCTTCGGATTGACCCGAGATACGGGTAAAGCACATTTGGCAAAGGCAACATTAGAATCATTGGCGTATCAAACCAAAGACATTCTAAAGGCGATGGAAGATGATTCCGGAATTCAATTGGAAAATCTTCGTGTTGATGGTGGTGCTTGTGCGAACAACCACCTGATGCAATTTCAAGCTGATATTTTAGATACAGAAGTTCATCGACCTGAAGTCATAGAATCTACCGCCATGGGTGCTGCGTTTTTAGCAGGTATTCAAGTCGGACTTTGGAAACAAGAAGACGTCGACCAAAACCGCCCTATGAATCGTATATTCAAACCCACTTTTGATAGAGTAAAAAGAAAGCGTTTGTATGATAAATGGCAAAAGGCTGTTGAAAGAACGAAGGGTTGGGAGGAGATTTAGAAACGTCATTGCGAGGCGCGAGGCGAAAGCCGAGTAACGAAGCAATCCGTTTGTTAGGAACACGAATGAAAGTATGAACTATGAGGAGGCAGATTGCCACTTCGCGAAAAACCGGAGGGGTTCAAAGCGCAGGCTTTACCACCCCCTTTCTTCCGCTAAAGCTTTTGCCTCCGCTACATCTCGCCCACTGCTCACGCAGCGTCGCCTTGAAAAAGGAGGGGAGCCTTTTAAAAAATAATTACAACTAAAAAAGAACTGTGAAAAACATAAAATTCTCCAATCAAAATAGATCAAAAACCATTGCCAAATTTGCCAAAGAAGAATTCGATTTGGTAGTAATTGGGGGTGGAATAACCGGTGGCGGTATCGCATTGGATGCAGCTTCCCGTGGATTAAAAGTTGCACTCGTAGAAAAAAATGATTTCGCTTCAGGCACCAGTAGCAAGTCCACTAAACTGATACATGGGGGCTTACGATACCTAAAACAATTTGATTTTTGGTTGGTAAAAGAAGTAGGCTCCGAACGTGCGATTGTGCATAAGTTGGCGCCTCATTTAGTACTGCCTGAAAAGATGTTATTGCCGTTGATTGAAAATGGATCCTATGGCAAATGGTTGACCTCCGTTGGTTTGAAAGTGTATGATATTCTGGCACAAGTGACGGGTGAGGACAAACGTAAAATGCTCGAAAAGAAAGAAGCTTTGGCCTTGGAACCTTTGCTGCCAAAAAAGATATTAAAAGGAGCAGGTTATTATGCCGAATATCGAACGGATGATGCTCGATTGACTATTGAGAATATCAAGACCAGTTTGCAGTTTGGCGCAGAAGCTTTGAATTATGCAGCTGTAGAAGATTTTGAGTATACCGACGATCAAATATCAGGAGTAATAGTAAAGGATACCATTTCTGGGGATGATTTTACGATTAAAACTAAATATGTCATAAGCGCTGCAGGCCCTTGGGTCGATGAGCTGAGAAGTGTAAACAACTCCAAAAAAGGGAAGCGTTTGCATTTGACAAAAGGGGTGCATTTGGTATTCCCAAAGGAAAAGCTTCCTGTAAAGCAATCGGTGTATTTTGATATTCCTGATGGGCGAATGATGTTTGCTATTCCGAGAGGGAAGGTTACTTATGTGGGTACTACCGATACTAATTTTAATTTGGATAAGGATCATGTACGAACAGATTTAGCCGATGCGATTTATCTGCTCGCAGCCGTAAACAATATGTTTCCGAAAATCAATTTGGAGATGGAAGATATCGTTTCTTCTTGGGCAGGTCTGCGACCATTGATTCATGAAGAGGGTAAATCGTCTTCTGAATTATCTCGAAAAGATGAGATTTTTACATCGGAAACAGGTTTGATCAGCATTGCTGGCGGAAAACTTACGGGCTATCGCAAAATGGCGGAGCGTGTTGTTGATCGTATTGCCAAGAGTATGGAAGAAGAGCATAATGCAAAATTGAAAGAATGTTATACAGATGAAATTCCATTAGCGGGAAATGTTGGTTTCAAAAAGTTCAAGCATGTTAAAAAGTACATGGCGGAAATCTACGATCGTATCCAATCAGATGGCTTTACAGAACATGATGCCTGGTTTTTGGTAACGAACTACGGCAAGCAAACCGAAGTTGTTTTAGAGAATTATGGAACCTTAAAAGATGCAGACATCTACGAACGTATGGCAAAAGCAGAACTCCGCTTTGGTATCGATTACGAAATGGTTCAAAACCCTATGGATTTCTTTATCCGAAGAACAGGAAGATTATACTTTGATATTGAAAGTATCCGTAATTTGATGGAACCCATCTTAGCAGAATTTAAAAGCAACTATGGGGCTGATGACGCTCAATTGCTGGTTTGGAAAGAAGAGCTAGATAGGGAGTTAGATGAGCACTCTAATTTTTCATTGGATAGGGTTTAATCGAACTCGTCTTTGCGAGGAGCTGCCCGAAATAGTTAAGATTCTAAAATTTCAAAAGCGACGAAACAATCTGTTGTATTCCTATATAAGGTTCAACAGATTGCTTCGTCGCTTTGTACTTTATTCTATTATTTAAACTTTATAGTGCTCCTCGCAATGACGAATTAATCCAACTCATCCGTCAAAGTTTTAAAAACCCGTTTCGCATTCCCTCCTTCATACAGTACCTTATAAACCGCATCAATAATAGGCGTTTGTACTTTTTTGGCAAACTTTGTTTTTTGCTCAAATGCTGTTTTAGCAGCATAATAGCCTTCGGCAACCATCTTCATTTCCATTTGGGCGCTTTTTACGGTGTAGCCTTTTCCTATCATATTACCGAACATACGATTGCGACTAAAGGTAGAATATCCGGTAACCAATAAATCCCCTAAATAGGCAGAGTTATTGATATTACGTTTCATTTTATGAACACGTTTGATATAGCGTTTCATTTCACGAATTGCGTTGCTCATTAATACACTTTGAAAGTTATCGCCGTAGCCTAACCCGTGGTAAATACCTGCTGCTAGGGCATAGATGTTTTTGAGCATGGCGGCATATTCGGTGCCGATGATATCATCTGATATTTTAGTTTTTATATAATCGCTACTGAGATTCTTAGCTACTAACTTTGCCTTATCCTCGTCAGCGCTCGCAATCGTTAAATAAGAAAGGCGTTCAAGAGCAACTTCCTCTGCATGACAAGGCCCGGTAATAACTCCGATATTCTCAAAAGGTATGTTGTATTTCTCATGAAAATGCTCACCGACAATCAATCCTGTTTCTGGTACAATCCCTTTTATAGCAGAAAAGATGATTTTACCCTTCAATGAAACAGTTATCTTTTGTAATTCTCCTTCCAAGAAAGCAGATGGAATGGCAAAAATGAGCACATCCGCAGCATTTATGACGTCGTTTATATCATCCGTCAGGTGCAACTGCTCGGTGCTAAACGCTACTGAGCTAAGGTATTTTGGATTATGCTTTTGCTTTTTGATATAAGAAACAGCATCAGAATTCCGCATATACCAGCCAACCATCTCTTGATTTTCTGTGAGCATTTTTACGATAGCTGTAGCCCAACTACCACCGCCTAAGACCGCAAACTTCATTTTATCCATCCAACAAAATAATTAGAAGACAAAGCTACGCAATTCCAATATTGAAACCTTAAATATTGATAATCAGACATTTATAAATACTGGCACGGAGATTGTTTCTTTCTTATTGAATTTAAATACATTTATTATGAAAGCAAAACTACTCTTCGGACTAATCCTTATCGGAACCTTGATGACTTCGTGTTACACGGAATCAATTATTCAGGATGAATTTATTGAAGAATCTGCTTTCAATACAGATCAGGTTTTACAATCGTACGATTTATGGTATGTAGATATTAACGCAACAACCGGTAGCGGTGAAGTGCCTTTTTTACAAAGAGCTTTTACCATGTCTTTTGTTAACGGAATCGTCTATGCGAATAATAATATTGTTGGTATTGGTAAAACTGGCAATGGCATGGGTATCGATGTAGGTAGCTATGGTACGCTTAATGGTACTGTAGAAATCAATCATGATGCAGACGGACTTTGGTTACTTGACATTTTCGCTGTAAACGACAATACGATTGAAGTGAAAGACCCACGTTCGGGAACTTCCTATTTTTTAAATGGCTATCAGACGAATAGTTTTGATTACGACTTTGTTTTCTATGACAATATCAACTATTTCATGCAAGAATATGATGCTTGGGAAAAAACGTATACTAGCGAAGAAGGAGCATTAAATGATTTTGACGACGAGAATTTTTTGCAATTTAACCCCACTTTTTTTCGATCGTCAATTGATGCTAATGGAACATCAGTAGCTAACCTTCAATGGGATTTTGAAGGCGATTATCAGGTGTACGACGTAGAAAACGATGAAACGCTTAAAACTTTAACACTTGCTTACGATACCATGGGCAATGATTACTTTGAGCTCTACGTTATTAATGACAGTACTATCGAGCTATATCACCCTTCAAGTGAAACGGTATATGAGTTTAAAGGAAGAGGGTATCAGCAGTACTTAAAATCGGGCAAAAGTTCGGTTACTAAGAAAAGAACAAAGACTTCGAATCCTACGATGAAAGTAAAACGAAGTAGAAAATAAAAGCAGTCACATCGAGCGTGTCATCCAGAGCGAAGACAAAGGGCGAGATGCAAAGCAAAGATTTTTTGGTTGGTTATTTAGTTAGAAAACCCCTTGAACAGATATGTCAAGGGGTTTTTTCTTTGAAACCTTAGTTGCATTAATTCAATCCATATTTCAGTCTACCTATTGATTTCGAATTGGTCTAACTTTATATCATCCAATCCCTTTGCATCAAAAGGATACTCTAAATCATCTTGTATATTGTAGAGTGAAATTAAAACAAATTCAGTGAGTATCACTAGGAGATAAGCCACAGTTTGGTTATTATCGATTCCAATACTGTGTATGATTGTTGGGGTATATATAAAAGGGAAGACGTAGATAAATACTTTGCAATAGGCTTTTAGGCTAATAGGTGTTCTATGAACAAGAATTGCGTTGAGGTTATCTACTGCCTCGTGTAAATCGTTCATGTATCTGAATATTCTAACCTTCAAACCTTTTCCTATTATTGCTTCTTTGGAGTGAATAAAACGATACACCTTATCAAGTTGTTCATCTAAATCTCCCATGGAAGACTTCTGGTTTTTCAAGTGGGCTATGGTTTGCTTGCTAATTTCCGCAAGTACAGTCTCTATTTCTTTTTTCTCTTCGTCAGGCAACTTACTACTAGATACAAAATAATAAAGGGTTTTTATGGCACTTCTAAATTGGCTTAGATGCTCTAGGGCTTTTTCCCTTCTTCTAAAAGAGCTTCTGATTGTAAAAACCAGAGGAAATATAATTGCAATGCTCAAAAGAGTAAGGTCAACATTAAAACTTATGTCGAATTTATAGGCAAAGAAAACCGAAGCCACGGCTATGATCATTGCGATCAAGGTTTTGAGATTTATTGAAGAAAGGTATGGGTTAATAGCTATAAATTTTATACATTACAACTAAAGATAGTCGAATATCGTGAAAAAACAAGTAATAGCATTCTTCCTTTTGTTTTATGTATTGCAACTTTCCTATGTTTTTTCTCAAGAGCCAAAAGTGGTTCAACCCACTAAAAAAGCCTCAAAATTATTTCGAAGCTCAAAAATCCTTCCTTTAAAACTAAATTACTCCAATCGGGAGATTAGGAAAAGTACCAACGACTCGACCTATTTAAATATTTCCCTTCAATATTTATCGGAAAATGACCTTTGGGCAGAATTACCGGTAAGGATACGTGCACGAGGAAATTTCAGATTGAAAAAATGCTATTTTGCGCCTATCAAGGTGAAGATCAAGAAAAAGGATCGAAAGGACACCGCATTTAAGGGCAGTAAAGAGTTGAAAATGGTATTGCCCTGTCTCATTCAAAAAGAAGCGAATGACCATGTTTTAAAGGAGTTTATAGCCTATAAGTTATATGAATTCATTTCACCGTACCATTTTAAAACAAGACTTCTTGAAATTGAACTTAGCGAGCAAAAAAATAAAAAGATAAAAGAACATAAGATAAAAGGCTTTTTTATTGAAGACGTCCAAAACATTGCCAAACGGTTTAATGGCAATGTTTTAAAGAGGAGCGTTCACCCATTGCAGCAAAAGGATCGTAGTGCCATTCAGAATGCCTTATTCCAATTTATGATAGGAAACACCGATTTTTCAACGGGGTATAGGCACAACGAAAAATTGTTATTCGTAGATGGCGGTAGTATCCCCGTACCCTATGACTTTGATATGTCTGGTTTGTGCAACACTAGTTATTCTGTTGTTTCCCAAATAGGGGATGAACCTTTACCTATAGCAAGTGTGACGCAACGTTTGTATCGCGGCTTTAAAAGGGATGAAGTAGTAATCAGAGACGTAAGAGATCAAATTCTGGCGCAAAAGGAGGAAATGCTGGCCATGATGGATGATCATTTAAAATATTTTGACGACCCAAAGGTATTTCAAGAATGCAGAGACTATATTCTTGATTTTTTTGAAATACTTTCACAACCTAAAAAATTTCAGAGGCAGATTTTAAATAGCGCTAGAACGAAATAACCCTTGACAATTTGTTCTATGAACTTGTCAATCTTTCCCAAAAAACTCCATTAAAGGTTCACCCTGAACCGAACTCGGCATCTGTAGGTTCAAAAACATGCTAAGCGTTGGCGCAATGTCTATCGTATGCACTTTTCTA
>RCNE010000929.1_pt1 | contig 15836 bp, 16 predicted proteins | sample 2041361 | NCBI WGS metagenome assembly RCNE01 (sample SAMN09708229, study PRJNA481090) | Marine sediment metagenome, whole genome shotgun sequencing project.
GAAATAATTGATATTACCGATTTAATAAAAATTCTTTTAGATAAGCTAAACCATGCTAATATGAGAAATGGAATACTTACAATTAGCAGAATATAAGAAATGTCAAAGTCAAAAAGTTCACTTAGCAAAATGGCAATGCCTGTTGCACCGCCATCTAAAAAGCCATTTGGCAGCAAAAACATTTTTAGCCCTATACTTGCTAGAAGCACACCTATTGCTATTTGAATAATCTCTGATAACAGTTGTTTCATAGTATTTATGTTCGCTCTTTTCCAATTAGACTAACCGAATTATGTATTAAAAGAGCATTATCTCGTATTCGTTTTATCTCTTGGCTAAAAAACTGGTCTAAGCTATCATTCCATTTTTTTGGTTTAGCATCTAAAGCTTTAAAACTGTTAGAAAGCGTCATAATATACTCTTTCTTTTCTTGCTCATCTCGAATGAATATCGGCGGGGACAAATGATACATTAAGATCCAATTTTTGGCTATTCTAGTCGTACGTCCATTACCATCAATAAACGGATGAATTCTAATTAATTCATGATGGAAATAAATGGCCTTGATAACCGGGTTTTCAATTTGGTTCATATTGAAAAAAAGTTGAGAAACAAGAGCGGGAATCTCATTGGAATCTGGACAAAGATAAGAACCAATTTGAACTAACCTATCTCTGTATCTATTTGGATGAATAGTATGAGATTCGGGTGAAATAGATCTAAACAAATGAAAAAGTTGTAATTCTGTTTTAAAATCAACCTGACTTTCAATTTCTTTTATTACAGTTGATAATGTTTCATTTAGAGTTATTAAATAAGACGCTGCTTCAAGATCTGTTTGAGCTTCCATTTGAGCATTTTTTATACTCAAAAGTTCATTTAAGTCCGCTGTACTCAACAAATATGCGTTCAACAAATCGTCTGCTTTATGTTGTCGGCTAAAGGTGATTAGCCTAAAGGTAGATTGCATGATATTATCAATGTTCTTAATTTTAGATAAATCTACTTTAATTTCGCTTATTGGTAAGATTTCCATGGGGTTCTAAATTATTGCCAACGTTTAGCTAAGGGAAGTTTCAATTTCTTTTAGCCGATGATAACGAAGTTACTTGAATTATTTTTTTGATTCAAGACGTTACGCTTTGAAATTTTACAAAAAGAATGAACATCGCTATAAGAATAAATGTCAATCTGACTTTCTAAAAACCCCGTATCTTTATAGCTCCAATAGAAAATAGATTAGATGAAAACACCCAACTGGAAAACAGCCAAAGAATTCGAAGATATCACCTATATGAAAAGTGATGGGGTCGCCCGTATTGCTTTTAATCGGCCTAATGTTCGCAATGCTTTTCGACCCAAAACTACCAGCGAATTGTATCAGGCTTTTTATGATGCGCAAGAAGATACTTCAATTGGGGTTGTATTACTTTCTGCTGAAGGGCCGTCTAGCAAAGACGGTATTTATTCCTTTTGTAGTGGGGGTGATCAAAAGGCTAGGGGAAACCAGGGCTATGTAGGCGAAGATGGTATGCACCGCTTGAACATTCTAGAAGTGCAAAGGCAGATTCGTTTTATGCCCAAAGCGGTAATTGCCGTAGTGCCCGGCTGGGCCGTTGGGGGCGGACATAGTTTGCACGTAGTTTGTGATATGACATTAGCCAGTAAAGAACATGCCATTTTCAAACAAACTGATGCCGATGTCACTAGCTTTGATGGCGGTTACGGTTCTGCTTATCTAGCGAAAATGGTGGGACAGAAAAAAGCCCGGGAGATCTTTTTCTTGGGTAGAAACTATTCCGCACAAGAAGCCTATGAAATGGGTATGGTGAATGCCGTAGTACCGCATGATGAATTGGAAGCGACTGCCTACCAATGGGCACAAGAAATATTAGAAAAATCACCCACCTCCATAAAAATGCTAAAATTTGCCATGAACCTAACTGATGATGGAATGGTCGGCCAGCAAGTTTTTGCCGGTGAAGCTACACGTTTGGCGTATGGTACCGAAGAAGCGAAAGAAGGCAGAAATGCTTTTCTAGAAAAGCGCAAGCCTGATTTTGGTAAGAATAAGTGGATACCGTAATTGGTTGATGGTTTTTAGTTGTTTGTACATGCTTTTCTAAAGCATAAATGCTTGTAGACCCCCTCCTTTTTCAAGGAGGGGTGTATCGATTTATCGATACGGGGTGGTAAAGCGCTACATTTTCAGCAAGCACCGAACCTGATGTTAAAATACGTAAATCTAAAACTTCAGACTTTTTAACATCAAGTTTGAGTTAAATGAAAAGGCTTGGGGTTTACCACCCCTTTCTTCCGCAAGCGAAATTCATTCCCCTCCTTGAAAAAGGAGGGGAGCTTTACCCTTTTAGCTTGATTTAAACAGATTCCTGCGTTTGCAGAAATGATACAAACTAAAAAGAGCCCAATCTTTACGACTGGGCTCTTTTATGAGAACACTATATGAAAATGAAAAATTTTACTTCTTTTTTATTACAAAGTAAACTTACTATCATCATACCATATTTCTAAATTATTGTTGTGATCTAGGTGTTTTTTGTGGTGAAGAGCCGAAAAATTGTTATTTGAAGTTATTTGACCGCTGCCACCACTTCTTTCAAAAAGATACTTTCATCAAAATCTGGACCTTCTGCGAGTCCCGTTCTTACAATGACCAGGTCTTTAGAGGGAATAATGAAAACACGTTGCCCTTGAAACCCGTTTGCGGAATATAAGTCCTTAGGCACATTAGGGTATTTTCCTTCAGCATTGAGCCACCAATGAGCACCATAGATTCCGTTGGAACCTTTTGTGGGTTTCGTGATGTAATCAATCCATTGTGGGGCAAATAACTGCTCGCCGTTCCAGTTGCCTTTATTGAGATGTAGGAGTCCGAATTTTGCCCAATCACGGGTGGTGGCCCATCCATAGGAGGAGCCTACAAAGTTTCCAGCCATATCGGTTTCAAGTAGCATAGAATGCATCCCCATTTTATCAATCAAAGCGGTATATGGAAAATCGAGGTATTCTTGATGAGTTTTAAACTGCTTCCGTAGTACTCCCGAGAGAAAATTAGAGGTTCCAGAAGAGTAATTCCATACTTCTGTCGGTGCAGCGATAGGTTGTTTACTTCCTTGCTTGGCAGCCATATCAGCATCTAAAAATAGCATTTCGGTCACATCTGAAATCGAGGTATAATCTTCATCCCAAGCTAAACCACTTTGCATCCGAAGTAGATGATTTAAAGTGATTTCTATTTTAGAATTTTTCATTTGAATGTCATCCCCGAAAGGGCGATACTCTTGCACATCAATTTTATTCTGATATTCCAAAATTCCGTATAAAGTAGCCAATACACTTTTGGTCATCGACCAGCCTAGAATAGGAGTGTCTTTCGAAAAACCTTCCAAATAATTCTCCGCAACAATATGACCTTTGTAAATCACTAATGCTGTTCGTGTCTTTTGAACACTATAGTTGGCGAACACATTTTTCATGGCTAAATTCAGCAGGTCATAATCGATGTTTTCAAAAACAGAATCTTTGGTTCCGTTATTACCATAGGGGAAGGGCAAATCATTAGCCAATAGCGTTCGTTTGGGTTTGAGTAGCTTTTGCGTTTTATCATAAGCGTCATTAATCAACACACAACCGAGTCCGTCGCGACAAATACTTTCGCGTTCCATCAAACCGAAAACTGAAGTGATGGCATTATGATCATTGGCACTTTCTAATTCAGCCAGTTTAATGAGCGGTACGTTATGATCATTTTCATCAATATCAGCATACAGTCGATCAGAAATATAATTTGTTGAGGCAAAGTTTTTAGAAGCGAAGCCAGAGATAATATTCAGTTTCGGATAGTTATAAATTGCAGCTATCGTTAGAATCAATACTAAGACAAGGAAGGTGCGTTTGACTATTTTCAAAATAAAAGAAATTTTTATGTTTAAATTTATGGACTAATATAGAGACTTTTAGAAGGAAGATTGAATCAGCTAACCCTAAAATAAGTTCCAACTTTATGAAATATGTTGTGTTTTTGGCAGTATTGTTATTCGGCTGCCAGTCCGGATCCAAAGAAGAAGCCCATGAATGGCTACCTATTGACGTGAAGGTTTCTGCTTACAATTCCGTTCCTGAACAAACGGATGACGACCCTTTTATAGGAGCTTGGGGAGACACCTTGAAGTATCGTGTTAAGAGTATTGCTGTATCAAGAGATTTGATTCCCCTGGGTCTCAAACACAATACGGAAGTTATGATCGAAGGTTTACCAGGAGTGTATTTGGTAAAAGATAAAATGGCGGCTCGCTGGAAAAACAAAATTGATATTTATATGGGCGATAAAGTCAAAAAAGCAAAAAAGTGGGGCGTAAAAGACTTAAGCATTGTTTACGCTATCCATAAAGACAGTATACCAACGCAAGTGCAAAGTAAATAAATCATGAAATATCTTCTCTTTTTTATTATGGTGATGTTTACACTTTTTTCTTGTAAAACCACCCTCAAAATTGTTGATAAGCCTATCATTTTCAATGAACAACGAAGTCAATTGACCTTAAAATATCTCTCAGATCGCTACGGATTGCAGCAACAAGAACCAACGATCACTCCTAAAATGATTGTTTTGCATTGGACGATGATTCCGACTTTTGAGAAATCTTTTGAGGCTTTTAATCCTGCAAAATTGCCTGGCAGAGCAGATCTTCAAGCTGCGAGTGCCTTAAACGTAAGCTCACAATTTATGGTGGATAGAGATGGTACTATTTATCAATTACTTCCAGAAACCACCATGGCCAGACACGTCATTGGACTAAATCATTGCGCCATAGGTGTAGAAAACATTGGTGGCACAGAGGATTTACCCCTAACACGAGCACAGGTAAAATCAAACATTTGGTTGGTGGATTATCTTTCTGAAAAATATAATATTGATTATTTAATCGGACATTATGAATATACGTTGTTCGAAGGCCACGAACTGTGGTTAGAAAAAGACGAAGGATATCGAACAAAAAAAACTGACCCTGGGGTAGATTTTATGACCAAGGTTCGGAAGGCTACCGAAAAGCATAATTTTAAATCTGTCCCCAAAAAATAAAAATATCTAAACAAACTATGAAGACCATAATTTTCGCATTTCTACTAATTATTACCGCAAGTATATTTTCCCAAGAAAACGATATCACATCGCAACTTTTTGAAACCTACGAGAAATACCAAGAAACCAGTTTAGATAAACGTAGAATCAAACACCATGAGTTACAGCCGTTATTAGCTACGTACAGAGCTAATCCGCAGTTTACGGTGAAAGTTGTTGGGCAATCGATTGAAGGGCGTGATTTGTCGTTGGTGAGCATAGGGCAGGGGAAGACCAACGTTTTTCTATGGTCACAAATGCATGGAGATGAACCAACGGCTACCCAGGGCATTTTTGATATTTTTAATTTTTTGGCTAGTTCTGATTTCAAGGAGGAGAAGCAGGAAATTTTAGATAACCTGACTTTACATTTTCTACCAATGTTGAATCCTGATGGGGCGGAACGTTTTCAGCGAAGGAATGTATTAGGAGTAGATATCAATCGGGACGCGTTACGGTTACAATCCCCAGAAAGTAAAATCTTAAAACGTGTTCGTGATAGTTTAAATGCCGACTTTGGATTCAATCTACACGATCAGAGCACCTATTACAATGCAGAACGAACAGAAAAACCAGCAACCATTTCGTATTTAGCGCCCGCCTATAACTATGAAAAGGATATTAATGAAAAACGAGGTAATGCCATGAAAATTATTGTTTTCATGAATAACATTATTCAAAAATACGCTCCTGGGCAAGTAGGACGCTACAATGACGATTTTGAACCACGCGCTTTTGGTGATAATATTCAAAAATGGGGAACAAGTACCATTCTTATTGAATCAGGAGGGTATCCTCAAGATATTGAAAAACAGGAAATCAGAAAGTTAAATTATGTGTCCATTCTCTCTGCGATTTATACGATTGCAAAAGGGAATTATGTGGATATTCCTTTAGCGGATTATGAGAAAATTCCGGAAAATGATCGTAAACTATTTGATTTAAAGATTACCAATGCTACCTATGAAATTAATGGAAATCCTTATATACTAGACATCGGCATGAATCGCCTGGAAGTACCTGTAGAAAATAGCACCGATTTTTGGTACAGTAGTAGAGTTATCGATCAAGGTGATTTATCAACCTATTATGGGTATGAAACTTTTGATGCAACTGGATATACGATTCGGGAAGGAAAAGTTTATCCAGAGACCATAAAATCTATGGATGAAATTAAGGACCTAGCTTTAAAACCAATAGACATACTTAAAAAAGGGTATACCTATTTACGGCAAGAGAAAATTTCTATTTCGATGCTTAAATCCCCAATTCCGTTACATCTAATAAGTAAAAAGTTAATAGTGCCTGAATTCAATTTGGAGGTAGGCATGAACCCCACTTTTTTATTGGAAAGAGATGGGGTTATTCATTATGCTATAATCAACGGGTTTTTAATAGACTTGTCTGAAGGAAATAAAGCGGCAATTTTCAACTTTGCTTTTAAAAATGCTATGATTTTCCGTTAAGGTTTTGTCGTAAATAAAAGAAAGCCCCAATACTAATATTGAGGCTTTTATATTAGAAGTTAAAGCTAGTGCTTACATAGTCTATGTTTGTAAGCATAAAGATTAGAAGGAAAACTACAGTAACTACAATTCCGGAGAATAAACTAATTACGGCGTATTTGAAAGTGTTAGATAAAGTTCCTACTGCACTTTCTTTAATAATGTTGTTAATTGTTTTCATAATTTCTAAAGTTTTAGTTGTGTTTGCTTACAGGGCTAAATTACTTCAGAAACCAAGGATGCAGCTCACTATCAAAAGTGAAATTAACACCCCTGAAAACAGGGAGTTAAGCATTACATCAGATGTATTGATTGTTTAATCGATAGGAGGAGCAAAGAAATAACAACAAGGCAATTTCAAGGGTAGAATTCTAGTGACCAATAAAGGTGTCTATAAAAATAGGACCACTTGTCATTTTTTGTTGTAAGAAGTTCTTTTGAAGAGTTGTATTCTCAATTTCAACTGCTTATACTTTTTCGCCTATTAAGTATAATAGATTAATTAAGAAATATATTAATACCCAAACCGAATATATGCATCAGGTCCGCTAACCAATAAAATAGCTAGCATAGCTATTAAAGTAACCACAATGGTGGAAAAAAGAAGAAGCGTTGTGGCTTTATACCAGTTTGGCATTCCTTTTAAAGAGCTATTTCGAATAATTACGTTGATTACATCCATGATTTCTGCATTTTTCGTTAAACATAGTTCCAAGTATTAGGATGTAGGATTTCAATTAAAATATGGGTTCTCGTCAGCAATAAAACAACTTTCTTTACAAAAACCCTTCCTCAAATTGTATAAATTCGACAAACAGTCAATATATGGGTTGTAACTTATTTATTATTCGTTTTAGAACGAATTTCAACATAAGAATTTAGCCCTTAAACTGAATCTTATTTGAGAAAAAATGAGAAGAATATTTCTTACTTCGACATGATACTGCAAAACTATATGTTGCGCTGCTTACCAAAGTATTAATCGAAGATAGGGTTACCTTTTGAGGAGTTACAGCTCTTTATTGATTGCCCATCTTAAGTTGAGACAAAGCTTTATGCTTTTTTATAGTAGCCCTGATTTCAAAATGGCCTAAGAGACCTTTTTACCAATGAGCGATGATTTCATAAAATCCCGATTTTGCAATGGTATGTGTATTGTTTCTTATAAGGAAAAATAAGAGAATTATTCGCAACCCCCTTCAAAGCCTGTAGCGTTGAATGTGGTTTGTACAGCACCTTGTCTGCTACCGTCTTTCAGTTGAATTGCTAAATTATTTTCACCACTTCCATCGCGTTTAGGGCTGCAGTATTCAAACAAATAAAAACTATTTGCTTGCTCTGAAACACGCTGTGATATATCGTTAAATGTTGTTTCTAATTCTTCTTTATTACCAGCAAAAACACTAAATGTTTTACCTAGGTCTGTCAATACTTGCGTATCAATTTCACTACCTAGGCCTATGGAGAAAAAGGCAATATTAGGGTCAGCTTCATCTACTTTCTTTTGAGCTGCTTCTTGCGTAAATCTAGAGGCTTGATCCGTACCATCCGTAAAGATCACTACAGAAGCTGCACCAATTTTTCCGCCTGAAGTACTTGATTTTAAAAGGTCTGCAGCAATATCTGTTGATTTGATCACAGCACCATACAAATCAGTTGACGGGTCATTGCTAATATCAGTTGTTATACCGTCAATAGCCGCTTTCAATTCGCCTTTATCTGCGGAAAGTTCGTTTAATGAATGTAATTCATTTTCACCATCGAACCAGTAAATCGCCATTTTGAACGATTCTTGCGTAGTCGCTGGCATTACATTATCTACAAAACTAGCTCCTGCTACTTTGAGTTCTTCTAAACTACTACTCAATACACTATTACTTAAATCTAATACCAATATGGTATTTGTGGCAAAAATTTGCGAATTTGAAGAAATTCTTGCTTGTGATTCAGAGGTTGATATCGTGTTAAAACAATCATCATTTCGCCCTTGCTCGTAAATCGTAAATTGATCGGCATTTAAACCCGCTACCGGGTTACCATCAACATCTGAAACTTTGAATAATATAGATATCTTACCTGGTAGGGTTGTGTATTGCTCTTGTATCGATAAAACCAAATCACTTTCAGGAAAACCTAAGCAGTCATCTACCGGTATTCCTTTGCCTAACGTATCTCCGGTATTTAAGCGAAAAGTGACATCATCATCGGCGTTCCCGCAAGATACAGCAAGGCCAATAGTACATAGTAAAACACATAATTTGGTGAAGGTTTTCATTTTCTACATTTTGGGTTCAACCATCAGAACGGACAAAATTGTATTTAAGTATAGTGCACTTTTAAAAAGAGTGTTAAAGATTGTTAAGGGTTTTTCGTAATTTTCGCTGTTAATTACAATGACCGTTATAACTACATGAAAAAAATAGTACTGTTTTCTATTTTATGCTTCTTTATTTCACACCTATCGAAAGCGCAGAAGAAGAATGAAGCATTTCGTTTGAATATAAAAAAAGCTACTTCAAACATTTCGATTGATGGTGTAGGAGATGATGCTGCTTGGCAAGACACCGAAGTAGCTAAAGATTTTAGAATGGTTTTACCTATGGATGTAGATCCCGCGAACGAAAAGACAGAGATTCGAATGGCTTATGATGAGAAGAACTTCTATTTGTTAGCCACATTTTATCACAGTGGATCTGCAAAATATACCGTTGAATCGTTACGAAGAGATTTTTCGTTTGGTAAAAATGACAACTTTCTTTTATTCTTAGATCCGTTCAACAATCAAACTACCGGATTTTCTTTTGGTTCCAACGCTTATGGTGCACAATGGGACGGTACGATGTACGATGGTAGTAAAATAGATCTAAACTGGGATAGCAAATGGATATCAGGTAGCACACATGACGAGGAGAAATGGGTCTTTGAAATGGCGGTTCCGTTTAAATCTATTCGTTATGAAGAAGGGGTAAAAGAATGGGGGATTAACTTTAGTAGACTTGATTTGAAGTCGAGTGAAAAATCTAGTTGGACTCCAGTTCCGAGACAATTTTCAACTTCATCAATGGCTTATAACGGCACCTTGGTATGGGATGAAGCTCCACCAAAGCCAAAACTTAACTTTTCTGTGATTCCTTATGTTTTGGGAGAAGTAACGCAAAATAAAGCAAACGATGAGGAACCAGAATATAAAACTAAAATAGGCGGTGACGTTAAATTCAGTTTGACGCCATCTTTAAATCTAGATGTAACGGTCAACCCCGATTTTTCACAAGTAGAAGTAGATCGTCAAATTACAAATTTGGATCGTTTTGAACTTTTCTTTCCTGAAAGACGACAGTTTTTCCTTGAAAATGGAGATTTGTTTGCAAATTTCGGTTATCCCTCTATACGACCATTTTTCTCTCGCCGCATCGGTTTGGGGGTTCCCATACAAGCAGGAGCTCGCGTAAGTGGCAATATTAACGACTCTTGGCGTGTAGGCCTTATGGATATTCAAACGGGCAGTATCGACAAAACAGGTTTGCCAAGTCAAAATTTTGGAGTTCTATCCCTGCAGAAAAAAGTTTTTAGCCGGTCTAGTATCGGATTGATGCTTATTAACAAACAATCCTTCAATTATACGAATGAGAGTGACTCCTTGCGAACGATATACCCCGAATACAATAGAAACCTTGGTGTTGAATACAACTTGGCATCTTCAAATAATTTATGGAACGGTAAGGCTTTTGTTCTAAAGTCATTCTCGCCAAATGATGAAGCAAACGGAATTACACAAGCAGCACATTTAGAATATAAAAACCGTAAATGGAGTTGGCGTATTCAAGAAGAGTGGGTTAGTGATGATTATAGTGCAGAAGTGGGGTTTGTACCCAGAAGAGGTTATGTGAATTTTAATGGGTTCTTAGGGCATTTATTTTTTCCGAAGGAAGGAAAAATTGTGAGCCATGGACCTGTTTTAAACTCCTCGTTTTACTTCAACGAGAATTTCAGACGGACAGACAATCTCAACTATCTTTTATATAAGGTCGAATTTAGAAATCGTAGCAGCCTTGATTTTTTTGTTTCCGATGATTATGTAGAGCTATTGTCGCCTTTCGATCCAACGCGATTGGGGAAACAACAGTTAGAAACCGGCACAAAACACGGATGGAACGCCTTTGGATGGATGTTCTCTTCAAAACCTCAAAGTCTTTTCACTTATGGTCTTGGCGCCCGTTTTGGTGGCTATTATGCTGGAGGAAACCGTACAAGTTTGACCAGCGAACTCGGTTATCGCTTTCAACCTTACGTAAGTCTGACTGCTAATTTAAACTACAACCATATTGATTTGCCTGCACCTTGGAATACCAATGAGTTTTGGCTTATTGGTAGCGAAGTGGATATCACCTTTACCAATAAACTTTTTTTCGCAACACTTTTTCAGTACAACGAACAATCGCGTAATTTCAATTTAAATTCAAGGTTGCAATGGCGTTATGCGCCAGCGTCTGATTTGTTTCTGGTATATACCAACAATCAGATGATTGACCCATTTATGCCACAAGATTGGTCATTGACCTTAAAGTTTACGTATTGGTTCAATAAATAACAGTTTCATAATGGATGAACAACCTAAAATCGCGATTTTAATACTTGCCGCCGGAGAATCTTCTCGAATGGGGGATAAAGTAAAACAGATACTCCCTTGGAATAATTACAATTTATTGGGAAATACTGTTAATCAAGCAAAAGCATCGATCGCTAATGACACTTATGTGGTATTGGGTGCTTATGAAGAAATTATCAAAGCCGAAGTACACTTTGATGATAACTCCATTATTCAGAATACAAATTGGAAAAATGGCTTGGGAAGCTCTATAGCAGCTGGTATGAATTATTTTGAATCAAAGGGCTTAACTTTTGAAGCCGTACTAATTTTGTTGGCCGATCAGCCCTTAATTGATACGAATTATTTAAATAAAATGATGGGGAATTGGAAAGGGAATCCATTAAAAATCATTACTACCCAGTATGAAAGTCATTCCGGTGTACCCGCTATTTTTGGAAAGGAATACTTTTCGGAATTGCAAAAACTTAACAAAGATTTTGGTGCCAAAGACATTATCGCTTCACAGGAGAAGGCTATTTTAGCGATACATCCCGAAGGAAAAGAAATTGATATTGACAGTTGGGAAACCTACCAGGAACTATTGAATCGAAAAACTAAGTAAAACTTATAAATACATGTATATCAAAAAGTTAATTTTTATATCTTCTCTATTTATCGTTATAACAATCTCTGCTCAGGAGATGGGTTTTGAAGAATACAATCCAAAATCTACCTTAGTCATAGAAGGTGAAGAAGTCACAACCTCAAAATTCCCATTTATTGATGTGCACAGTCACCAACGCAATATGGATGCAACAGCCTTAACTGGTCTCCTCGTAGACATGGACCGGCTCAATGAAGGCATTATGGTCAATTTGAGTGGTGGCTCAGGGGAAAGCTTAAACAACAAAATAGAAAGCATTCAAAAGAACTATCCGAATCGATTTGTAGTTTTTGCTAATGTTGATTTTGATGGAGTTGGTGAGGAAGGATGGAGTGAAAAAGCGGCGGCACAATTAGAAAAGGATATTAAAGCAGGGGCAAAGGGGCTAAAAATCTACAAAAGCCTCGGACTGCGTTATAAAGATACCAATGGAAATCGTGTTGCTATTGATGACCCACGTTTAGCTGCTATATGGGCGAAATGCGGAGAATTAGGTGTTCCTGTTTTGATTCATGCTGCTGATCCAAAATCTTTTTGGGACCCTATGGATGATGATAATGAGCGATGGTTAGAGCTCAAAACACATTCCCGAAGAAAACGTTCCGCAACTGACCCTGCGCCTTGGGAGCAAATCATTGAAGAGCAACATCGTATGTTTAAAAAACATCCGAATACCAATTTTATTAATGCCCATATGGGATGGTATGCTAATGACTTAGGAAAATTAGGGAAGTTACTTGATGAAATTTCGAATATGAATGTGGGTATAGCTGCCGTTATTGCAGAACTGGGGAGACAACCCAGAAATGCCAAAGCATTTTTTGAAAAATACCAAGACCGTATTCTCTTTGGAAAAGATAGCTGGAAGCCTGAAGAGTTTCCAACCTATTTTAGGGTACTTGAATCAAATGACGAATATTTTCCCTACTACAAAAAATATCATGCATTCTGGGCCATGTATGGGCTTGATCTATCGGATGAAGTATTGAAAAAAGTGTATTATAAAAATGCACTACGCATAATCCCTGGATTAGATAAGAGTCTGTTTCCTGCAGAATAAGTAATCAAATTATTAGAAAAACCTTAACGCCATTAATTTGGCAATCTTTTTTAAACGTGCGAAATTGTAAGGAGAACCCTAATTCTTACAGTTATGTGTGATAAACATCAATGCCATATTATTCCGCCTCATATTTTAGAGGGGCTAGCAAAACGAGGAAGTGTTTCCTGTAAAAAAACGCTTAACGACACCCAGAGAATACTTCAGAAAAGAAATACTATTCTAAACAACTTACTGATTCGAGAAGTAGCAGAAGGTGATGGTGATCGCCTTATTTATGATTCTCAGAATCGCACACAGCAAAGAGTTGAACTAGTTCGAAAAGAAAGTGGGGCAGCTACCGAAGATGAATCTGTGAATAAAGCGTATGAAACTTCAGGCTTCGTACGCGAATATTTTAAAAACACTTTCGGACTGAACTCCATAGATGATAACGGATTAGATATTATTTCAAACGTTCATTATGGAGAAAATTATAACAATGCCTTCTGGGATGGTGATGAAATGACTTATGGTGATGGAGATGGTAAAGAATTCAAAGATTTTGCCGGAGCTATTGATGTGATAGCCCATGAACTGGCTCACGGAATTACACAATTCTTGGCTAATTTGGAATATCGTAGCCAGTCTGGTGCATTGAACGAACATTTCTCAGATGTTTTTGGCACCATTGTGAAGCAGAAATATTTAGAACAAGATGTTTCAGAAGCAGATTGGTTGATTGGTGATACTGTTGTGACGAAAGAGTTTCCGGGAGTAGCAATTCGATCCATGAAAGCCCCCGGAACTGCTAATGATTTTGATTCACAACCCGATCATATCGATAATTATTATTCAGGAAATGCAGACAACGAAGGGGTGCATATCAATTCTGGAATCCCGAATAAAGCATTCTATTTGTCCTGTTTAGCAATCGGACTCGATGAATGTGCATTGATTTGGTTCGAAACTTTAAAAGTTCTTTGGCGGACAGCAGATTTTAGCGATATGTTGGATGTCATTCTTCGAGTTACTGAAGGGCTTCAAAAAGAAGGCCAGGTTTGTAAAAGCGCGCTAGAAGCTATAGAAAACAGTTTTAGTGCGGTTGGATTGTCTAAAGTAATTGTCTAAGCATCTAAACAGAAGAAGATGAAGTACGAAATATTCGTTAATGGGGGCTTTGCTAATATCCCAAAGCAATATCAAGGAGAAATCGATTTGCCAGATGTTGAAAAGAACATATTATTACAAACTATGCGAAAAAAACCCATGCCGCTCAATGAAATACACGATGGTTATATCTATCATATCAATCTTATTGATAAGGACAACGAGTACAAATGTGTATTTAATGAGCACACCTTGCCAGAGCAAGTGCGCCAATTTATCGACACCGTAATTATATCTGGCTAAAAACTATGAGAAGTTATTTTAGTGTTGTGCATCATCTTTTTGGTGAGTCGACGCTACATCACCATAATCTTGAAAAATTCCACAAGAGTACTCCCTTTTTATTAAGTACTTTTCTGTTTGCGTTTTTCTTTTGGCGAGCGCTTCTATTTCCTTAGATAGATATTGCATTTATTAAGTTTGAATTTATAATTCAACGCTACTGAAATAGGAATGTTGTTGATACTCTTTCAATAACTTATTTTCCAGAATAATTTACAACTTCATTTTTCATCCAGTAAATTATTTTGAAAATCTTTGTGATAATTTCACTCTACCGTATACTAATACCACAAACCGAGAAACCAACGAATGCAAAAGGAAGACGATTTTGTTCATGTCATTAAACAAAATGAAGGGGTGATTTTCAAAATCACTACGATGTATACCGATAATCGACAAGATCAAAAAGACTTGTATCAAGATGTAGTGTATCAATTGTGGAAATCTTTTGATTCTTTTAGAGCAGAATCGAAAATTAGCACTTGGATGTATCGTATTGCTCTAAATACAGCGCTAACAAGACTTAAGAAAAGCAAACGCATGGGTAATTCTGTTCCCATAGATAAAGTGATCATGCAACAGACGGAAAATTATAATCCTGAATTTGAAGAAAAATTAAAACTCCTATATGCACACATCAAACAATTAAATGTTTTAGAAAAAGGACTGATGCTCTTATTGTTAGAAGGAAAAAAATATGGAGAAATAGCAGAAATAACAGGTCTTTCACCAAGCAACGTTGGAACCAAAATTTCACGAATCAAACAAAAACTAAAGAAACAAATCATTAAAAACTAGGCTATGGAAATTGAAGAAATGAAAGCGCTGTGGTCTGATATGAGTGATCAATTAGAAGAGCAGAAAAAATTAACAAACGAAATTATTATGAACATGACACAAGAACGATATTCGAATAAATTTAAAACCATTTCAACGTATGAAACTTTTGGAGCTGTATTCTGCCTCATAGTGTTTCTATTTATCACATTTAACTTCGCAAAGTTAGACACTTGGTATTTAGCCGCCTGTGGTATCATAACCATAGCATTTATAGGTATACTACCCATCTATGCGTTAAGATTACTTCGACAAATAAGAAATTTCAGCATTATAGACAAAAGTTATAAAGAGGCGCTTATCGGTTTTCAAACGGCCAAGAAAAAATTGTTAAACCTTCAAAAAGCATCGGTATATCTGAGTTTTGTAATTATGTTAACCTCTTCAGCCGTATTTGCTAAAATATTTGGAAACAAAGACTTCTTTCTGATTGACAGAGGGCTAGAAGAATATGCTGTATTTGCTTTTGCTACAGCTTTTGTTTTCTTCTTTTCACGTTGGGGGCTTCGTTCTTATACCAAGGTTACTGCTTCAGCTGAAAATGTATTAAATGAACTAGATTAAATCAGAAACTTCATAGATTAAGCTAAAACCATTACTATAATAAA
>RCNE010000954.1_pt1 | contig 15817 bp, 12 predicted proteins | sample 2041361 | NCBI WGS metagenome assembly RCNE01 (sample SAMN09708229, study PRJNA481090) | Marine sediment metagenome, whole genome shotgun sequencing project.
ACTCTATTTCTCCAAATCTCTAAATCTCCTTTATCAGGATTTATAATGATATCGAAATTTTCATCAGAACCATATTTTCTTTTCAATGCAGCTCTAAACACCTCTTCGAGTATTGCCATTAAGGTTACTCTATCTATGCTTTTATCATCTTTAAACTCTGAAAAAGATTCAATTAATGCGATGTTTTCCATTTCATTCTCAAATTAAAAAATTATTTTCACTTTTGCTTCTTTAATACTACTATATTTTATATTTCAACGTTGTTTTCTTAACAACTGTAACTTTTCCTTTGCCTACGGGTTTGGGTTCTCTTACTTTCCATTCTAAATTGATCTCTTCATCATTCGCTTTTGCCAAAGTACCTTCAAAGTTTTCAGTAGCTGTATTCACTTCTAAAACTCTCCCAACATTCTTTTTATACTGTCTAATATTTGTGAAAGGTGTTGTAGCACCTGGTGTTGTAACATCTAAAGAAAAATCTTCTTCTTCTCTATCTAAATTATGTTCAACATGGCGGCTAATTCTTACACATTCTTTTACAGATACGCCATCGTCTCCGTCTACAGTGACAATGATTTTATTGTCTGGTAAAAAGTTTAAATCGATCAAAAATAGTCTGCTATTTTCTGCAATAGCTTCTTCAACTAAATTTTGTACTACCTCTCTCTTCATTTTTTGTATAAAAAGAGGGGACTCTACGTCCCCTCCAAATCCATAATAACTATGTTATTTTGCGATGCAAATATACAAACTTATTCGATATTAGCAAAAATCATTTAATTATATGAAGTAATATTTATATATTTATGCAAATCAAATAATAATCCAATCAATTATGAAGCGAATTTTAGTTCCGATCGACTTCTCCGATCAAGCTAAGCATGCAAGTAAAGTTGCAGCAAGTATTGCAAAAAAAACAAACTGTGAAATCATATTATTACATATGTTCGATATTCCTCCAGATACTATAGATCCTGCTGGTGGCAGTAATCTACATGGTGGAGCACAGAACATCTATTATATGAAAGGTATACATAATGAGTTTGAAAAATTCATGGCCTTACCTTTCTTTAAAGGAGTAAAATTAGTTGAGTCTGTTCGTTTTCATAAAGCGTTTGAAGGCGTTATAGAAGAAAGCAAAGAAAAAGATGTTGACCTTATAGTTATGGGATCTAGTGGCTCTACTGGCCTAAAAGAAATGCTTGTTGGTTCTAACACCGAAAAAGTAGTACGCCTATCTCACATTCCTGTATTAGTAGTAAAACAAGAAGTAGAAAATTTTGAAGTAAATAATATGACATATGCTACTGATTTAAGTGAAACTAGCAAAAAATCATTCCAAAACATTATTGACTATGCTCAACTATTTGGTGCTAAATTACATTTACTCTATGTAAATACGATTCATAATTTCGTTTCGACGAGGATTTTGAATGAAAAAATTGCAGCTTTTACTAAAGATTATGATTTAGATAATTATTCGGTAAATGTATATAGTGACACAACCATCGAAGAAGGCATACTTAATTTTTCTAGTGAAATAAACGCCGATGTTATTGCTATAAATACACATAACAGAAGTGGCTTATATCAATTATTTAGTGATAATATTGGAAAAGATTTATCAAATCATTCTTTAAAACCAGTAATTACCTTTAAAATTTAATTTTAGTGATTAACAAAGTAACATTAAAACAATTAGCAAATGAGTTAAACGTATCTATCTCTACAGTATCTAAAGCCTTAAAAAATAGTTATGAGATTAATGAAGGCACCATTAAAAAGGTAAAGGCTCTCGCAAAAAAATACAATTATAAGCCTAATAAAACTGCCTTAAATTTAAAAAATAGACAGACGAAAACTATTGGTGTTATCATACCAAATATTCTAAATTATTTTTTCGCAAAAGCACTGTTAGGTATAGAAGAAGAAGCTAATAATAGAGGTTACCAAATTATTATTTGTTTATCTAACAACCAGTATAAAAAAGAAGTAGCAAGCTTAAATTTATTATGCGATGGTAGTGTTGATGGTTTTATATTATCTGTAGCGAAGGAAACCCTTGTTTTACAAAAAAGTGATCATTTTAAAGATGTGATAGATGAAGGCTACCCTATTGTTATGTTCGACAGAGTTTCAAATGACATAAAAAATTGCGATAAAGTAATTAATGATGATGTTGAGTCCTCTTATAAAGCCACCAAATATTTGTTGGATTCTAATTGTAAGAAAATAGTTCTTATTAGTGCTATTGATAATATAGGGATAGGCAAATTACGATCTAAAGGTTATAACAAGGCTATTGTCGAAGATGTTAATTACAAAAACAAACCCATACAAATTACGATTGATAATAAGACAGAGTATGATTCGGTCATCAAAAATTTATTTAAAAAACATAAAGATGTGGACGGCATTTTAGCAACCGACAATGTCTCGGCTACTACAGCATTAAAAATTGCTACTAAAAACGGATATAAAATACCCGCCGATTTATCTATTATTGGTTTTTCTGATAATAAAATTTCTCGTCTAGCCTCAACGCCAATTACAACTGTTAGTCAACATGCCTTAGATATTGGTAAAAATGCTGTAACTGCTATTATAAATAGAATTGAAAGTAATGAGCCTTTACCCTACGAAACCACTGTGATCGATACCGAATTAAAAATTAGAGATTCGACTAAAAAGCAAAAAAAAATAAGTTATCTAAAATAGGTTTTAATAAAAAAAGCTCTCATTAAATGAGAGCTTTTTTGTTGGCCCACAAGGACTCGAACCTTGAATGTCGGTACCAAAAACCGGTGTGTTACCAATTACACCATGGGCCAATTTGCGATTTCACCTTTCGCTTAAGGAGGTGCAAATTTAATAAAACTTTTAATCTGACAAACATTTTTATTAAAAAATTCAAAAGATAAATTTAACAAACTTTTAATAGCGTTAAACACCTTCACTAATAACCGTTTTACCTTGTAATCAATAATAATTTAGTAAATTCGCCCTCGACATAAACCAGCATCCATGAACACATTCAATTATAAAAAGCTAAATATCATTTTAGGATGGGCTGCTTTTGCAATTGCCTTAATAACATATTCCTTAACATTAGAACCTACTGTTAGCTATTGGGATTGTGGAGAATACATTTCTACAGCCGTAAAATTAGAAGTTGGACATCCACCTGGAGCGCCCTTATTCCAGATGTTAGGAGCATTTTTTGCCATGTTTACCAATGATGTTACCCAAATAGCTAAAATGGTAAACTTTATGTCAGCTTTAGCCAGTGCCTTTACCATTCTATTTTTGTTTTGGACGATTACAGCATTGGCAAAAAAAATAATGGCTAAAACTAAAGAACTTAGTGATGCAACTGGCATTGCTATTTTAGGTAGTGGTTTAGTAGGAGCTTTGGCCTATACTTTTTCAGATAGTTTTTGGTTTAGCGCCGTAGAAGGCGAAGTATACGCCATGTCTTCATTTTTAATGGCATTACTTTTTTGGCTAGGCTTACGCTGGGAAAGCGAAATGGACGAGCCACGAGGTCATAAATGGCTACTACTTATATGTTTTGTAGTTGGTTTATCTTTCGGTGTACATATCCTTTCGTTACTGGTTATCCCTTCCATTGTATTTATTTATTTCTATAAGAAATATGAAAATATTACTTCAAAAAAATTCATCATTGCAAACATAGTTGCTGTATTGGTTTTGGCCTTTGTTTTCAAATTTTTATTCCCTTACACCTTATCATTTTTTAGTGCTTCTGAACTATTTTTCGTCAATTCTATTGGGTTGCCTTTCAATTCGGGTAGTATTATTGCTGGGCTTATTTTAATTGCGGCTTTTTATTTAGCGATTCGCTATACTCGTAAGAAGAAGTTATATGGTACTAATTTAGTCGTACTAGGTTTGCTATTTATTATGATTGGTTTTTCTTCTTGGATTATGTTGCCTATCCGTGCAAACGCGAATACTACCATAAATGAGAACAACCCGTCAAGCGCTAGAGAATTACTTGCTTATTATAATCGTGAACAATACGGTGATGCGAGTATTTTTTATGATTCATATTACTCAGAAACGAGACAACAGGATAGACAAGATCCTTTTAGAGACGACAAACCTAAATACGAGAAAGATAAAAAAGCAGGTAAATACATTATTGTAAATAACTACAAAAATGCAATACCAAATTATACCGATAAGCATAAAGGTTTTATACCAAGAATGGTAGACCCCTCACCTAGTGTTGTTGCTAATTATAAAGCCGTTGCTGGTATTCCACAAAAAAGTAAACGTAGACCTACTTTTGGTGAGAACTTATGGTTTATGGTCGATTATCAATTTGGCTATATGTATGGTCGTTACTTTATGTGGAACTTTGTTGGACGCCAAAATGATGTTCAGGGCAACCTCGACAATAATGGTAATTGGCTAAGTGGCATTAATTTAATTGATAATATACGGCTGGGGTCTCAGCGTAATTTACCAGATGAAATGAAGGACAATAAAGGAAGAAATACATATTTCTTTTTACCGTTAATTTTAGGAATTATTGGCTTGCTATTCCATATTAAATTCGATAAACAAAATTTTTATATACTCTTATTATTTTTTGCATTTACAGGATTAGCGATTATTTTTTATACCAATCCGAAACCATTCGAGCCTAGAGAACGAGATTATGCGGTTGTAGGTTCCTTCTATATTTTTGCTATTTGGATTGGCTTTGGCGTACTCGCACTATTTGAACAGTTTAAAGACAAATTGAACCCCAAAATGCTATCCTTTGGCATTAGCACTCTCTGTTTGATAGCTGTACCTGTATTAATGGGCTTTCAAAATTGGGATGATCATGATCGTTCTGGGCGATGGGCTACACACAACAATGCGAAAGCATATTTAGATTCTTGCGATGAGAATGCTATCATGTTTACCATTGGTGACAATGATACATTCCCTTTATGGTACATGCAAGAAGTCGAGAATTACAGAACCGATATCAAACTCGTAAATACTAGTTTATTTGCCACCGATTGGTATATAGATCAGCAAAAGCGTAAAACCTATGACGCTGACCCTATTCCATCGCAGTTATCGCATAAACAGTATAGAACTGGTACGTTAGATGTGGCTTATCATGTTCCGATGGATTTGCAAAATGTAGCTGTAAAAGACACCGCTACCCTATTTTCGATAGATGAGTCTGAACTTCCAAAGCCTGTAGAAAACAGAGTTGATATTACCTTTTTTATGAAATGGTTATCGAGCGATAGTGATAGAACAACTATTGATTTGTTTGAAGATGGAGATCCCGAAAAGGTGTATCCTACAAATAAATTACGTTTATATGTTGACAAAGAAAAAGTGCTAAAAAATGGGATTGTTGCCCAAAAAGATGCTGATCTAATTTTACCGTACATAGATTTTGATATTGATGAAAACGGATTAACAAAAAACAGAATCCTAATGCTCGATGTATTAGCAAATGCTAATTGGGAGCGGCCAATTTACTTTACTGGAGGCGCACATGCTTCCGAAGAATATATTTGGTTAAAAGACTATTTACAACTCGAAGGATTGGCGTACAAATTTGTACCTATTAAAACCTCTAGCAAGTATGCTGATGGCAGAAGTAGAAGTATCTTAGATATTGGTAGAATAAATACTGATATTATGTATGCCAATGTAAAAAAATGGGATTGGAAAAACTCGAATAGTGATGACATCTATGTTGATGTAGAAACACGTAAAAATGGAATTTCATTTAGAAATAATTTAGTACGCTTGGCTGAAGCTTTGATAAAAGAAGGTAAAAAAGAGAAAGCTGAAGAAATTTTAGACTTATCAATAGAAAAAATGCCTATTGTTAGATATGGCCACTATGGTATGGTTTTAGGATATATCGAAAATTATTATAAAATCGATAAAAAAGAGAAGGCTAGAAATGTTGCTACTACCTTAGCAACTATTTTTAGAGATCGTATCGAGTATTATAGTACATTAGGTGAGACTGGCATACAGAAAAACTATGATGAGTTAGAAACTACCTTACTTATGTACAATAATGTTGTCGCTTCTGCGGATGAATTTGATAAAGAATTTGCTGACGAATTAAAAAAAGGTTACATAGCATCCTTCAAATTGTTAGAAGGCGTTGTTGGTGATGAGTAATTTAATAATTCAACAATGAATTTTGTAAGTCCAAAAACACCATGGCTAGCTAAAAAAGCATTTCCGTCGTATGTTTGGGATATTCCATCTAAAGAAAAGGTGATTTACCTCACTTTTGATGACGGCCCCACTCCTGTAATAACAGAAAAAGTAATAGAGATTCTCGCCACTTACAAAGCAAAAGCTACCTTTTTTTGTATTGGTAAAAACATAGCCGAAAACCCAACTACCTACCAACAACTGTTAGATAATGGTCATGCTATTGGCAATCATACCTACAACCATTTAAAAGGCTGGAAGAGTAGCAATGCCACCTATATAAATGATATTGAAAAAACACAAGAGATTTTAAACTCAAAACTCATAACTCATAACTCAAAACTCTTCAGACCTCCATATGGCAGAATTAAGCCATCTCAAGGAAAAGCCCTAGAAAAGCTTGGTTATAAAATAATTATGTGGGATATTCTTGCCATAGACTGGGACAGTTCTGTTGCTAAAGAAGAAGTTCTAAATAATATAATTTCTAATACAGCAAACGGTAGTATTGTTGTATTGCATGACAGTATAAAAGCTTCAAAAAATATGTTGTATGCCTTGCCAAAAGTATTAGATCATTTTACCAAAAAAGGATATACTTTTAAGAAAATCAAGTTAAATTAAGAGGTACTTGTCATTCCTGCCTTTGCAGAAATAACAATTTTTAAAATTTATTAAATAACGATTATCCCGAGTACTCGGAATAACACAAACTTTAATCTAAAGATAATTGAGAATAAACTATACGTACTGTTGTACAAGACTTATCAATGTATTCGCATCTTGTTCACCAGATTGGCGCCATTTCATTTCGCCATTTTTGTAGATAATAAATGTAGGATTTCCTTTAATACGCAGCGCACTTGCTAATGTTTCATTTTTATCAATATCAATCTTAATTACTTTAGCTTTATCGCCTAAAGCAGCAGCTACATCTCTTAATACAGAGTGTAAGCTCGTATTGTTCTCGTTCCAATCAGCATAAAAGTCGATCAGCGTCGGAATGTTCGAACTAATTATTTCACCAAACTTAGCCATAAGCATGAAATTTAAGGCACTTTTTATTTATGGTATATCCTATTAACCTTGACAAATATAGCATTTTTGTTTAATTAACTATAGTTTTACTACTCTTCTTCAAGCTAATAACAAATATTTCGGGCCAAATTCCAATCCTTCCCAGCTATACTAAAAAGCCAACGCATGATGAATCTTAGTTTATTAAAGTGATTAAATCATTTATTTTTTCTAATTCAGATATCGCTATTTGAGTTTCATCGAAAAAACGTTTACTGTTCATAGATACCTTTGGCGCTTCAATTGTTTTGTGAAGTTTAGTCGCCGAAAAATGGATTTCCTTAAAACCTGCATTCTTAAATTGGAGAATATTGTTTTTATTAATTCCGCCGCCTGGCATAATGGTTATTTTATCATCAACTACATTTTTTAATGTTGTTAGTAATTCAATACCATTAACAGCTGAGGGTTCTTGGCCAGAAGTTAAAATTCTACTAACCCCTATTTGAATTAATTCTTCAATAGCTCTTTCTGGATCTACTACCCAATCGAAAGCTCTATGAAATGTAAATGATAACGGTTTGGCTACTTCTACTAATTCTTTTGTTCTTTCTATATCAATCGTGTTATCTTTATTTAAAACACCCGATACAATTCCGTTGCATCCCATTTCTTTACAGAACAAAACATCTCGTTTCATCACATCAAATTCAGCATCCGAAAAGGTAAAATCACCACCTCGAGGGCGAATCAATACATTTACATTAATAGAAAGTTCTTCAATAACTTTCTGAAGCAATCCGTGTGATGGTGTGATCCCTCCAACGGATAATTCTGTACATAGCTCTATTCGGTCTGCCCCTGCTTTTGTTGCATTTAAGGCAGACTCAAACGAATTTGCACATACTTCAATTATCATTTTATAAGTTTTTGTATCTTGCTAATGTAGTTAAAATCAATACTAAAATGAAACGCAGAAGCTTTATTAAAAACGCCTCTCTAACTGGTATCGGACTGGCAGTTACGACTAACTTAACCAACTGTACTGAAAAAAATGTTGAGGATAAAAACACACCCATTGCTCCTTCAGAAATTGCACTTCCCATGGTTATTGCGACATGGAATGTACCAAATGCAACTACTAAGGCTTGGGAAATTTTACAAAGTGGAAAATCGGCTTTAGATGCTGTTGAACAAGGTTGTATGGTTGAAGAAGCAGATATTACTAATTCTTCTGTTGGCAAAGCGGGTTTGCCGGATAGAGATGGTAATGTTACGCTTGATGCCTGCATTATGAACAAACATGGTGATTGCGGTTCAGTAGTTTATTTGCAAAATATTACACACGCCGTTTCTGTCGCCCGAAAAGTAATGGAAGAAACTCCACATGTTATGCTTGCCGGAAAAGGAGCTGAAGAATTTGCAGTTTCTATTGGTCTGGAAAGAGAAAATTTACTCACCGAATCTTCTAAAAAAGCATGGTCAGCATGGAAAATAAAAAGCGAATACAAACCCATTATAAATATCGAAAATCATGATACCATTGGTATGTTGGCTATTGATAAAAACGGAGATATTTCAGGAGCTTGTACAACGAGCGGCTTGGCATTTAAAATGGGAGGTCGCGTAGGAGATTCACCAATTATTGGTTCAGGTTTATTTGTAGATAATGAAATTGGTGCTGCCGTAGCCACAGGGTTGGGTGAAGAAGTTGTAAAAACAGTGGGCAGTTTTTTAGTAGTAGAACTGATGCGACAAGGTAAATCACCTCAAGAAGCCTGCGAAGAAGCTATTAAAAGAATAGTGAATAAACCCGAGAGTAATCACGAAAATTTTCAAGTAGGATATATCGCGATCAATAAAAACGGTGAAACAGGTTCTTATTCAATTCACAAAGACTTTAGCATGACAAAATATCAAGATGGAGCCAATGAAAATATACAAGCTGAGTTTTATTTAAAGAAAAAATAGTTTTTATTCAGGGAATACTAACTCACCTCTCGCTTCCTTTTCTTTAAAATCCTTTACCAGATCTAAAGCGTCTGGAATTACATCGCTGCATAAAATTATAAGTGAACCTTTCACTGCATTTTTCACAGCATAAGTTATGGCTTCTCTTTCAGACGGAATGATCATTGTTTTTTTGTTTGGGTCTTTCATTTTTATGCCATCATTCAACATTTTAATCAGTTCTTCTTCTGTTTTTCCGCGTAAGCGTTTATCCTGGCGAATAATTATCTCATCAAACATTTCTGCAGCTATACTACCCATTTCGTTATTATCTTCAACACGTCTATCTCCAATACCTGCTATAATACCTACTTTTACTGTTGCGTCTAATTCATTGACAAAATTTTGAAGTGCTCTCATCCCCGAAGGATTATGTGCATAATCTAATAAGATATTAAAATTTTCAAACTGAAATAAATTTAAGCGGCCAGGTGTTTGTGCTGCAGATGGAATAAAAGTTTCTAAACCAGCTTTCATATCTTCAATACTGATACCTTGAATATTCGCCGCTAGAATTGCAGGTAATACATTTTGAATCATGAACTTGGCTTTCCCACCATAGGTTAATGGAATATTTTCTACCCTCATAATACGCATTTTCCACTCTCCTCTACAAATAGTAACATATCCGTTCTCGAACACGGCAGTAATACCACCAATACGCTGTAAAGCTTTTATTCTAGGGTTATTTTCATCCATAGAAAACAATGCTACATTACAATCTATAGTACGTCGCATCTCATATACTAAATCGTCATCAGCATTTAAAATAGCATACCCATCAGGCAAAACCGTTTCAGGAATCACACCTTTTACTTTTGCCAATTGCTCTATGGTATGTATGCCTTTTAAACCTAAATGATCTGAAGCAACATTGGTAACAATACCTATATCACATTTTTTAAAGCCCAGTCCAGCACGTAATAAACCGCCTCTAGCACTTTCTAGAATAGCAAGATTAACAGTAGGATCTTTTAATACAAACTCTGCACTGGCAGGACCTGTACAATCACCTATCATTAACAATCTATTTTGAATATAAACACCATCACTTGTGGTATAGCCAACACGATAACCATTCATTTTGGCTATATGAGCAATTAATCGCGTTGTGGTAGTTTTTCCATTAGTTCCTGAAATGGCTATAATAGGTATACGCCCTGTATCGCCTTTTTGAGGGAATAGTTTATCAATAACCGGCGCAGCAACATTTCGTGGTAACCCAGTCGTAGGTGCCAAATGCATTCTAAATCCTGGCCCAGCATTTACTTCTAAAACAGCTCCTCCAGTTTCGGATAAAGGCTTCGTAATATCAGTAGTCATTATATCAATTCCACAAATGTCTAAATCTATAATTTTCGAAATACGCTCAGCCATACTTACGTTTGCCGGATGTATAATATCTGTAATATCTTCGGCAGTTCCACCAGTACTTAAGTTTGCTGTATCCTTTAAAATAAGTCGTTCGTCCTTATCAATAACAGAATCTAAGCTATAACCTGCATCTTTAATAATGGTTTTTGTTAACTCATTTGTGGTAATCTTTGTTAGTTCATTTTCATGTCCATAACCACGCCGAGGATCACTATTTACTTTATCAATTAGTTCTTGAATGGTAGACTTGCCATCTCCAACTACATTTGCAGGTGTTCTTATTGCTCCTGCAACCAATACATTATTAATGACCAACAGCCTGTAGTCTTCGCCTGTAATAAATTTTTCGACAATAATAGCACCACTACGCGAGCTTTCTTTGGCATGTCTAAAGCCTATTAGAGCATCATCATAATTCTGAATATCAACCGTAATTCCTCTTCCATGATTTCCATCGACTGGTTTAATTACTAGAGGATAACCAACGTATCGACATGCTTCTTCTAAACTTCTTTCTTTACGTATAATATCTCCACGAGGTACGTCAACCTCAGCTTGCTCTAATAAATATTTGGTGTCTTCTTTATCGCAAGCTATTTCTACACCAATACTACTTGTTTCACTGGTCACAGTAGCCTGAATACGTTTTTGATTAGCACCATAACCTAGTTGACACAGCGAGTATTTGTTCAATCGAATCCATGGGATGCCTCTCGCTTCGGCTTCTTCAACAATAGAGCCTGTGCTTGGTCCTAGGCGAGAGCTTTCTCTCAATTCGCGCATTTCCTGAATATCTTCTGTTAAATCGTACGTCTTTCCACTAATTAAAGCTTCACAAATTCTAACTGCAGCTTTGGCGGCATAACGACCAACCGATTCTTCCATATATGAAAATACCACATTATAAACACCGTCTTCACCATAACCACGAGTTCTTCCAAAACCAGTATCCATACCAGCTAGTGTTTGTATTTCTAATGCTATATGCTCAATAATATGCCCCATCCAAGTACCTTCATCTACGCGCATGAAAAATCCTCCCTCACACCCTTCAGAACAACGATGCGAATACATACTAGGAAACATTGTTTTTAATCTTTCAGGAAATCCTTCTATTTTATTCGATGGTAATTCTTCCATTTCTTCAAGATCTAGAACCATTACTATCAATTTATGACGACGTACAGACCAATAATTTGGGCCCCTCATTGCATTTATCTCTCTAATTTTCATATTGAATAGTTTTAAGTTCTTATTATTGAAAGATTATAAATATATACATATTTTCAATAAAAAATTAGTTTATTTTTGTCGCCTACAAAAAATTTAAATTTTTATGCAAAAAATTAAAGGAACGCTTATTCCTATAGGTGGAAATGAAGATAAAGGAATTGATGGTGATGAGTCATATAATCTCGAGTTCATTGAAGAAGGAATTCTATATCATGTAGTAGAAGAAGCGGGTGGAATTGATGCAACAATTGTTGTCATTCCAACAGCCTCAAGCATTCCTGTTGAAGTTGGTGAAAACTATGTAAATGCTTTTACAAAGTTGGGTTGTAAAAATGTTAAGGTATTAGATATTCGAAGTAAAGAAGATGCAGAAAAACAAGCATCTATTAACATGATCACAACTGCCGATTGCATTATGTTTTCTGGAGGTAATCAATCTAAAATTACTGATAAAATTGGTGGTACCGAAATTGCAAAAATTTTAACTGATCGTTATCAAAATGAAGAAGGTTTTGTAATTGCTGGAACCAGTGCTGGAGCAATGGTAATGGCTAACGAAATGATTGCAGGAGGAAGTGCTACTGAAGCTTTTATTAAAGGTGCTGTAACTATGTATAAAGGTCTTGGTTTAATTCCGGGATTAATAATTGATACTCATTTTATTAAAAGAGGACGTTTCGGTAGACAGTCTGAAGCTGTGGCTAAATTTCCCAACTTAATTGGAATTGGTCTTGCCGAAGACACCGGAATGATTATCAAAAACGGAAATGATTGTACTGTAATTGGATCTGGAATGATTATTATTTTTGATGGCGGCAAACTAACACATAATAACGAAAAAATTCTTGAAGAAGGTACACCAATGACCATGGCTAATCTTACGGTTCATGTATTATCTAATAGTGATGAATATGATATTAGAAACAGAAAAGTGACTGTTTTACCTATTGAAGCTCCTTTTATTTAGTTCTCGATACAATAAAAATAACTCCACCCATTTATTTATAAATAGAAACTTCTTCAATGCCGTTTGAATTCTTACAAGCGCGATACATGCCTTCGGTATTAAAGGGCATTGCAATATTACCGTTTGTGTCAACAGCAATTAAACCACCATCACCACCGATTTCAAGTATACGTTTATGAATCACTTCATTTGCGGCATCTGTCAAACTCATGTTTTTATGTTCCATTAAACAAGCAACATCGTATGCTACAACTCCACGAATAAAAAACTCACCACTTCCTGTACAAGAGATTGCACATGTTTTATTATTGGCATAGTTTCCTGCACCTATCATAGGTGAGTCACCTACTCTGCCCCATTTTTTGTTTGTCATACCACCAGTTGAAGTAGCGGCGGCAATATTTCCTTTTTGGTCACAGGCTACAGCGCCAACAGTACCAAATTTTGAATCTTTTTTTACTGAATGATCTAATTGAAAACTATCGGTGTCTTTTATTTCTAACCATTGCTGATGACGCAATTCGTCATAAAAATAAGCTGCGTTTTCAGTACTATAATTTAATTGTTTCGCAAACTGCATTGCTCCTTCACCAGCTAAAAAAACATGTTCACTTTTTTCCATCACATCTCGAGCTAAGGAAATAGGGTTTTTAATTCCTGTAATTAAGGAAACTGCCCCTGCATTTAATGAATTACCATCCATAACGGAAGCATCCATTTCATGAGATTCTGTAGCGGTAAACACGCTACCCTTACCGGCATTAAACAAGGGAGAATCTTCAAGTGAGACAACTGCCGTTTCTACAGCCTCAATTGCAGAACCACCACTTTTTAAAACAGTATACCCTGTATCTAAAGCAAGTTTTAAAGCTGATTTATATTGAATTTCTAATTCTGGGGTCATCATACCTTTTACCAAGGTTCCTGCTCCACCATGAATTGCAATTGAAAAATTATTCATTTATAACTATTTAGAGCGGAAAATTACAAATTGTATTTCAATTAATTCTAGTTAAAAAATATAAGCTTAAGTTATTTGGCAACTAAATTTAGGGAAACTGTAAGTAGATCACCTCCGCCACTAAGACGTTCAGCCCAAACCTCGATATAATCTCCTTGAACTAAGTCCATTGAACCTACAAGAGAAACTGCACCTACATCATTATTTTCACCTACTTCTCTATAAACACGTGTATCATCTACAACAGTACCATTTTTTGCTATATAAAAAATGTAAACTGTATTATTGTTATCTCCTTGAAAGGATAAACTTGTTGATATTTGAAAATTTCTTTCTCTTATTCCATCATATATAATTCTATTATCTCCCGAAGAGGTAAATCTAAATAAGTTAGCAGAATTGGTAGTTCCTACCACTTTTACTCTACTGGAAGTGCCCGTGCCTGAAAATAATGTTTCAAAACCTGAACCAACTGGTGCATTAAGATGAATGTCTCCAACCGCATTATCATCTATTTCTAATTTAAGACCTGGAGTACTTACATCCCAATTATTTGTAAATAAGTAGCCTAGATATCCACCTGTAGTATATCCACTAACCCTCGTGCCTACTCCTGTAAAAGCTACACCATTAATTGAACCCGTATTATTAATTATTGGGTTTGAACTTACATCTAAGCCAAATTCACCATTATCGACTGCTACCCTTCCACTACTAATTTGTACATCATCAAAAGTACCTGAAAGTGTTAAAAATGTACCTAAACTATTTGATCTCCAAAAAATGTTAGACATTAAAAGTGATGTAATATCTGAAGCTGCTATACCCGTAGAACAAGCAATAAATTGAGATATATTAAAAAACACCAGACCTAAATTACTTATAGTCCCCACAGAGCTACACCCAACAAAAACCACACTATTAACAATTAGACTTTGTGTTGCTGATGCATTTATATTAAAAGCTGGGTTTCCATTCCCGCTAATAAACAAATCTCTAATATTCCCACCTTTTGATCCTGTAAACAAGGCACTTCCTGTATTATTAAACAAAATATCTCCTCTTGTGTCTTGACCTCTTACATATGCTTCATTTAAATCTACAGGGAAATCAAAAATAATAGTACCATTAATTTCATAAAGAAATTTTTCATTCAATAAATATTTAGCACCTCCACCAGCTGCTAATTCATCTGACAAATCTGTTATGCTTTTTACAAGTTTATAATTATTTCTATTGATTGACCCTTCTAATTTTACCCAAATACTCCCACTGAAATAATAAAAAGCATCTTGTTCAATATCAAAAACCAACAAACCTTTAACTGGGCTGGCAATATCAATTCTTTCTGCACTAGTCATTCTAGGCGCTAACATTCCTTGTGTTGTAGATGTTATATCGAGAATAGAAGACGGGTCTGGTGTTATTGTACCAATACCAACCTGTCCTATTACTTTACTACTTGCTATTAATAGCAAAGTGATTATAAGTATATTAAAATAACTTTTTTTCATCTTTTAATTATGCTTTAAAATTTTATATGTCTCTTCTCCGTACTCTGATTCTATCCTCACCAAATAGACTCCTACTTTTTTATTAAAAGGGATAAGAATTTGACTGCCTTCAAGTAATTTTTCTTCTACTTGAAGTATTCTTTGCCCCAGAATATTATATATGATTACTTTATTTAACTTTAAACTCTTTTTGTTGTTAATTACTATATTATTTAAATTGTAATAAACACTCACGTCTCCTTTGTCAAATTGATTTACATTTAGAACATTTTGAGGCTGAAAAACTAGTTGATATCTATCTAAATAATCACCAGCTAATAAATTTTGTTCAAAATTAGATTCGTTTAAATTATATGTAGTATTTAATAGATTGTCTTTAATATAAACATCATAGTCGAAATTTTCAGTAGAATCTAACATGATAGTATGTTTACCCTCTTCGGTAATACTTAAACCCAAAGGCAACTCAATCGAATCATCAAATGCTCCAACACCTTGTATTATATATTTTTTGGTTATATCATT
>RCNE010000932.1_pt1 | contig 15797 bp, 12 predicted proteins | sample 2041361 | NCBI WGS metagenome assembly RCNE01 (sample SAMN09708229, study PRJNA481090) | Marine sediment metagenome, whole genome shotgun sequencing project.
AGGTTGATGTGTAGCCCTCGGCCGGCGGATGATAGCGCACCAGGTTGGTTCCGGGAGGTATGACCGTCATGCAGGCCGGGTCGTAGTAATCGTACAATCCGTATTGCGACTCTATCTCGTTGCGTGTGCTGGTAATGACCAGGTCGGCGTTTGCCAGTAATTCTTCCTCCGCATTGATGCGGCGGCCAATGTTGTAGGTGGTCTCGATATCCTCTCTGGAAAGCCCCTTGGCCAACAGCTGCTTACGTTTGTCCCGGCCCAGTGAGTGCCCCGTGTGTACCAGCGGAATGGCCGTCAGGTTGGCCAGCCGTACGCCTACGTAAGCGGCATCCGCATAATGACTATGCACGACATCAGGCACACGCGGCTGTGCCCGGATCCAATCCGCCAGGTTATCGGTGAAGCTGTCGAGGTGATCCCAAAGTTGTTCCTTGGGGATATACTCGTCGGGGCCGGCGTCAATGCGTATGATGCGTACCTTGCCGGACAGGACATCTTCCGTTTGGGCGTAGTCTTTGCTGACTGCAGGATCCACGATGCGCCGCGTCACCAGGTCGACACGTTCGACATCATCCCGTTCACCCAGGGCGCGCGCCAATTCCACGACATAAAGCGTCTGGCCACCGGTGTCGGCGTCACGGCCGAGTTCCAAGTCATTACTTCGGATCAGCCCATGGATACTGATCAACAGGATATAAAGCTTCGGATTTTCAGATGTCATAACAACTCTTCATACTAGCGGAATGCTACCGTGATGTTACACCCATGGCCAGATTTACTCACCATCACAACAAACACGATGCGTTTTTGAAGCTATTCTAGAAATCGGAAAGATTCTGGGTGTTGTTATTTGGAAATTGGCTGATTTTTGGTGAATTCACCAGAATCCAAACAGTCTGGAGGCCAGCCTCGCTTTCCGAGCGATGGGTTCATTTAGACAACGCATAAACCAGGACAGATCACACAGCCTGTGGCGCCAGGTAGCAAACAGATCGTGAATGTATTCCAACTCGGATTCGGTCAAATCTGCACTGCCCAGGTACTGATGCATCAACAAGGGTCCGGAAAAGATACTCAGCCAGCGTCTGGCGATTTCTTCATCAGACCAGTCCTTTATCTGCTTTACATCAAAGCGCCCATTGGCGCTGATCAAAAAATCATTAATCCGGTTCGTTCTTTATCGGTGGATCACAGATAAACGTGCACTTGGCCACGGTGTCCGTGACCTCGATGGTATACTCATCGTTCAGGTCATTGACGTCTGTATCAACGATAAATGCACTCGTGGCCGTTTCACCCTGAGTCCAGGAAAGATCAGTTATATTGTCTCCGGAAAAAAATACGTTTGAAATGTGATACCGAGAATCCCCTCCTACGCTTAACTCGGCCACTGACACTCCTCTTCCCGTGGGAAATATTACACCCCCTTCGCGGTTTGGGTCGTTCCCCCCGGTGTATTGATATGAATATGTGGTGCTTTTTGAAGAACTTGTATTGGTATACCCGTTATTTGGGTTCGACGCGGAATTTCGGCAGTCCAAGTGTACTTTCGCATAAGCCATTGTTAGTTTTCTCCTTGGTGCTAATTACAAAAATGAAGGCGGTAGTTTTTCCTGTTGCATAATACTAGCACGCAAAATGTGTTTCTGCTTTTGACGGGGTTTATGGATAAGGGCTTAGTGGTACATAACCTGCACGTTCTAAACGCTGTCTGTGAATGGTAGCTATTTCTTGCTGATCCAAAAGGTGCATGACGTAAACCAGGGTACCAAGACGTGCAAAGGGCAGTTCTTCGGTGTTGTGTTCAAGCAGCAAGTCCTTAGCCTCGGTCCACTTCTGCTTTGCCTGGTCAGGTTGGTCCATATGGTCAAACAACTCTCCATCAACAACCAGAATCCTGGCCATACTCTCCCTTATCTTCTCGCTTGGGCTATCGAGTATGAAAGGCTCAATAATCGCGCGCCCCTTCTGAACCTTAAGCAGGGTCCTCTCCAGTTCATTTACTGATAAGCCATACTCTCCGCTTAATAGAAGGGCCCAGACAAACCAGCGGGCCTTAATCTCATCCCTGGGTTCAGTTTCGTGCACCTTTTGTAAAATGTTCTCAGCCCTGTTGGATAGCAGGGCTTTTTCATTATCTGATAAAACCGCACTCCAGTAAGTTGCAATACCTTGGGAACCGCGCCAGGCATTATTTAGAGGGTCATGGTTGACCAGTTGGTCCGAAATAGTCAATGCCGCCTGAGCGGTCTCTACAGCACTTTCAATTTTCCCCAGTTGCACCTGAACATTCACCAGCAACAAAAGTGCATCCAGCTGAATTTCGCGCCATTCTATGTTTCCTGAGTCATCATTCACATTTTTCTGAATGACTTCATTCTGTTCAACAAAAAAGCGTTCGGCCTGCGTCAGGTCTCCCTGTTGCAGGGCCAGGCTGCCTAACCAGGATTTGACGTTGGCATATTCCCACCTCAGTTCGAAATCTTGAGGGGACTCCTTCAACCAGACCGCATAAAGATCCAATTCTGCCAGCATGGATTGTTCCGCTTTTTCAAAATGTCCGAGGCGATTGTCCAGCACTGCAAGATTATGGTGGCCATAGGCTGCTTCCCGTTGCCATGCAGAATTTTCAGGGTCCATTTTCGCCAGACGGACCGCACTGTCCCTGTATTTGCTCAACCAGAGTACTGCATCATCCATTCTGCCCTGCTGCCAGCCGACATAGCCAATCCAGTATTCCGCCTGTGACAGATCAAAAAGATGTTGTCCATTGTCGGGTGAACGTTCATAGAGTGCCGTACTTCGGCTATGTGCTTCACGAAACGCAACCATGGCTTCTTCGTGATTACCTTCATTGAGACGAACTTCACCGATGCCAGTCAATGAACGCGCTTGTTCCTCCAGTGCACGGTCACTCAGGTCTCGCGCGTTAAGCGCGGAAAAATAATCGGTTGCTTTATCATCGACTGAGCGCATCAGATCCAGTCGGCCAACTTTTGTCAGATTTTCACGTAATTCACCCAACATAAAGCCTAAAATATCTTCGGCTTGCTGTTGTCGACGTTCGGCGTCATTTCTGGCAACGGACGCTGTGATCGCCAATCCGATGGCCAGCGCCATGCCTGCCAGTGACAGTGTAGTTATGGTCGCCATACGACGTTGACGTTTCTGTGCTTCGCGTTGTGCAAGGCTGTCAAAACCCACGCCCAGCAAGCCAGCGACCAACTTGAGAAATGCCCGTTGCCTGCCATCACCTTGCTTGCGCGCATCTGCAGCCAGAGGTTCACATGGGGGTTCGCCTGGCTGATCAGGTTCTACCAGGGCGGTCGGAAAACACCCGAATTCCGGATCGCGACTCGAAGGATCGCCGGACACAATAAAACTGTAGATGTTGCCGCTTCCATTCAGAGCACGAAATGCCTGGACCTCCGCATTTACCCAGTATGACTGTGCGGCTGATGGAGAGCAGATAATGATGAGAAATTGCGAGTTTCCAAGTGCGGTCGTGATGGTATCGGAAAGATCGCTGGAACTTGCCAGTTCATCACGGTCACGAAATACCCTGCCCAGTTTCTCCGGTATCAGGCCATTTAATCCCATCGTACCCACCAGATTTTTTGGCACCTTGTAGGACTCAAGACGTCGCATCAGCCACTGCGCGTCCTTTTCTTGTTCATGACTGTAACTGATGAAAGCTCGATATTGCATAAAACAACTCTAACGCATGAGTTTTAATAAGTCTTTAAGAACTGAGACAGCCATGACTCCCCCTAAGAAATCTCGATTACAAGTCACTAAGTCAGGGCACTCCAGTTGCTTAAATCACTGTCCGAAAAAAGCGGGTTACCTCACCCATCACTTTTAGTAGCGGTTTGAGACATGGGTGTCCTGACTTATTTTGATAACGAGGTAAAAAACTACTGTGTTGTTTTCCCGTAGATGAGTTTCATTACATCGCCATTGGTTTCCCAGAACTTGTCCAGATCGGAATCGACCAGGAACTCTCTCCAATCGTACTGCTTATTGACATGGCGTCCAGTGATATCAGCGACCCTGTCACGACTCGGCAGAACATAGGTCACTGGTTGTCTGTTCAGGTGTTTGGCGAGAATATCAATAACCCCATTTACATCGCTTACCATAGATTCGTATTTTAAAAGGAGTGTGTTTGGACGGTTTATCGGGTTCCAGGTCTTGAAATGATTGGCCCAGCTATTAAAACGATGGCTGCCTTCCACGATTACCGACAAAGGAAGTTGTTTTTCATAAAATTTCCAGAGTGATACACAGGCAGGTCGCCCATCACGAATAACAAAAATGGCGGGATCACTATTTTTCGGAGGCTCATGTGTCTTCAACATTGGGGGATCACCGGAGCGAAAAGCACCTTTGCCAATTTCATCATGTTCAACATGGCCAATGACCCGGGCCAGATTCCTGTCTCCACCAAGATCATTGGGGTACACACTGCCAGATTTCATAGCAAAACAATTCCACAAAATTGTCCGCAGGAATGTATTACCGCTTCGCGGCCACGATGCAAGCCAAATCATTTTTTAATTTCTGTTTCTAATAATTTTAAATTGCAGATATTGTACTCAAGTTGCTGCGTCTTGGCGAAAACGTTTCCAGAATATGCTGTTGCCATATACTTCTTGCCTTAAAAGCAAAAAAATCTAAAATACGAATGGCTCATTTGTATCTTGGCGAAGCTACATCATCACTCTTTCAAGGAGACAAGTTCTGAACACCAATATCGTCGTTTTTACCTTACATAAGTCTGCTTCAATGTTTATACATAAGCAGTGCGAGATGCTATCAAGGGTGAGCAATATTGAGTATCACTCACCCAATAATAGCCCACCGGCATTCAATGCAATACAGGTTTTGAACAACCCTGAGATATGGAAAAACAATCACGGTTGCTTCGCACCTGTTCGGTTTTATGTCGATGTACCTGATATTCAAGAATACGACGTTATTTTGCATCTGAGAGACCCCAGAGACGTCCTGGTTTCGATGTTTTATTCCTATTGTTATATTCACCAGGGAGAGGTGGAAGTCAACACCGGTTATCGGTCTGAGATTGCCAAACAGGGTATTGATCAATTTGTACTTGATCATGCCTTGGGTAGAACCTCTCATTACCGGGGAGACTACGGGACAGGAGGTCATGTTAAGCATGCCATCGGTGGTCTGAAAACCCGGTATGAAAACTATGTTCAGAAACTGTTGAATCAAGACAATGTGATTTTTCTCAAATATGAAACGATGGTGCAGAACTATCCCCTTTGGATCGGGCAGTTTATTCAGCCATTTCCTATTGAAAACAAACAGGACGTCATAGATTTTCTCGTCTCAAAACAAGATGTCTTTTTTCCAAAAAACAAAGAGGAAAAAATGACACATATGCGAAAAATTACACCAGGTGATCATAAGGAAAAGCTGAAAAGCACAACCATCAAAGAACTAAACGCTATTTTTCAGGATACGCTCAGTGCATTGGCGTACGAGACATAAGCTGACATTTGACACGAAAGAACTGACACGAAAGAACTTAGAGAAAGAACTGAGACGGCCTGAGGTGATCAGCGGAATCCAGCCTTCACGGAATTCACAACTAGCGCGACAAATCGCAATTAGCCAATCACCAAAAGTAGTCACCTATAGGCGAGTGTTGACGTAATACGATGTTCAATATATGCAGGTTTATGGGAAGAAACCTCTACTGCGCCCTATAATTAATGGAACAAGCATCTAAAAAGGTTCTCTGTTATGCATATATCCTTACGATTTTTGATCGCTCTCGCATGGTTTCCGTTCTGTACATTTGCGGCCGAAGTTCAAGGGCCGTCACCGGATTCATTTGAGTTTTCAAGCTCAACCCTGGCTGCATTTGACCATTCAGGTAAGCTGGTAACCCATCAGACTTTGCCCAATGGTACGGTACTCGCCGAGCACAATGGCACCCTCAGCCACGTCATGGTGGCACGTGTAGGCGCCGATGGCAGGATCGAAACTTTTTGCACTGAGCATGAGCAGCAGGCGAGAAACTGGATGGCGCTGCGAGGCAGGTCCGGTGGAACGGTTGTTATCCAGAATGACGCCGGAGACCAGCCATGAGACATTTCACATTGTGTATTCTCTGCCTGGCTCTGCTACAGGTCGCCCCGTGCCTGGCTGCAACGATTGTCATTAATAATGTTGACGGCGTTGGCGAAGGGTTTAATGCAACCGACCAGCCGAACGCCAATCAGGTAGGCAATAACCCTGGAGGCAATCGTGGCGAAATGCGTATGAATGTGTTTGTGGCTGCCGCCAACGTCTGGGCCGGATTATTGCAGAGTGATGTGACCATTACCGTCTCGGCCGCGTTTGATCCAAAACCATGTAACGCCAACGGCGGCACACTGGGGTCGGCGGGTGCCACTTCATCGTGGGCAAATTTCGCCGGTGGCATGTCTGCTACGGCCTATCATGTAGCCCTGGCAGAGTCGTTGTTTGACGGTAATCTGAATGGCGGTTCAGCAGAAATCAGTACTTCTTTTAGCAGTACCGTGGACGATGATCCGAATTGCCTTACAGGCATGGGATTCTATTATGGGTTGGATGGCGCTGTACCTGTCGGTCTTACCGACCTGTACCCGGTAGTCTTGCATGAACTGGGTCATGGCCTGGGCTTTTCGAGTCTTAGCGATGTTGACCCGGTAGGCAGCGGCGATTTCGTCGGCGCTGGCGGGTTTCCAGACTCATTCAGCAGAAATTTGCGGGATCTTGAGATAGGCCTTACCTGGGATAACATGACCAGCAATCAGAGACTGGCTTCAGCCTTGAATGATCCGGATCTGGTATGGGGTGGACCTGATGTAACCGCTGACAGGGTCAATTGGTTAGGGCCCGCCCCGGAACTGGTGATCAACGCACCCGGGGGCATCGCCGGAACCTATCAGGCTGTATTGGGTGATGAACCCAGCATTGTAATGCCAAACAATGGAGTTACTGCCGGAGTTCTTGATGGCAATACGTATATGGATATAAATGGCGACCCCGTTGATGGATGTGCCCAGATTGAGTTTGCGGCAGATTTCACGGGCAAGATTGTCATGTTTGATTCACCAGCGAATTGCCCGGCAACGTTTCCTGCACTTTTTGCGCAAATCGAGGGCGCAGTCGGTGTAATCATTGTGGCCACGACGGAAACCGGCCTGCCGGATGTCAGTGGGACGATTAGTAACCAAGACATCACTAAGCCGTATATCGGTGTTGAAAAATCCGCCGGGGTCGCGATTCGCGCCAATATTGCTACTGCCAATGTAACGATTCGCAACAGCGCAACTGTTTTAACCGGTGAGAATGCCGGCAAAGTACGCATGTATGCGCCTGCAGAGTATGACGGCGGTTCTTCTGTTTCACATTTTTCAACCACCGCCTCGCCCGATCTTTTGATGGAGCCATCGCTCGGAATATTGCCGCTCAACCAGGTTGATCTGACTTTACCGGCCTTTTATGACATGGGCTGGTTACCCAATGGCTTAGTAGATGAGATTTTTGAAGACGGATTCGAAAACTGATCCCGTAATTCGAGTACAGTCTGAAATCCAGCCTGGCTTAATTTGTGATGGCTAAGTGGTTTCCGGGAAAAGTTAGGACCCATCACTTTTTGGGGTTAGAGGCATGGGTGTCTTATTAGTTCTCCATTCGGTTATGACGAACTAAATTCAGGGGCCGGATACATTTAATTCCAGTAAAGCGAAAAAATGTATCCGGCCACTACTATTGGCTAAAACTTATGCCCCCCTCCGAGCACACGTTTTGTTGGCCTGAACATGGGTTTATCGTATCTTTCAGCCAGCATTTCCAGGCCGTCAATCAAGTCAAGCTTTGATATCTGTCGCCCAAAATAGATGGGGCCAAAGGGCATCCCGGACGAGTTGACCATCGCCAGGTCCACTTCATCCAGCGTATCGACCACGCCCTCCTGGATCAGCTTGGTTGCTTCGTTGATTTGTACAAAGATGGTCCACAGGAAATTGAATTTTCTGGTTGCCTTGGAAAAATCAATCTTCGGACGTTCGCCATTGGGCCACTCGAAGTAACCCTGGCCTGTTTTCTTGCCCAGGTTGCCGGCTTCAAGCATTTTCAGCAGGTGGGACGGCGGGCCGTAGTCCGGACCCAGGGTTTGCGCAAAGTAACGGCTGACATTGACCGCCACGTCTACACCAACGTAATCGGTAAGTTCACAAGGCCCCATGGCAGAACCCATCAGGCGCACGAACGCGTCAAGTGCCTCGGGTTCGACTTCACCACGCTCGATGATTTCACCAATCAACACCGCCGGTGCCTGGTTGACCCGGTTGGCAATGAATCCGGGGGTGTCGCGCTTGACATAAACCCCGACCTTCTTTTCTCTTGCGACAAAATCCATGCCAATTTGCATGGTTTCATCGGAGGTCTTCTCCGCCTTGATCACTTCCACCAGGCGCATCAGAACTGCCGGGTTGAAATAGTGCAGACCCAGCACCTTATCCGGTCGGTTGGTGGCTTGTGCTATCTCTGTGATGCTCATGGTCGAGGTATTTGACGCCAGTAATGTATGCGGCGGTGCCAGTTTGTCGATATCTGCAAACACCTTTTGTTTCAGATCCATGATCTCCGGAATCGCCTCGATGACCAGATCCGCATTGCCGACCGCCTCAGCTAGATCGGTCGTGGTGGTCAGTAGTTGTTCCCGTATTGCCAAATCGAGTTCGGGCGGAATCTTGCCTTTGCCGGTGAGCAGATCAAGACTGTCAAAAATCCGCTTCTTTCCCAATTCAACATACTCATCCTTGATGTCGTACAGGTTGACTTTGTAGCCGGCTAGTAATGCTACTTCGGCAATGCCATGTCCCATGTCACCGGCGCCGATCATTGCAACTGTTTTGATGTCATTAATGTTCATTGCTGGCTCCTCAGTTCGTTTCGTTTTCAATGATCATGGCTACACCCTGACCACCACCCACGCACATGGTGGCACAACCGTAGCGGCCACCTTCCTGCTTGAGAATACGTGCCAGTGTGCCCACCAATCTTCCGCCGGTGGCACCCAGTGGATGGCCGATGGCGATACCGCCTCCCTTGACATTGACCTTTTCAGGGTCGATGCCAAGCTCCTTGATTGCATACAGGGCAACCACGGCGAATGCTTCGTTAATCTCCCAATAATCAATATCTGAAGCTTCCAGTCCGGCAGCCTTAAGCGCCCGCAAGGTCGAAGGCACCGGGCCCGTACCCATGATGTTGGGTTCAACACCCGCAAAACCGATGGAGACAATCTTTGCGAGTGGTTTAACACCCTTGGCTTCAGCGGTTTCCCTGTCCATCAGAACCAGCGCACTGGCTCCCGCATTCAATGGTGAGGCATTGCCGGCGTGAATCGTACCGTTCTTCTTGAAGACGGGCCGTAGTTTGGCCATATCCTCGGCAGTCGCATCAGGTCGTACAGCCTGGTCCGTGTCGACCGTCATAACCGAGCCATCTGCCTGGGCGACATCAACGGGCAGTATTTCACCGTCGAAAAATCCATCCTGCTGAGCCTTGTAGGCTAATTGATGCGAACGGGCACCCCAGGCATCCATATCCTCGCGCTGATAACCCATTGCTGCCAGGTTCTCAGCAGTCATCCCCATATTCATCGCTGTCATAAAGTCCCAGTGAAGCAGGGATGGGTCGCTAAAGAGCCTTAGGTTCAGGTCAATTTTGCCGTCACCACCCATCGGGATGCGGCCCATGTGTTCCATGCCTCCGCACATGACAACGTCGGCAAAACCCTGGGCGATTTCCATAAAGCCAATCTGCAGTGCTGCCATTGTTGAGCCGCATTGCTCGTCTACCTGTTTGCTCGAGGTACGTTTATCGAGGTTGGCCAACAGGGTAGGGACACGTCCACCGATTGAGAAATTCTCTCCAACCCCCTGGGCGCAGCCGACAATAAAGTCATCGACATCTCCCGCTTTCAGTCCGGCGCGGTCGATGGCTTCGGGCAACAGCTTCGCCAGAAGATCATCCCCGCGTATTTTGAAGAGCCAGTCGCGCCCGGGATCATTGGGGCGGCAACGGGATTGGGCAGATCGAACGTAACTAGCGATGACAACGTCTCTCATTTCAGGCACTCCATTGGGGGATTAAGCTCATCCGCTAATTTTAGTTCAATACGCCTGCGTATGGAATACTTACAAGCACGATTGGAGCTGTATCTAACCCGTATATGATTTTGTGAAATTGAACACCTCTGGGGGTAATGCCCCCATTCTAAGCGCCCGAGTTATGCGGGTCACCTCAGATACGCTGTACATCAGTCGTCGTCCAATATCACACCCTACCCATAACTCGTCAGGCTGACTTCATTTCTGAAACGGTGTTTCCAATGTCAGGTCAATGACTTAGTATTGTTGAGTAAGCAAGAGGAATTCTCATGAAAGAACGAATTGGCCATTATTCAATTGTCTCCGAGTTGGGGCGTGGTGGTATGGGCATCGTCTATAAGGCCCATGAAGGGAGCCTCAATCGATTCGTGGCGCTCAAGGTTCTCAGCAAACACCTGTCCGGTGACGACAGTTTTGTTGAGCGATTCAAACGTGAGGCACAAAGTGCCGCCTCCCTGAACCACCCCAACATAGTTCAGGTGTATGCGATCGATGAATTTGAAGGGCAGCATTACTTTGCCATGGAGTATGTGCAGGGAACATCGATTCAACAAATGATCAAGAGCCAGGGTTCTCTTGACCCGGTAACCGCGGGGCGGTTGATTCTGCAGGCATCGTCGGGACTTGGCGCCGCACATGGACACGGTATTGTGCACCGCGATATCAAACCAGCGAACCTGATGGTGGATGAACGCGGGTTGGTGAAGATAACCGACTTTGGATTAGCTCTTCTGGCTGCTGGCACGACGCGTCTCACAGCCACTGGGATGTTTATGGGAACGCCGGGTTACCTCTCGCCCGAACAATGTCTTGACGAGGAAATCGACCAGCGAACGGATATCTACTCGTTGGGTGTCACACTTTATGAAATGTTGACAGGGATCACACCGTTGAGTGCAGATTCACCTTTGGCGCTGCTGCGTCAGATTATTGATGTCGAGCCAAAGGACGTCAGTGAGCTCAGACCCGAAGTACCAGAGGCACTGCGGGCCATTCTTCGCAAGATGATGGCCAAGAAACCGGCAGACCGATATGCAGACTGCGCTGCTTTGATCGTCGACCTGCAAAGTTGGCTTGAAACAACCGGTGCTGACAGTACTGACTTGAGTGCAGCCGTTGCAGCAACAATATCTGCGCCAGTGCACGGCATCAATTCAGAACCAACGGTAATCGCGGAAAGTGCCCGATTGACCGACAACAAAGTTGGTGATTCTCCGGTAGGAGGCAAACGTATGTCTGCCGCGTTATTGGCCGTTATTATTGTCATTTTGATGGCAGGTGCCGGTTATGCTGCCTGGCATTTTGGTGTGGTTGGAGATACACAGATCAAAGTTGCAGAAGAAAATGATAAGCCTGTTGAAATAGTCAGTCTCGACGTGCCTGGAATGGTAGAGGTGGGTGACTTAGTTGAGTCTGAAACCGCTACTGATGATCTGTCGGTCAAGCGGGATGATTTATTGGCCGATGTTGAAACCAACTATCCGGAATCACTACCTGAAAACCCGGATAAACCTATCTTTGATTCTGGCACCAAACTGGCGAATGTGACAGATGCTAACAACAGTGTTGCTACCCTGCCTACGCATGATGAATCGTTTGTCAACTCTTCGACTGAACAAATAGCAGCTAGTTCGTTACCACCCACGCCAGAACCAGCCATTGGAACTGGTGTAGCCCTGGTGAGTGTCGGTGAAATCCTGTTGGCAGATACTGCGGCAGATTACGTTAGGCAGACACTTCAGGGGCTGGGAATAGAGGTGTTTGACGGAATGTCGATTGCAGGTGTCGCCGATACGCTTGACAACGGTGGCGGAGCGATAGAGGAACTCATCCGACCGCATGCGCGCTACCTGGTCTACATCCGTGCCGATTTTACCGGTGAACGGGAACTGTATTACATGGGCCGATATGACACTGAATATCAAGGCAGGCTGAATCTTGAGACTCGCGACCTTCTGGATGGCAGACTGATTGGTCCTGCGGTTCATTCCTCGATTGGTTACACTCGACTGAGCGCGGAAGGAAAGATTGACGACCTTCTCAGGCCCAAATTCGGACCTATTGCCAACGATTTAAAAGAGTAGGTGCCCAACATATGTAAAAGTATGGCGCTGACCATCTATTCAGCTATAGTTAGGGTAGTCATTTAGGCTTAATAGAGGCGGGTATTTATACCTGTGTTGACTGAATTTAGATACTGGAGATTGATCATGAGGGGATTTCTGAAAATATTTGTACTGGTTGCAATTGTTGGCATGGTGGTGCCGGTTCAGGCTGAAGAGGCTGCGGGTGGTCTTCGGTATTCCATTACCGTTACAAAATTTGAGAACAATTCAGGCTGGTCTGGCTACTGGAGTCTCGGTGATGCCTGGGGGACGGTAATGACCGATATGCTCAACCAGACCGGCAAGTTTATTGTATTAGGCGAAACTGATATGCGTGGTGCGGCGATGGATGAACAGGACTTTGCTGCATCCGGACGTACTGCCGGCGGTAAAAAATCTCCTGTAACAGGGCAGATGACACCGGCTCAACTGCTTGTCAAAGGCGCTATCACTCATGTTCAGCACGATACGGGCAGCAAAGGTGGTGGTTTTCGTATCAAGGGCTTCAAGATTGGTGGCGGCGGTGGCTCAGGAGAAGTGAACGCTACTGTTTACATCGTTGATTCAACTACTGGCCAGATAGTGGCCTCCAAGAGCGTAGTCGGCACCCACAAACGCTCATCGATGGATGTTGGTTACGCAACAGGGAATTGGGGCTCCTCTTTCGGTGGAGATAAGAAGGACAACGTCGGGCTTGCCGTACAGGATGCGGTCGCAGAAGCGGTTGCCTTTATGCTTGAACAGTTACCCAATATATCCTGGACGGGATCTGTTGTGCTGGTAAAAGGGGACAAAATCTATATCAATCGGGGCGCTCGAGAAGGTGTATCTGTCGGCCAGACTTTTACTGTTGGTGAAGTTGAAGTCATACGTGACCCGGATACGGGAGAGATCCTCGACGAGAGCATGACAGTGCTTGCCAGTCTCAAGGTTGACCAGGTCAAGGAGAAACTTTCGATTGCCAGTGTTGCGTCGGGTAGTGCCGCTTCGGTGATGAAGGGGATGACCATTCACCGGCCTTAAGTATTCGTCAAGTTTCCAATAACTTAAGACGACACTTTGACTTTATTTTGACACGGCTTCGCCAGGGTGCCTGGACGCGAATTGGCATTGGTGCCGTTCACCGAAAATGCGCTTTTATTTCCAGTCATACCTGTCGTTGAGGGTGTTTGTGATGACGTTCGAGCCAGGGTTCCGTCACGAACGTCATGCCAGCGCCAGATTTGGCAAATTGGACCTGGGATTTTGGATGTATTCATCTTTTGCTTCACTCCTTTGCAGAGCCGTATATTGCCAATTATAGAACAAAGTAGTGACTAATGCGGTGTAATCAGGAAGCTCAGACTTGAGCGATTTAGACATTGCTTTTACCCCTGCCAGGCCCCCCCGATGAACCCGAAAAGTCTGCGCGGATGTAGTAGAGGTTATTCATGATGGCATAGGCACACAGATCAACAGAGAAAACTCCACAGAGCAATTTGATGCGGTCGACGATCCATTGGCGACGATGTTCGAAGTTATAGCCAGTGTGGGAATCCTTGCCACACAGGAATGCGCGCCGCACACTTCGGGAGGTGCAGTGGTAGTAAGGGGTGTCTTCCAATGAGACCTGGCGGTTTCTGGGTTGAGGCATGAAACCAGTTTAGACAAGTCCCTGCATGGTCAGTAGGGCAAAACTGTGCGTGGTCTTGTAGGACATTCTATGCGATGTGGGTGTCGCGGTTTTTGTTACTATAGACCGTACGGTTAGGTGCCGAAAACTGGATTCAAGCACCGCAATCTTATCTGAGGGGCTTGATTTTACAAATGTTTGGAGCGCGAGATGAAGAAGTCGATATCTTTCTCAAAATTTAATGCAGAACTTAATACCGACGTATGCGACCCCTACAATAACGCCGAACTCACCCTGACGCTTCGCATCGGATTTCGTCAGATTAACCCAACCAGTGGTGCTGCCAGTGGAAGCTACCATGATTACGGCGATGCAAGTGAACCGACACGAAAGATCATCAAGTGGACAAGTTCATCATGGCAGAGTTGGAAGTCGAATTTCGTCCGCTCTGCACAGCGATACTGGCAAGGTAAGTTTTGGTTGATCAACGATTCAAAAAGCTTTGCATATACTGTCGGTACGACGACCTATTTCCCGAATGTCTGGTGCCGCTTCAAATTAGTGGGCAATGAGGCCACTGCACCAGGTAACCACCACACGATTGACGTCGTGCGGCTACATTCCAGCGAGAAGTGGTTCGGGTCGCATGCAAAGCTGTATGATAGTCTCGACACCAGACGTAATCGGAAAGGTCTGACCAGCAAGGGAAAGAAAGTGTTTCAACGGGCACATGTGCATGAGGTGGGTCACTTGTTGGGATTAAATCATGTCGATGTTGGCAAGGCACATTGTTTACCTACAGCTAATACCAATGCCAGTGCTTGCTACGGGGTTGCGGACGTAGACAAGCTTGCGGTTATGGGTTCGGGAATGCAATTACGAATTGAGAACGCCTACCCCTGGCGTGAAGCTTTGCGAAATTTTGCAGTGCAAGAGGTGGTTACAGCTATCACTCCTTTTACGCCGTTTTTACCGAGCAACTTTTCGTTTCCGATTCAATCATTAGCCTCGATTTGGCCGGCAAAGTTGAAGCGTCACTACCCGCGAACCGAGTCTGAGATGAAAGCAGGCAGCATGCTTACCAGACGCCCAAACAGGAGAGTGAGATGATACATAGCAAGAAGGTTCCAGGGCTCTTGGCAGTGTTTGTCGCAATGGTAGGTCTGGTTGGATTGGTGGCTGTAACATGGCCGGAGACAGAAACTCAATCATCAAGGAGAGTCACGATGGACGCATTGGAGCAGTCGGTTGTCATTTACGAAACTATCATGGCTGATGTTTTGGAAACATATGGGCAACGTGGCGGAGGCGGGATCAGTGCGATTGTACAGAAGTCGACGACAACATTTGTTGTGAAGATTTCTCAGGAGGGTCGAAAGGACCTGATCACCTATGAGGTAGAAATTACTGCACAAGGGCAAGTTGAGATCGTGAACCGAACCGAAGAGACAAAGTCGTATTAGACCTGGACCTGGACCTGGAATAGTCTCGAGCATAAGTGGTTTGAATGCGAATTTGCCAGAAATTACCTCGCCATGACCGGCCTATTTCCCCCGCAATGGCCTGATCTGAATGTCCCGATCGGGCTTGGCATGGCATTTATCGTTGTGCTTGTTTAATTGACGTTGCAAAAATGTGACTTCGGCACCTTGTGACCCTTGTGAGATCACTATTAGTGGATGTGTAATCCGATTGTTCCGGTGCACTGGCTATCGCTGCACGAATGGGGTTTAAGTCGACATAAGCCATACAAGCCAATAGTGCACGAGCATCCAACAGCGCTTGTGATTTAAACCTGCCTTCCCAGAACCTGCCGGTGCAATGGTCTTCAGCATTGGCCATGCGGGCGATGGGTTCATTCAGACAACGCATAAACCAGGACAGATCACACAGCCT
>RCNE010000933.1_pt1 | contig 15788 bp, 14 predicted proteins | sample 2041361 | NCBI WGS metagenome assembly RCNE01 (sample SAMN09708229, study PRJNA481090) | Marine sediment metagenome, whole genome shotgun sequencing project.
AACTGTAATATCCTTTACGGGGACAAGCAGATCAAAATTTCCTTGCTTTACGAACATAAAAGCCATCCTTCGAAGCACATACATTTGCAGCTCCTTCGCTATATTCTTAATGTGTGGGAAAGCCAGGCAAGTAGCAAGCAGGAGCTCACACCAGTTATTGCCATTGTGTTTTATCATGGCAAGCAAAGATGGACCCGCCAGGAGATTGTAAAGAATATACCGGAGGAATTGAAGCGCTTTGTTCCCCTGTTCGACTATGTGCTGTTTGACACCAAAGATATTGAGGACCACGCAATCATTCAGCATTTCAAACGGCCAAATGTGAAAATAGGGGTGTGGTTTATGAAACGAAGCGACAATCTTATCGGTTTCATACAGGAAAATCCCCTTCTGGCCAGGGAGATATTGCGGGAGATTAGAAACATTGAGAAAACAAATATCCAGAGAATTTTGTTTTATTTGTATAATGTATCAGGCATGGCGCCTGAGAAAATTGATCAGATTATGAAAACAATATCACCGGAATCAAACGATGTCTTTGAAGAATACCGTATCAGGCTAATCGAGCAGGGAATCGAGCAGGGAATCGAAAAGGGAATCGAGCAGGGTCTTAAGGAAACCGCAGTGAACATGATTAACAAGGGATACTCTGATGAGCAAATCACAGAGATCACCAAGCTAAGCATCAAGCGCATTCAGATCTTGCGCAAAAAGCGTTCTGTTTAAGCCAATAATCCCCAAGTAAAGAGTGACGAAAACAGGAAATAAGGTTAATAAACAGATATTATGTATCCCTTTTCCTTTCCGGGCAAAGCACTCTCTGAGTTTTTGTGACTCCAGAGTGCTCAGCCCTTAACACAGCTACCTAAGGCTTATACATTTAATCCAATTGCAGCCTGTGAACTTAAAATATTTATACTTCTGGAAATATTTACAAACTCTGCGTCAATACCTTTGAGTTGGTCTATGTAAGAACTTACCGATGAATCTTTGGCTGCTTTAGCGAAGTTATCTATCGCCTTTCAACCCGCCCTGAGAAGCGCGTGGGTACTGATGAAGACTGGGATCGAGCTGTCCATACACTCAATTCAAACTCAACCGTATTTCAATGGGCGAGAGAATTTGCGACCACCATCGATGTATCGGCCTGGTTCGTACTTCTCCTCATGTTTGAGTTGGAAACCTACGTGCTCGAAGACAAAGACTGGACGGGTCGAGTAGAAAAAACCGTACATGCCGTCCGAGCGGTCTGCTTCCTGATGATATTGCACACCGTATATGCGTTCGCCGTAACAACGATCGACTACCACCCCACAGTCGCTGTTGAGAATGTCTCCAGCCTGTGCGACATGAGCGACGACGTTGCCTATGTGTACAACCTCGACTACACAATGATTGACGCTCAAACCTGCAAAACGCTGTCCGACGAGAGCCAATTTTACAAAGTTGGCAAGGAGCCGGTCGTCAGCACTCTGGATGGATTGAAGCTAGAGAGGCACCTGGCCTGGGCGGATCTTGTAGAAGTCATTACCTGGCTGCTGATAATACTATCGATTGAATTCGTCGTACGTCAGCAGGACCGTGGCGTTACTAGCGGAACCACTATTTCTGCGGCGAACCGTTTGAAGTTATTCTTATATTTAATACTGGTCGGTCTGGCTATCTACTGGGCGACACTATCGCACTGGCTATATACATGGGATACATTTCTCTGGATCGCTGGCTTCGCTGCAATCGAAATGAACATAAGCGAGTGGCGTGATGAGCTGCTTGAAGAGCAACCCGAAACACCGGCAACAGGAGTGACGTGATGATCAGCGGACATTGTGAATGCGGACGTGTTCAGTTTGAAGCTAACAGCGAGATTAGTGATTTTAGTCACTGTCATTGTTCACAATGCCGTCGGCTACATGGCGCTGCTTATGCGACGTTCGCGGGAGTCGCGAAAGAATCGTTCAGTTACGTATCTGGCGAGAGCGCCGTCAAAGTCTATGAGTCGTCGCCGTCACACCAGCGATTATTCTGTTCGTTATGTGGATCAAATATTCTGGTAGCGCTGGAGGAAGAACCCGATACGTTGTACCTCAGCATGAGTGCCATCAATGGCAACCCTCCGCTCCCAACCGGCTACCACATCTTCGTCGGATCGAAAGCCGCCTGGCATGAGATTGCCGATGATCTCGCACAATATGACGAAGAGCCGCCAGAATGATCGGCACGACGTCTTCGTGAAAAGCATCGACCAACAACAGGAACACACCCGCTCCTACTACGCCGCTTCGGTCAACGAAGTTACGGACTATCCGGTTTTAGAAGGCACGCAGAGTGTCGATATTTGTGTCGTTGGCGGCGGATTCACGGGTGTTGCGACAGCGTTGACGTTGGCGGAACGCGGCTATTCGGTCGCACTTGTCGAGGCCAACAGAATTGGTTGGGGTGCGTCCGGCCGCAACGGTGGCCAGATCATCAATGGTATTAGCGGCCTTGCGAAAATACGTAAGAAACACGGCGAAGGCATTGCCGATATGCTTTGGGATATGAAATGGCGCGGTAACGACATTATTTATGATCGCGTGAAAAAGTACGGCATAGCGTGCGATCTAAAGAGCGGCTTTCTGGAAGTTGCCACGAAACCCTCACAAATCAGTTATTTTGATGATCAAGTCGTTGAGCGGCAGCAGCACAACTTCCCACACGATTATGAAATATGGGACCGGCAAAAGACCTCAGAAATGTTGGGCACTGACGCATTTCATGGCGGCTTTATTTGCCATCGTGATGGTCACCTGCACCCCTTGAACCTTTGCATCGGTGAAGCTCGTGCCGCACATGATCTGGGCGTTCAAATATTCGAGCAATCTCCGGTTACCAGCATAGAGCATGGCGCGCGACCCAAGGTAAGAACAGCGAACGGTGTTATAGAAGCAGATGCAGTTGTTTTAGCCGGGAATGCGTATAGCCAATTCGAGCCCGAGCACCTGTCCAACCTGGTGTTTCCAGCCGGCAGCTACATCATCGCCACGGAACCATTGTCCGAGGACATTGTTAACGAGATCAATCCGGCGGACGTAGCCGTTTGCGATGTCAACGAGGTCGTTGACTACTATCGACTGTCAGCCGACAAGCGCCTGCTTTACGGCGGCGCCTGCAACTACTCGGGCCGCGACCCGGCCAGCATCAAGTCGTATATTCTGCCGCGCATGTTAAAGACCTACCCGCAGCTGAAAGACGTCCGCATTGACTTCGAATGGGGTGGCAAAATTGGCGTCGTCCTAAATCGAATTCCCGCCGTAGGGCGCATCAATAACAATGTCTACTACTGCCAGGGCTATTCCGGTCACGGCGTAAGCGCGACGCACCTGATGGGTGAAGTAATGGCTGATGCCATTGCCGGCACGATGGAGAAATATGACCTTTTTGCGAATATGAAACATTTCCGCTTACCCGGCACACAGTGGGTCGGCAATCAGATCATTGCACTCGGCATGTTGTACTACAAAATGAGAGACAAACTCTGAGACTAAGCTCAGCTGATGATCATGTAAACCTTACGCACAGTCTCGACGACTTCTGACTCGCCTTTCCAACCATTTGGAAAAACCCAACTGTCACCAGCCTTGATTTCGGTGACCTGACCGGACTCAGATGTCAGAATCCAATGCCCCTTCAGCAAATGGCAAAACTCCGTAATATCCAGATCCAATTTCATCTTGCCGGGTTCACACTCCCACGTTCCGGCCACCAGGTTTCCCGCCTCAAAAAAACCGGAGTCTGTTTGTCGCGCGAGATCGCCGACAGGCTCGCCAAATGATTCCGCATCAACCAGATCGGTCAACGTTGAACACTGCTGTTGAATACTAATTTCCGGCATTTGGGGCATTCCTCATGTCAAAGTGGTTGGGATTGTCAACGTTCGTGCGATCGTGCGAAACCGCTCCTATACGCTAAACATAAATTCACGCTTGCTAACCGAGCTCTTCGACGGCTCTGTGCGCTTGTTGAACAGCTGATTCGAAGGTCGCGCTCGCGCCGGCGTCGGCATTCGCGATGACAATACGACCATAGGACTGGCGTCCGGCGACGTGGGAGTAGCGTTTGTCCGAACTGCTTTCGTAGTAGTCGTCTTCCAACCAGTCACGCGTCGCATAGCCATGTGGCCATCGGTTAACGGTGATCGCTTCGATGTCGAGTGCGGGATCAAAACCTCCGCCAGATAACATGGCGGCAAGCTGCTCTCGCGTATTGCGTTCGATCGTCTCGAATGAAGTAGCCAACAATTCATAACGTCCAAAAGGTGCCTGTTCGCGTTTGCTCAAACCCTCGTTGGGTCGATGCGGAAAACGCTCCATGTGTACGATGATCGGATCGTCTGGTCCGGAAGCAAAATCGTACCCCCCCATGTTCACAGGAAAATCGAGCATGGCATTAACGTGATAGCAACCCGGTGCAGAGACCGCGCCAACGCCCGCCTCCTTCCATGCACGCCAGTTGGTCAACGCGACATTGGTATAAAGAATTGGCACCTTGAGCCCGTCGGACAATGCATCGCGTTGGCTATCTGGCAATTCCGGGCAGACCGAAGGAATGATCGCGTTGTTACACGCCATCACGCACTGTCGTGCCCGCACTTGTCCGTGTCGGCCGTTGCGCATATAGCTCACCGCGACCGTTTTTGCGGACTCTGGCTCGCCTTCGTGGTGTACGTTGACGACAGTGCTGTTCAAGCGTAGCCGAACCGGCGAATCACGAACATCAAGCTTGCTGTAATCAAACATCGCCGTTACGACGTCATCCATGGTAGAGCCGGTCGCAACATCCGGAATCATCTTTCTTATCAGCAACCTGGCAATCGATGCGTTGCCATCGGGGAAGTGGTGAATATAGGGGTCACCCTCTTCATCAATAGGAAACCCTGCCGCGGTCGCTCCAGGTAATCCAATATATCCGATCGAACTCATCGCGGTTACTGATTCAATTCCTGCGCCGGTATCAGTCGTGAGCGGCTGCAAAGCAGCAAACACTTCGGGCTCAGAAACACCAAGGTATTCTTCGAGGTAAGCTCGATAGCTGACACTCTCGAGCAATTCCAGTCGCTCGTCCTCCGACATCTCCGGAAATACATCGTCTTCTGACGTCAGCAATCGCAGCATCTGCTCACGTGCGGCGTCTGACATTGGCATCGCTTGCACGGCATCCGCAGTTGATTGACGCGGCTTAGCGAGTGGCAATGTGTATCGCAAGCTTCCCAGATCGTAGTCGACCAAGCGGTTCACGCCCCAATTCTTCTCGTCGAAGAAAACAGCACCGCCCAAACCATGACGACGAAAGAAACCGTGATCGTACGCAGTATCGAATCGACTCAGGTCAACGCCCAAATCTTTGAGCAAACCCTTGGCGCTGCTAGGATAAGACGACGGTTCCTCGAGCGTTTGTGACCCGCCGTAACCGATAACGGTTCGCCCGCCGACTTCAAATTCGTTGCGCTTTGCGTGTCCGCCAAAGTCGTCGTGGTTATCAATAATCAGAATTCGGGCGTCGGGATGAGATTTTTGGTAGAAGTGCGCAGCTGCCAGTCCGCTGAGTCCTGCGCCAACCACCACAAGGTCGTATACGTCGCCATCAACGTCTTCAACTGGCCCCCAATCCCGGCGCCCTTCTCGCGCCAGCTCGTGGGCGATCTCGAATGAACCTACGTGGCTGCCACGCAGACCCATCAGGGCCGGCGGGTAATTGGGCGGTATCCTGGCACTAGCGAGCAGCGACTCGCCGGCATAGGCGCCGCCGGGAAACAGGCTCGCTGCTGCGAAACCGCCAACACCGTGCAAAATGTCTCGGCGTGTAATTTCGCGGTTCATGCCTAGATCGCGATCGCGTGCCTTTGTCATGTCGTTTCCAGCATATTTTATTTGACCCATTTTTGTCAGGTCCGAATTTGTGGACGATCAATCAATCCAATCACTACCGGCTATCGTACTACCGCAGGGCGTCACTGGTATACGAACGTATCCGTCAGGAAGTTATTGAACAAGCGGCTGACTAACGTTGTTTAACCGAATCGGAAGAACTGACTTATACTGACGTAATGGACATAGGCGTACCGATAAAAGACCTTGGCACTATCGATTCGAGTGCATTGCGCGACGCTGTCATTTCTCTGGATGATGCGGTTTGGCGCGAAGAGGAACTGCGACAAACGAAATACAACGACGTCCACAACAACACGCAGTCGGTGATTGTAATTTTCTGCGATCATGATAATTGGCCAAATATCGATGTCATCAAAGGTGGCGGATGGGATCGACTATCGCAGCTGGCATTACCGCTGATGCACGGCATTGTCGAGAACTTCTACACCCCAGGCGGCACCATTATTCGCGCCATGGCGGCGAAGCTGAAAGCCGGTACAACCATCGCAACGCACACGGACAAACATGTGTCATTCCATCGTGGTCACCGTATTCATATTCCCATCACGACGAATAACAAAGTGCGTTTCATGATTGATGGTAGACCGCATCAACTGCAAGTCGGAAATGCCTACGAAATAAACAATCAAAAACGCCACGGCGTCATTAATAGCGGCGACGAAGATCGCATAACGTTTATTTTTGACTACGTTCCAGGAATACCAAATTAGTTCCCGTACGCTTATCGCGACATCCGTTGTACGCGGAAGCGACCAAGGCGAAAGTCATGGTGGCGTGTATCTGATTAATCTTGATAGCGACCAAATTCTACAGCCCGTCGACTGGAACGATATGGACATCGATTGGCAAGGTCGTGGATGGGACCGTGGCCTCAGAGGCATAGCCTTCCACCAGGACAAAATCTATATCGCAGCGAGCGATGAACTCTTCGTATTCGATCAGTCGTTCAATATCGTCGCGTCCTTTCGCAACCGCTACCTGAAACACTGCCACGAAATCCATATTCACGAACATCATCTCTATCTAACGTCTACGGGATTTGACAGCATTCTTGGCTTCAACCTTGACACCGAAACGTTCGACTGGGCAATTAAGGTAGTCTCGGATGGAATGGTGTTTGGAGTACGACGATTCAATCCAAACGGCAACAGCGGACCGTTATTGCTCAACAAGCTGCATATCAACAATGTCTATTGTGACGCTGGCGGAATGTACATAAGCGGTATACGTACCAAGGCGCTTCTCCGCTTCGGCGGCAAGGATATAGGCGTCATGGCAACGCTCCCTGAAGGCGTGCACAATGCTCGCCCGTTTATAGACGGCATACTTTTCAACGATACTCGTGCCGATGCACTCCGATTCGAAAGTCCCACTGCTCGAAAGGCATTCCGGGTACCACGCTTTGCGCCACACAAGCTAACGCATGCCAACCTGGATGATTCGCGGATTGCCAGGCAGGGGTTCGGGCGCGGCCTCTGTGTCCTTTCAGACAACGAGATTGCAGCGGGCTCTTCGCCATCGACGGTATCGATTTACAATCTACAGGAACAAAAACCAAGCAAGGTTATTAATCTGTCGCTTGATATGAGAAACGCCATTCACGGGCTCAAGGTCTGGCCCTATGAGTGGAACAATGAGTGGCCTTCTAAGGCCGGTCCATGAGCGACATTGGCCGTTGCTCCTTCGGCAACCCGGCAAGAACGGGCTCAAGATAGTCAATCAGCTCGGCAAGATCATCCTCGAATCGGCGCCATAGATTTAACGAACCCGTATAAATAGGCTGACGAACCTGCTCAGAACTCGCCGTCTTTACAGCGCGTTTCGTTTCGTGAAAACGTAACATCTGATCTTCCCAGTCGAGCCCACAATGCTGTGCGATTCTCTTTGCCTGGCCTTCGATATCGCTCACAACGTCTTCGTAATTGACAGTCAGCACTTTCCCCGGCAGGACCTCTGACCAGTGATTCATCATGCGCACGTATTGTGTGTAGTAATGGGCCAGGTCATAGAAGTCATAGGAGAACTCCTGACCGCGCGCGAATAGCTGTTTAAACGTACCCAGACAACTGTCGAGCGGGTGGCGCCGCGCGTCGATGACTTTCGCATTCGGCAATATTGCATGCAGCAGCCCAATGCCGATAAAGTTGTTGGGCATTTTATCCGTAAAATACCGCGAACCGGTTCGATGGCGTTCAGTATTTTCCACGTATTCCTGCCCTAAACCGGCAACCTGGTGTGGCTTAAGCTCGAGCATGCATTCGGGGTATTTAATGCCATCGACCCGATTCAATCCGGTTTCCGTCGCAATCCGTAGTAGATAGTGAAGCTCTGAAGTTCCTTCGACCTCCGAATGGCTGGCCAGAATTTGCTCCAACAGTGTTGAACCGGAACGTGGTAACCCTACGATCAAGATCGGCGAGTCATCATCACACCCGTGCCCTACACGGTTTTCAAAAAATTCCTTTGTAAATACGTCAATGATTCGACTATTTCGTTTTTCAAATTCGATCGGGTCGTAATTGACTTTTGGTCGTTTTTTGTCATTGCCACGCGTGTAATATTCGAAGGCTAAATTGAATTCTTTTCTATCCTCATATGCCTTACCTAGAGCAAACGAAAATGAGATTTCCGAGTCCTCCGTTTCCGCTGACTGAGATACCGTATCAAGCTGCAGCTTCATCTCTTCGACTTCAGCATCTTCAAATCGGAACGTCTTCAGGTTAGCGAGACTCCAATACACTTCACCGAAATCCGGTTTCGACTCCGCGCACTTGCGGTAGGCATTGATCGCCTCTTGCTGTTGTCCTTCCGTCTTCAAGGCATGCCCCAAGCAGAGCAACGACGGAAAATGGTCCGGCTCCAGGCTGAGTGCTTTCTCAAGCCAGGATATTGCCTCTTCAAGACGGCCATCGTTCATGCAATTGGTGCCGAGCTTTTCCAGCGTGTGAACTGAACTCGAATTCAACGCCAATGCGCTCAAGTATGCTTTTTCGGATTCGTCGAATTTCTGCTGCTCGTTGAGTGCCATCCCGAGGTTAATCCATGCCCGCCAGAAATCTGGTTTTAACTCTACAGCACGTCTAAAAAATGCTTCGCCGTCACTGTAGTTATCTTTTCGCGCACACATCGCACCCATGAGGCGCAGCGCGTCTACATTCTCCGGGTCGCGCCGCAAGACTTCGCGGTAAATATTCTCTGCTTTGGTCGCGTCACCGTTTTGATTGAACTCCATCGCTCGTACAAGCAGGTGACGATCAGGGTTTTTGTCCAGCGACTTTGAGAACACATCGTCGGCTTCTGTACCGCGACCGATCAACGCAAGAATTTCACTAAGCTTCTTGCTCGCGCTCTGAGATGAGGGGTTGTGCCTGATGGCGGTCTTGAGCGACCGAATTGCCTCGTCGAATCGCCCCTGCGGGAGCAGTACCTCGGCGAGGTTTTCATGCGCCAGCGCGAGTTCCGGCAGGAGCCGAATAACGTGGGTAAACTGCTTCTCTGCCTCTGCAAAGCGATTTTGTCTCGACATCGACATGCCGAGAAGGCGTAACAGGTTTGGCTCGTTTGGAAACTTTTCAAGCGCGACATTGAGGATCGAATCGACGCTCTCAAAATCGCCAGTTTTGAGTTTGGCGACCACCTCATTGAACGTGTGTTGTGCGCTTGCTTCCGACTGCATCGGCATCAATGGAAATCCTGACTGCTATTCATGCCCCACTATCATAGCGACTTAGTTGCCTTGTCAGAAATCTTTATAGAAACCCACTCTGATTTCCCGTGGCCGCACAGTAAAGACTCGATCATCCGAGAAACGCGGATAGATATAGGTGATAGCGCGTTCATCCCAGAGGTTGTTGATAGATAGCCAAGCCTCCCAACCGTTATCGGACCTCACGCCGAAACTCAAATCCCCAATCGAATACGATGGCTGAGTAGCCGGCACGGTCGATTCTGCGCCAAACAATAAGATCGACGCATTGGTGGCGTTGACGGAGTCTCCAACATAGCTCACGTCAAATCGCGAATAACCTTCCAGCCCTGCCCACGGTAACGGCGTCGTAAACACGGCGCCAGCTGCCAATTTCCACTCTGGCACGGCAGGCAACGCATCGCCGGCTTCACCGGCGACTATCGCCCCATTGCCCAGGACAATGTCATCGTCGATGCGAGCATCAAGGTAGGTAAAAGCCGTGGACAGCTCCCACTTGTCGGTTGGTTTGAAAGCGAACTGCGCCTCAACACCATCGATCGATGCGTTACCCGCATTCACGGTTGTCGCACCGGCAACGGGTAGGCTCAATCGAATCTGGTAGTCCTCCCAATCCATCATGAACGCGGTTATGTTCGCAAGAAAACGTCCATCCGCCCACGTTGATTTCATCCCAATTTCATTATTGATTAGTCGGTCGGGTTCGAATGTCAGCGGTGCACCGAGTGCTTCTGCCGCAGGTCGTTGCGCAACGCCCCCGTTTCGACCACCTGGGCGCACGCCTTCGGAGTAGGTGTAATAAGCGAGCAAGTCGCTGCTTGGTTTCCAACTGACATTGACACGCGGACTGAAGTCCTCTGTCGTCTCTGTCACATTGAAGTTGTCAAACACCGTATCAACGTAAAGGGAATTTTCGGTAACACTGCGATCTGTCGAGAACCAACGTCCACCGCCGGAAACCGACACGGTGTCCGTAACATCGAAGCCCACTTCAGCAAAAACTGCGATCGTTTCAATATCCTGTTGTTGCCCGTTAAGCGCGTTACCGGGCAGTCCGTTGTAAGTCACGCCTTCGCGGAATCCCTGGTCAAACCAAACATCTGTCGGCGCTACGCCGTAGTAGGTAAACGCTGAACCGTCGGGTCCACCGTTTTCAGCAAAATCATCGACAATCGTGATGTAGTCCCAATCGTTATCGGTGCGCTCGTAAAATGCGCCGAACAACCAGTTGAAGCGACTATCGCTATCGGCCTTCGACGTCAGGCGAATCTCCTGAGCAAACGATTTGACCTGCTGGTTCAGGCTGATGGTTGCGGTCGGATCCGCACCAAAATCGTATGCGTTGATGAATAGATAGCAATAAGCCGCGGCATAACATGTGTAGTAGTCCGGAAAAGCCGCATAGCCAGTGTAGTATTCCGCGAGCGCCAGACCATTCTCTTTGTAGCTGGTCATATAGGCAGTTGCGTCGATGTCGTAGTCGATTGTGCGATCGTGAAACCCTGACGCAAACGTCAGGTCTGCAAATCCGAGATCGCCCTGAATCGTCAGTGATACGCTATACCACTCATCAATGTCGTTCTCGTCCTTGAACTTGATCGTATTCAGATCGCCAAATTTGGGATTGAAGTCAAACAGAGAATCGAGTTCCGAGTTCTGAAATATGTAGGCCAGGTCAACGGTCCAATCGTCATTCGGCTCATATCGCAACATCGCGCGACCACCGCTGGCGGTGTAGTCATTGATGTCATCTTCGACAAGCGCCGCATTATCACGCGTTCCGTTGGTTGCCGAGTAGTCGCCCGTGGTCCCCAGAATATTGTCGACATAGCCGCCCTCATACTCATAAAAACCGACGAGACGAACAGCCAACTTGTCGTCGATAAGCGGAATATTAACCGCGCCGCTAACATCATAACTGGGCTCGCCGCCGCTAGTGGTACTTGCCCCAACGTCCACCCAACCGCCCAAGGCCGATGTGTCTGGCTTGTTCGTAACAATTTTCAGTACACCCGACTGCGAACCCGCACCGTAGAGTGTCGGCTGAGGGCCAGACAACGCCTCAAGTCTTTCGATATCTATGAGTCGCACATCTGGATTTTGCCCGTCGCGAGTTATGGGAATCTCATCTAGGTACAGCGTTGAGGAACTTAGCGTGTCAAAGCCGGATGGCTGGGAGAGTGTGCCGCGAAACGCAATCGTCGTCGCGCCCGGCGACGCCGTGCCAAACGATACGCTGGTGAGTTCTTTCGCGTAATCTTCGAAATCTCTCAGGCCTTTCTCTCGAATGGCGGCACTATCGAATGCTTGAATCGGAACCGGAACGTCCTGGATGTTTTGTACGCGCTTTCGCGCTGTCACAACAATCTCTTCGAGTTCCTGCGCCACGGCCTCAAGCGGAGAACCTGTTAGCGCCCCCATCACACCTAGAGAGACACCGGATCTAAGAAAGTTCTTGGAATTCTGCTGCGACATACTGATTTTCCCGATTATGTTCGGACTTTTATAGTAGCGGAGGCACAAACGCGTGCCTCCTGCCCTATAGGCAAAGCTCAGCGACTAGGCGCGGACCCTTGTAAACAGCATTACGCCAAACCCAATGATAACGAGTGGCAAATAGGGTTCGAAGGGCCAAAACGGCAGCCACAACACAAGATCAGCCGACCACTTTGGTGCCGTCAAGAACGTAGTAACCGGGTCCTGCCAATAGAGTCCAGAAGTGGATGCCAATAGTCCGAAAGCGACTATGCCGCCGCCCAACACCTTGATCGCAAGCGGCGCGCTTCCATCCGACCGCGTTTTTCTCGCCGCCAGTAAGCGCCTTTTACCCCATGCCGCGATTCTCAGCGCAAACGCAATAAATCCACCCCAATAGAATACGTAGTCAATCGGATCGGGGTTGCCGTAATAAGACAGGTTCCACCAGTAAACGCTAAAAGGGTAAGCCCACAAAAAATAGATGCCACTCGTGTGCAGCAATTTCCATTGCTTTGAGTCCAGATATTTTCGGCCGAACTCGAAGGACGTCACGACCATCGCTGGAAGAAAGATATAACCAACGCTTCCCTCAAGCTCGTCACGAAGCACGTAGACGTCTGCGAAATAGAACTCACGGAAGTAGGTCGACATGATGAAAATAAACAGGCCCTGCCATGCCATCGCGACTGCGAAGCACAGCCCAATGTATTTCCGATTGCGCAGCAACCATGCGGGAAACGGACTCGGAAACAAGGTCTGCAATGCAGATGCACCGACGACCAGGTAGATAAAAGGCACCGCCCAGCGGACGGAGAAACCGATCATCTCGGATACTCCTGGTCCAGTCGCCATGTCGGTTCCCAACATGGCGATGACCATGATGACGCACATCGGAATAGAGATGAGCGAGAACAGTGGCCACTTATTGATGGCCTTATTCTTCAGCAAGACTCGCATGTCGATACTCATTAATTCCTCAACCGAACTTTAGAATTTGGGTAATTATGCCTATGTTCTCATTCCTGATATAAACGGGCGTCCCGCCCGATAGGTTAAGAGAACCGTTCACAGACTATCAAATGCAGGCTCAAAATTTCATGCTAGTATTTGCGGATGACTGGTTCATTGAAAACGCGCGTACGTCGCATGCTCGAAATCACGATCGCCTTTGTGCCTTGGGTGATATCTATGTACGTACTGTACTGGCTCGACTACGGCGAAATCTGGACGAGCGAAACGGCCCATCGGGGAAAAATGGCCGTTTCGATTTTGGTCGTTGGAATGGGATTGTCTTTTCTCGTGCAGTCGCATTTCTCTCGGTCAAATCGATAGGGTCTAATCGATAGAGTCGAGGCGGACGGACATTACCCATACCTGACCGTAGCAAAACGTTCGATCACAATTACGCTCAATAAAACAATAGCTACAAAAATCGGTACGAACGAGAAGTAAATAAAGGGCCCGGATAAATCGCACTTATTGAACGTTCCATGGATGCAATCAAATGAGCGTGCAAAGCTGGCCTTCCCGATTATCAAGACAAGAGTCACACTTGCACCGACTAGTATTGACAGGAACGGGCTACTTTGAAGAATCCGACGCTGCGGGTTTTTGAGTATCTGCTGCACAGACCAATAAAAACCAACGCATGCAGACAGCCCGCTAGTGGCTGCGAGTAAATAGGCCGCAACTTCAGGTGGCGTGCCGGATATAACGTCACTGAGTAGTATCCCGATCGTCGGGGCAATCAGGCCGAGCCAAGCGAAAACCGACCAATGCGTCCCAGACTTTCGAAGGCACCAGCGGTGAACTGGAATTCCGCACAAAATGACAAATAGAAATGCCGATGCACTGACTGCGGGCACTAGTATTAAATAGATCAATTCCGACCAGCTACCGTACATATGCTGCGTAAGCGACGCAGGAATGAGCGACGTGACAGCAGCAAAAACGGCTGAGACGAGGTACACCGTTGCCATTCTTACCGCGCGCAACGCCCGGTTTTTTTGAGAGAATATACGTGTCAGGTCTATTTCTATTCTCTACTTCTCGACCGTGCTCTCGCTCAGCAAGGCATACGCATCACCGTCTGTTTTGATCACATAGCCCGAAAGCATAGATCCGGAGGAGACCGGTTCTACAGAGCTAATATTAATGCCATTGTCCAATAACAACTTCTTCGTGACCTCATAGGCGACATTCGCCGTTTCCGCACTCTTGCCCTTCCAGGCATCAGAATTCGGCTTGGCACCCATCATGAGTACGATAGCGCCATCTTCCGAGCCGGCCATTTTGAAACGAAACTCCGAGACTTCGATCAGACGAGTTGCTCCTGAGAATCCCGAACAGTCTTGAGTGAGCATGTGTGGCTTCTTGCAACTCATGCCTAACACCGAAATGTGTTCGACACCCTCGGCGTCTGGAACAATAGCGGTGACTGTCCCGCATCCAGCAAGTGCAATGAGTGTGAGAACTGCGGCAGAACGGCCCAGCATCATTGTTGAGCGTGCCTGAATTCCGTTATTCATTTGTATCATCCTTATCATCTCCGGTTGATTTTTCAGGGTCATTAAAGAGCGACGCCATTGCACGCTCTACGACGAATTCAGTGTCCTTGCGAACAAGTGACGTTTGCCGCGAATGGGCTTGCGCAACGAGAGTATTGTTCTTGAGTTCGTAGATAGCAACGCGCAGGTCCAGCAAGTACCACGTGATATCCCAACGCCAATCAGAGGCCATCCTAAGAACGTAATCGTCCTCGCCGTATATCGCGGCCTCATCTCCAGTCACTACGCTGATACCGCGAGCAGACAGATTCATCGCTACTAAGCCCTGCAGTTGGTCAGCTTGGCGCTCGTCAGCCGATATGTTGATTTGGACCGCTTGAATCTGACTGAGATCGGCATCCGGCATTTGAAACCTCGACACGTTTGTCGAACATCCAACAGTCAGTAGAAGCAATGCGGTACCCAATAGGTACTTTCTCGTTTTCATTGTTGTCCACCCTCGCCTGGACGATTGAGATCAAGGAGAAATAGCTACGACGGACGTCACTCTACTGGATTTCATCAGCTTGTCTCCAGACGTGCATGCTCGAGCTCTTTAGACAGGCGATCTGTCGCAGCCATTCGCGGCTTCGAGAAGCGGGCGAATAGCAGGTAAAGTGCAGGCGTCAGGTACAAGGTAAACACGGCAGACAGAACGAGACCACCGAAAACGACCCAGCCGATTGCGTGACGCGCCTCGGCACCGGCGCCACTGCCGAGAATCAGCGGCAGGCCACCAAGCACCGTAGAGATCAGTGTCATCATGACCGGGCGCAACCGCCGCACGGCGCCTTGTTCTATGGCATCACGCACGCTTAAACCCCGGTCACGTAATTGCTCAGCAAATTCGACCACGAGCACACTGTTCTTTGCCATGAGCCCGATCAGTAGGACAAGCCCAATTTGCGAATAAATATTGAGCGACGTACCTGTCAGCAGCAACGCGAAGATCGCTGCTGCAACACCGAAGGGCACGATGCACGTGACCACGAGTGCGCTGGTGAATCCTTCGAACTGCGCGGCTAGTACCAGAAAGATCACAACGATCGCCAGAAGGTAGGTTAGTGCAACATCACGCGAGGTTTCTTCGAGTGCCGCGGCCTCGCCGAGAAAAATCAGCGAAACATCGTC
>RCNE010000934.1_pt1 | contig 15780 bp, 12 predicted proteins | sample 2041361 | NCBI WGS metagenome assembly RCNE01 (sample SAMN09708229, study PRJNA481090) | Marine sediment metagenome, whole genome shotgun sequencing project.
CTGAAGACATCTGGCAGACAACACTTACCACATGCAGACAGGCGCTGAAAAAGGCAGGCCTCACGCCTGAACAGATCAGCTCCATTGGCATTACCAATCAGCGTGAAACAACAATCCTGTGGGACAGGGATTCAGGCTTGCCAATCTATAATGCCATTGTCTGGCAGGACAGGAGAACCTCAGAATTCTGCAACCAATTAAGAACAGAAGACAATAATCAGCTGGTTGCCGACAAGACCGGTTTACTGATTGATCCCTATTTTTCAGGTACGAAGATACGGTGGATTCTCGATAATGTTGAAGGTGCAAGAGAAAAGGCAGAGGCAGGAAGCCTGGCGTTCGGCACCGTTGACAGCTTTCTTCTTTGGCGTCTGACCGGAGGAAACGTCCACGTGACCGATGCAACAAATGCCGCCAGGACCATGATCTATGATATCCACCGAAACTGCTGGGATGACGAACTCTGTAAGCTGCTTGATATTCCGCACTCACTCCTGCCTGAGGTTAAAGATTGTTCTGCAGATTTTGGAACAACCAGCCCCGATATTCTTGGATCCTCAATTTCCATAAACGGAATTGCAGGTGACCAGCATGCTGCCCTGGTTGGCCAGGCGTGCTTTAAACCCGGAATGCTCAAATCTACCTATGGTACGGGTTGTTTTGCGGTACTCAATACTGGATCCGAAGCAGTGAAATCGAACAATAAACTGCTCACAACGATTGGATACAGAGTTAACGGCATTACCTGTTACGCATTAGAAGGTTCAATTTTTGTCGCCGGTGCAGCAGTGCAATGGATGAGAGATGCCATGGGCCTCATCGAGGAGGCTTCAGAAAGTGGCAAACTTGCTCGTCAAGCAGATATCAATCAGGATGTCTATCTTGTACCTGCATTCACCGGACTTGGAGCGCCGCACTGGGATGCAGACGCACGGGGCGCGATTTACGGTATTACCAGGAGTACCGGACCGGCAGAACTTTCACGGGCGGCACTCGAATCAGTATGTTACCAGACCCGTGACCTGCTTGAGGCCATGCAAAATGACTGGCAACAGGAAAATGCCCCTGTCCTCAGGGTTGATGGCGGTATGGTAGCCTCAAATTACACAATGCAATTTCTCGCCGACATCATCAACGCTCCGGTTGACCGCCCCAAAATACTTGAAACAACAGCAGTGGGTGCGGCATACCTCGCTGGCCTACAAAAAGGACTCTTCCCACCGCCGGAAGAATTCGCCGCGACATGGAAGCTTGACCGACAATTTGTACCAGATCTCTCAGAAGATATCCGGGCACGCAAGTATCGCGGCTGGAAGGACGCTGTCAGAAGGACGCTGACAGCGTATTAAAGCATTGTCATTTAAACGTGTACACAGACGCAGTTGACTATTTATCCGGTTTACAGAAAATAACAAGCTGGTGAATGCGGCATCTGGGAAGTGGTCTGAACAGAGGTCAGTAACGTTATTTGTCGACCTAGTTTTGCCTCACATTAATCAGCATAACCTCACAGGATTGGTTTCAAAAAAACGCTTTAAAGTTTCACACGAAACTTATCTTGTTTTCACTTGAACTTTATGTCCATTCGTATTAAACATGAATTTTCTGGTTGTTGGTTTCAGGTGAAGTTGAGCAATTACACAAAACAGGTCAACGCAGCTGCTTTTCTCATATGCTCTCAGAATGGCGATATGAGAAATTCATCACTTTATTCTTTGCCGGGCCATTTAATACTCTACGTTTGACCTTTTGCCAGGCAAATTTCTCATCCGATTTGAGAAGATTAAAATGAAACTATTAGAAACCGAAGTACTGATCATTGGTGGCGGAGTTACCGGGGCGGGGATAATGCGGGATCTTGCCTTACGCGACATTCACTGTCTGCTCATCGACAGGCAGGATCTCTGTGCTGGTGCATCAGGGGGCAATCATGGTTTGCTGCACTCCGGTGCGCGATATGTTTCCAACGATCAGCAGGCCGCTGTCGAGTGTCGCCAGGAAAGCGAAATCCTCAAACGTCTGGCAGCCCAGTGTGTTGAGAATACCGGCGCACTCTTCGTCGCTGTTGAAGGCGATGAAGAAGATTTTGTCGATCATTTCCCAGCCCTCTGCAAACAAGCTGGCATATCATGCACCTCCATTACCCCATCGGAAGCCAGAAAAATTGAACCTCACCTCACTGATAAACTGCTAAGCGCTTTTATTCTTCCCGATGCCACCATCGACCCTTTTCGGTTGGCACTGGAACACGTTGCTCATGCACGAATGCTTAATAACAGCAGCTACCATTCACATACTGAAATGGTTTCCTTCCAGATTTCAAACGGTGCCATAACTTCCGCAGTCTGCCGCGATAAACGATCCGGAGAAATGGTGGAAATTCGTCCCCTGCAGGTAGTGAATGCCGGCGGAGCCTGGGCCATGGGCATCGCAAAACTGGCAGGATGTGATGACGTTAACCTTCTCTATTCCAAAGGAACCCTGCTCATCAGCCATGATCGAATAACCGATCGAGTTATCCACCGACTCAGGCCCCCAGGTGACGGCGATATTCTTGTCCCTGGCGGTACCGTATCTGTTCTGGGAACAACGTCAGTGCGTGTTGATAACCTCGACCACCTTCATCCAACTGTCGAGGAGGTAAATAGAAATATCAGTGAAGGCTCTGCAATGCTTCCCAGCCTTGCTCATGCCAGGTATATTCGTGCCTTCTCACGGGTCAGACCGCTGCTTCAACCCGGATCCCAGTCTGATGATAGGTCCGTAACCAGGGGGTACGCATTGAATAACCATCTGTCATCTCTTGCTAATTTCTGCACCATAACCGGAGGGAAGCTCACCACCTTCAGGCTCATGGCGGAAAAAACTGCAGACCTCGTTGCAGATCGACTTGGAAACACAACACCATGTTCAACAAGGAAACAGCCGCTTGCTGACGATCGTGGCAGCCGCTGGACCGAGCCTGGCGCCGCTCCCCGTTATTGGTTCAAGGAAAACAAGGCCGATGACTTAATACTGTGTGAATGCGAGATGGTACCTCAGTCTGCAATAGATGAAATTCTGGGAGCTGACCCTGATTCCGAAAATAAGATGACACTGGAAGCCATTGCCCTCAGGTCAAGAGCTGGCAAGGGGCCATGTCAAGGATCATTCTGCAGCATCCGCATAGCCTCGTATCTCTATGACCGCGGTCATTACAACGACAAGACCGGATTGAGTCATATGTGTGAGTTTCTCAATGAACGATTTAAAGGACAGCGCTCGGTGATCTGGGGTACCCAGATGGCCCAGATGGAACTTGCAGAAGCCCTTCACTGCGGACTCCTGGGATTAGACCATGAGTATGACAAACAAAAATCACCTCTATAACCAAAATCAAAGAGACGATGGCACAGGACATTCGTTGTATAGAAACTGATCTTGCAGTTATTGGATCCGGCCTGGCGGGAGTTGCGGCAAGTATCTTTGCCCACAATCGCCATATAAAAACCGCCCAGACAGGCAATACCGGTGCACTCGCATACACAACCGGATATCTCGACCTCCTTGGTAACTCCAGAAACAATGAAGAATCCCGGGTATCAGACCCCTGGGAAGCCATTCGAAAGCTGCAGGAGCAAGACTCAAAACATCCTTATTCCCGGATCACGGAACAGGATATCAGATGCGCATTTAAAGAATTTATTTCATTTATCTCCGTTTGCGGCATTGATTATAGCCTGCCAGAAGAGATGAATCTGGATGCCCTCACCCCGGTCGGCACCCTTAAAAAGACCATGTCTATGCCCGCAACAATGCGGGCAGGAGTTGAGGCCTTCACAAAAAAAGCCTCGTGCGTCATTATTGATTTCAAGGGACTGAAAGGCTTTAGTGGCAGGCAAATTGTTGCCAACCTGAAAACGCAGTGGCCTCAGCTGCGATGTGAGCGAATTACTTTCCCCGATCTTGATCAGGGCGAAGTCTATCCCGAAGTCCTAGCCCGTGCTCTTGAGGTACCTGCTCATCGCAGCCAGCTCGCAGCAATGGTTGAGGCAGTTGCCGGTGATGCAAAATTCATTGGTATGCCGGCTATTCTAGGAATCCATAGGCCGGACCTGGTCATGAGAAACCTCCAGGAATTGATCGGGATCCCAATATTCGAAATTCCCACAATGCCGCCATCTGTTCCCGGAATTCGCTTGCGGGAACTTGTGGAGCAGGCGTTTCCTGAAAAAGGAATGACGGTAATACCACAACAAAAGGTTCTCTCCATTGATTGGAGCGATAAACGGGCACAGCTTCATCTTAACGACAGTTATGGTCCGCTGACAATCGATTCCCGGGCTGTTATTCTCGCCACCGGACGATTTATCAGCGGCGGGCTTGAAGCTCGCATGAATAATATCCTGGAGCCGCTGGTTGGTATACCGGTTGCCCAGCCCAAATCTCGCGAACAATGGTACCGTCAAAAATACCTGGATAAACAAGGCCATGAGATTCATCGCGCAGGGATTGAGGTTGACGCCAGCTATCGACCGCTTGGCCCTGACGGAAAGCCAATGCATGAAAACTTGTTTGCAGCAGGGATTATCATTGCTCACCAGGACTGGATCCGGGAACGCTGCGGGGCCGGTATTGCCATATCAACCGCCTTCAAAGCCGTTGAATCGGCAGCTCAGTATTTATCCCAGCAATGAATTTATTGAAAGCATCAGAAAATCCCGAGCCAAGCTCAGCCCAGGCTCTCTACCCATAAGGTCACAACCATGTCTGACACCAAGATAAAATCTTTCAGTTTTAAAGAACTCGCTATCGAACTTCTCCCGGAGGGGGCCAGCTTTGAGGCATGCCTCACCTGCGGACTGTGTTCGTCAGGATGCCCGGCTTCGGGGCTTGAAAACATGGATCCGCGAAAATTCATCAGAATGGCAATGCTCGGGATGGACGAGGAACTCTCCACAACGCCATGGGTCTGGATGTGTACCCAATGCAAACGTTGCCAACACGTCTGCCCAATGAATATAGACATCTCCCAGCTTGTATTTCATGCCCGGGGAAATTGGCCCAAAGAACTGAAACCTTCAGGTATTGTCAGGTCCTGTGAACTAACAAGATCTAATGCAAGTACGAGCGCCATGGGAATCCCTCCTGATGACTTTGTTTTTGTCGTAAACGATATCCTTGAAGAAGTTCGTGAAGAACAACCTCAATTTAAAGACCTCTGTGCGCCAATAGATAAAAAGGGGGCAACCTTTTTCGTTAACCAGAATTCACGCGAACCAATGAGTGAGCCAGAAGAGATGGTCCCTCTCTGGAAGATTTTTCATCTGGTCGGTGCCGACTGGACCTATGCCTCCAAAGGCTGGGCAGCAGAAAACTTTTGCATGTTTTCTGGCGATGAGGAAGCCTGGCATGATGTTATAAGCCAGCGGGTTGATGCGGTTAATGAGCTGGGTTCTAAGATATGGCTTAACACGGAATGTGGTCATTCCTACTACACAATGTGGAATGCAGTCAACCGTTTCAACATCAAAGCAAATTTTGAGATAAGCAGCCTGATTACCTATTACGCACTATGGATACGAGAAGGAAAACTGCCCGTCAATTCAGACTGGAATACTGAAAATATTAAATTTACCGTACAGGATCCCTGCCAGATTGTGCGGAAGGCTTATGGCGAGTCAATAGCTGAAGACCTGCGTTTTGTTACCAAATCACTGGTTGGAGAAGACAATTTTATCGACATGCAGCCCAACCGCAGTGCAAATTACTGCTGCGGCGGCGGCGGTGGCTTTTTACAGGCAGGTATGACCAAACAACGAAGAATCTACGGCCGCAGGAAATTTGATCAGATAGCGGCCACCGGTGCCGGGTATGTGCTGACACCTTGTCACAATTGCCACTCCCAGATGGAGGATATTGGCGAACATTACGGGGGAAACTACAATGTCGTCCACTTTTGGACACTCATATGTCTGTCTCTGGGTATCCTTGGTGAAAAAGAACGAACCTACCTCGGTCCCGAACTTCTTTCATTGGGCTTATAAATCGATAGCAATCACACCTCGTTCATCCTCTAAACGCTGGACGGAAACCGAGCTAGGCAATAAAGTACTCATCATATTTGGCGCGTGCCTCGTCACCAAACAGTTTTTCGCAAGCCTCCATAAGCCCCCCGGACTGCTTCAAAGTCTCTTGTGATACAAGCAGTGCCAGTTTGGAACGCCTTCTCAGATAATCTTCGAGTTTTACAATCAATTCATGTTCTGCAAGGTGATCGATTTCGCATCGACGAATGCCTGATCCCTCGATCAGGATTTCAGCCATGCGAGGATCTTTTTCAATAGCATCAAGCATAGGTATCGCATGCTCAGCATATCGACGCCATAATCTCTCACCCAACATTTCACCCGTATCGCCAGCAATAACCAGGCTCAGGCCGAGTGCATGAGCTTTCTTAAAAAAGGCTGTCTTGACTTCCCTTTCTGGTTCCCCGTACCATTTTATTTTGACAGGATTGAGTTTAACACCCAGTTTGCTGACTTCCTGGCAGATCTCCTCACCAACATTGAGACAATCTGTCAATTTGCCGCCAAAAATACTGATATGGTTTTTCTCATCGGATGTTTCAACCACATGCTTTCGAGACATCTGCACGAAATTGTCACCGGCTTTTTCACCTTTTTTTAATGCCAGGGGGCGCACGCCCCATCTTTCCGAAATAATATCGCTCGCTTCAAGGGGCTTTGTTAAATCAAGCCGGGCGTTAATGTTGGACAATACGAAATCACGGTCTTCATCCGATACTTCAGTTTCCGGGGTTTCCACCCAGGTATCGGTTGTCCCAATGCAGGTGCGATCAGCCATGGGTATGGTAAAAAACAACCGGCCATCATCTGCAAAAAAGGCCAATACACGGAGTTCACGTGACAATCGAGGTACAATAAGGTGAATGCCTTTTGAAAATACATGACGATACTGTGTTGCCACACCGGTCATTTCATTGTGGCTGTCAATAAACGCACCAGCAGCATTTATTATCACCTTGGACCGTATTTTGAATCGCTGGTTACTGATCTGATCTTCTACCTCCGTAACCCATTGATTATCAGCGTCTCGTGACGCACCAACGGATTTGACATAGTTTGCGGTGATGCATCCATTGTCCATTGCCTTCTGGACAAAGTTAAAAACGAATCTCGCATCATTGTCATGCAGGTATGCATCGGAATACTCAACGCCGCCGATACTGTTATCTGTATTAATGAGCGGCTCTTTGTTTTTTATGTTATCGGCTGAGAGTAAGCGAGGGATACCTGTTTTGGCCCGTCCAAACAACCAGTATATCCAGGTGCCGATCAGTATAAGCCAGGGGGGGAAGCGGGAACTTTTGGATAATGTGGTCAGGAAACGGATTTCTTTGACTGTCGATGGAAAGCTCCTCAGCAATTCATTCCTGGATTTGCACAGATTGTTGACCAGTCTGAATTCATAGGTTTCCATATATTTAATACCGCCCCAGACCAGATTGGATGATTCCTGGCTGGTGAAGCCGGAAAAATCACGTGCATCTATCAGGGCGACATTGACGCCGCGGGAAGCCAGGGCTGCAGCAGAGACAGCTCCATTGATTCCGGCCCCTATAATCAGAACATCAAAACTGGAGGCCTCTAGTTTTTTGATGTTCTGTTGTCTCAATTTCATCTTGTATGAGGTGAATGCTTATGCGGTTCACCACCTCCTTAGATATATCTGAAGACAAAAATAAACCATCCAATGGAAAAGGCGAGTCCACCCCATAGTGGCGCTCCAAAAAAGGCCAGCCACCCCATGTTGATAAATCCGGTCCCCAACCAGGAGATGAACAATCGATCTCCCCGTGTCGTATCCAGGCCCAACAAACCCCGCCGTGGGTTGCCGCCCGGACTGTAATGCTCCCATACGCCCATTGAGGCAATCGATAATACAATAACAATAAAGAAAGAAGCTGTCGGCCAGGTCCATGCCATCCAGGATAAACCCATATTTCTATCCTCCTTTGATTAAACCCGCCCGAGGGCGAATCCCTTGGCGATGTAGTTACGCACAAAGTAGATGACAATCGCACCAGGCACGATGGTAAGTGAACCAGCAGCAGCCAGCAGACCCAGTTCATAGCCTGAGCTGCTTGCTGTACGCGTCATTGTTGCGGCAATCGGTTTGGCATCAACCGAAGTCAATGTTTTTGCCAGCAACAACTCAACCCACGAATACATAAAACAAAAAAACATCGTCACCCCGATACCAGCGGCAATGGTCGGAATAAAAATTCGGATAAAGAATCTCGAGAACGAATAACCGTCTAGAAAGGCTGTTTCATCCAGCTCTTTCGGGACCCCGGACATAAAGCCCTCAAGAATCCATACGGCAAGAGGTATATTGAACAGAAGATGGGCCATGGCCACCGCAATGTGCGTATCAAATAATCCAATTGCTGAATATAACTGAAAAAAAGGCAGCGCAAAAACTGCCGCAGGAGCCATGCGGTTGGTCAGCAGCCAAAAGAACAAATGCTTGTCCCCGAGGAACCGGTAACGTGAAAACGCATATGCTGCCGGCAGTGCCACGGTAACCGAGAGCAGGGTGTTGATCACGACATAAATAATCGAGTTGACGTACCCCATGTACCATGTCGGGTCAGTGAAAATGACCACATAGTTTGCCAGGGTGAAGTCCTGTGGAAAAAATGAGAAGCCACCCAGGATCTCTGTCGTGGTTTTAAAAGACATGGAGATCAGACCGTAGATTGGCAACATTAAAAACAGGATGTAGAGCGTTGGTACCAGCCACTTTTTTGAATGGGTCATCTTACTGCTCCTCGTTACGCATCATGATGGTGTAGAACACCCAACAAATCAGCAAAACCATGAGAAAATAAATCAGCGACATGGCTGCCGCTGGCCCAAGATCAAATTGCCCGAGAGCGATTTTGACCAGATCGATAGACAGAAATGTCGTGGTGTTGCCGGGTCCGCCGCCGGTTAAGACGAACGGTTCGGTATAAATCATGAAACTGTCCATAAAACGCAGCAGGATAGCTATGGTCAGTACACGTTTCATTTTTGGCAGTTGGATATACCGAAAAATCGCCCATCGACTGGCACCGTCGATATGCGCCGCCTGATAGTAGTCATCGGGTATCGAACTCAGTCCGGCATAGCAGAGCAGGACGATCAGCGATGTCCAGTGCCACACATCCATGATTACGGTAGTCGTCCACGCGGCAAATGGCTGCCTGGTAAAATTGTAATCAATCCCCATGGAATTTAACGTATGACCGAGCAGACCAATTTCGGGTAATGCGAAGATATTCCACATGGCGCCAACAACATTCCACGGAATTAAAAGGGGAAGCGCCATTAAGACCAGGCACACAGACACCCAGGGTCCTTTTCGCGGCATTGTCAGGGCTACGCCGATACCAAGGGGTACCTCGATAGCGATGATCATGCCGGTGAAGACAAGCTGCCTCATCAGGGAAGCATGGAACCGGGGCGAACGCAACACCTGCTCAAACCACGTCGTGCCTTCCCAGAAAAAGACGTTATCACCAAAGGTTTCCTGAAAGGCATAATTAACTACCGTCATCAGAGGGATAAAGGCATTGAAGGCCACCAGGATCAAGACAGGCACAACAAGCCACCAGGCCTTATTGTTTTGGGTTTTATTCATGGACTGTCTCCTCAACGAGCCAATCGTCACAGTAGATAATGGTATGGTTCGGATCAAATTGAATCCTGAGGTTCTCCGACGGGATGACCTGGTCTTCTTTCAGCACCATTTTGATTATTGCGGATTCATGATTCAAGGTTAACACCTGGTAGCGTCCCAGATCTTCAACCTTTTCAATACTTACGGGGATACCGTCATCTGCAAACTCGATAAATTCCGGTCGGATACCGACTTCAAGTTTGCCGTTCAAGTCACCTTTGACCGGGCGGGAGGTTTTCAGGAGGTTGTTGAGAAAAACAGGCTGGCCATTATCGACACTACAGGGCAGAACATTCATTCCCGGAGAACCGATAAAGTAGCCTACAAAGGTGTGCCGGGGCTGGTTAAACAATTCAACCGGAGTACCCACCTGCACCACGAGGCCTTCATACATAACCACAACCTTTTCAGCAAAGGTCAATGCCTCAACCTGGTCGTGGGTGACATAAATCATAGTCATCCCTACCTGCTGGTGCAATTCCTTCAACTTGGATCGCAGCTGCCATTTCAGATGCGGATCGATAACCGTTAAGGGCTCGTCAAAGAGGATCGCATTAACATCAGAACGAACCAGGCCGCGACCAAGGGAGATCTTCTGTTTTCCATCAGCAGTGAGACCTGAGGCCCGTTTCTTGAGGTTGGCGCTCAGATCAAGCATCTCGGCAATCTGATCGACGCGTTGTTTGACCAAGGCCTCATCCATACCACGGTTGCGCAGGGGGAAGGCCAGATTATCGAAAACCGTCATGGTGTCGTAGACCACGGGAAACTGGAAGACCTGGGCTATTTGCCGTTCCGAAGTGGGAAGATTGGTCACCTCAGCGCCGTCAAAGAGAATTTCTCCCTCGGATGGTGTCAATAATCCGGATATAATGTTTAACAGCGTCGTCTTACCACAGCCTGAAGGGCCCAGCAGGGCGTAGGCGCCCCCGTCTTCCCACACCTGGTCAATTTTATTGAGTGCGTAAACCGGTTCCTGCCCCTTTGGTGGCGGATATGCATGCCTCACATTTTTAAATCTGATTCTTGCCATGTTGCAACCTACCTGGGTTAAAGATCAATCAAATTGTCATCTGTTCCGAAGTACATACAGTGGTCTGGATTAAAATAGATACGGGCCTTTTCGCCATATTCGAAAGAGTGAATACCTGGGGCTTGACTGACCCAGACATTATCATTTACCTTTACGCGGATAATGGATTCGGAACCGCTGATTTCTGCAATCTGTACAATGCCGTCAACCTCTACACCCTCCCCTTCCGGTAGCAGGTGGTGGGGCCGCAAGGCAATTTTGTATTCTCCGTCCGGCAGAGCGGCAAACTTTTGAGGAACATTCCAGGAAACAACCTCTCCTAAAATTGCCTGGTCTCCACGTTTTTTTATTACTGCCGTATTGATCGGCGGATCTGAGAAGACCTCTGCGCTTTCCATTGTAGCCGGTTTGCGATAAATGGATGAGGTCTTGCCAAATTGAACGACACGCCCCTCATTGAGGGTTGCGGTATGACCGCCCAGCATAAGTGCCTCCAATGGTTCACTGGTGGCATATACAACAGTGGCTCCCGTGTCGGTAAATAATTTCGGTAACTCGTCACGCAGTTCTTCTCGAAGTTTGTAGTCAAGGTTGGCCAGGGGTTCATCCAGCAGTACGAGTTCGGCGCCTTTCACTAGAGCCCGTGCGAGCGCGGTTCGCTGTTGCTGGCCACCGGAGAGTTCTCTTGGCAGACGATTAAGCATTGGTGTCAGTTTGAGGAGATCGGCAAATAGATGAACCTTATCGTCAATCTCCTGCTTACTTAACCCGGCCACCTTGAGTGGTGAAGCGATATTTTCGTATACCGAGAAGCTGGGATAATTGATAAAGGACTGATAGACCATCGCCACACTGCGCTTCTGTACCGCGTAGCCGGTTACATTTTTGCCACTGGCCCAGACCTCGCCACTGGTCGGCTTCTCAAGCCCGGCCATCAACCGCATCAGGGTGGTTTTACCACTGAGCGTTGTGCCGAGCAGAATGTTGAACCCGCCAGGCTCAAGCACGAGCGACGTCTTATAGATATGTTTTTCTGCTCCAACCCGGAATGTAACATTTCTCAGTTCAATAGCCATGGAGTGTCTTCCTTATCCTTCTCTATTCCGAAGGTTTTGCGATCCTTACCTCGACATTTTTCTGTCGGCATAACTCGTTAAACTCATCTGGTATACCGTCGTCGGTAACCAGGATATCGATATCGTTAAGGGTTCCCACCTTGACCGGGGCAGATCGCTCCAGTTTCATCGAATCAGTGACCAGGATTACAGAGCGGGCCTGCCGTAGGATAGCCTGTGTCACCCGCACTTCACGCAGATCATAGTCCAGTATTTCACCTGAATCGTCGATGGCAGAACAGCCGATAATCGCATAATCCGGTTTAAACCTGTTAATAAACTCTTCGGTGGCCGGCCCAACAATCCCGCCATCGGAACTGCGTATCTTGCCTCCTGCTATCATGACCTCTACGTTACGAAGAGGCCACAAGATGCTCGCCACAGTAATATTATTGGTGATTACCAGGATGGAATCGTGATCCGTCAGAAACTCGGCCACACGCTCGGTGGTGGTCCCGAGATTGATATACATTGAAGAGTTGTTCGAGATGATTCCGGCAGTTATTCTGGCTATTTCAGTCTTTTCGCCAGCCATCAGAGTCTTTCTGGCACCGTGACCAAGATTCTCAACACTGTTTTTGATGACTGCTCCGCCGCGGACACGCTGAACAAGTTCGTGATCATATAACTGATTCAAATCACGTCGTATGGTCTGCGGAGTGACTTGTAAATGGGTTGCCAGTTGATCCACCTGCACGGAACCATGCTCGCGGACATGTTCCATGATCAAGCGTTGTCGTGTACTTATATCAGTTTCCAAGTTAATGCACTGGCTGGAAGATTAAGTCTCAATGAAACCCAGGGCCTACCACTAACACCCCATAGGCAGGATAGGTGGGCCCTGAGTCCTCTGGTCAACTATTCACCGGATAATTATTTAGCCCAGCGTTTAACCAGTTCATCATAGTTTACCGTTTCTCCCTTTGGTTTCTCATTGGCCAGCTTGGCCTTGGGAGAACCTGGTTTATTCAGCCAAATCGAAGGATCCATTTTCGCATTCAGCCTCGGACCACAACCGCCGTAGGTGTTTGCTTTTTCATCAGCTTTCTGCATACGCCCCATTACCAGGTCCATTTCCTCTGCAAGGCGGTCCATTGCCTGTTGCGAGGTAAAAACACCAGAGTTCACGTCACCAATCTGCTGCCACCAGATTTGGGCAAGTTTTGGATAATCAGGAACGTTTACACCAGTAGGTGACCACATTACACGGTCAGGCGAACGATAAAATTCAACAAGGCCGCCCAGTTTCGGGGAACGCGTGGTGAAGGAATCATTATTAATGGTACTCTCACGAATAAAAGTCAGGCCAACGTGACTTTTCTTGACGTCCAGAGTCTTTGAAACAACGAATTGAGCATAGAGCCAGGCCGCCTTACGACGATCAACCGGAGTTGACTTGAACAATGTCCATGATCCAGCATCCTGATATCCCAGCTTCTGGCCTGTTTCCCAATAGGGACCATGGGGAGAGGGAGCCATGCGCCATAATGGCGTTCCACTGTCATCAACCGTGTTGTTCCCTTCTGACTTGGGCGCCACCATGGAGGCGGTGAATGCTGTGTACCAAAAAATCTGCTGGGCAACATTTCCTTGAGAAAGAGCCGGCAGGGACTGGTAGAAGTCATAGCTTGCTGCACCCGGAGGAGCATATTTCCGCAGCCATTCGTCCCACTTACGAATTGCATAAACTGCCGCGGGACCATTAGCGGCACCACCACGTGATACCGATGCACCAACAGGATTACAGGTGCCTTCTTCCATGCGAAGTCCCCATTCATCAACGGGGATGCCGTTCGGCAGCCCTTTGCTGCCGGCGCCCGCCATGGAGAGCCAGGCGTCGGTCATCCGCCAGCCAAGATCCGGTGCCCGCTTGCCATAATCCATATGACCATAAATTTTGACACCATCAATTTCCTTGACATCATCTGTAAAAAATTCAGCGATATCTTCATAAGCTGACCAGTTCACTGGTACACCCAGTTCATAGCCGTATTTCGCTTTGAATTTTTCCTTCAGTTCAGGACGATCAAACCAGTCTTTACGAAACCAGTAGAGATTGGCAAACTGCTGATCGGGAAGTTGATACAGCTTTCCGTCAGGACCGGTCGTAAAAGATTTGCCGATAAAATCGTCAATATCCAGACCCGGATTGGTGACATCTTTGCCTTCGCCCGCCATCCAGTCCGACAGGTTGACGGCAAGCTGCAAACGCGAATGGGTACCAATCAGGTCCGAGTCATTGATATAGGCATCATAAAGGTTACGATTGGTCTGCATTTGAGTCTGAACCGCCTGTACAACCTCACCTTCACCAAGTAACTGATGGTTAACCTTAATGCCGGTGATATCAAAAAATGCTTTAGTCAGGACTTTTGACTCATACTCATGGGTGGGAATTGTTTCAGATAAAACATTGACTTCCATTCCTTTGAATGGCTTGGCAGCATTAATGAACCATTCCATTTCCTTCATCTGCTCACTTTTTGACAGTGTCGAAGGTTGGAACTCTTCATCAATCCATTTCTTTGCCTCATCAACACCAGCGTACACGCTTGATACGCTCAGTGCGGCTACAGCTGTGAACAATGCGATCTTTTTGAACATAAAGCCGACCTCCTTGAGTTTTGGTTGATTGGTTCTGCGGACACTGCATTCGCAAGCTATCCCATATATTCGCAATGTCAACGTTTTGTTTTCGTATTCTTCGAAAAAAGATTCGAAATGTTCGTTTGCCAGGGGTATTCTTGAAATCAATGATACGTTAAACTAAGGTTTGACCAACAAGTCCGGGGCAGGTCACGCTACTCATAGTATTGTATACGTTTTATATGAAAGTCGATGCAAAGTGGCTGTCAGCCCCTCTTGACTTAAGGATTCTCAGCTCTCGGTGGAAACTTTATTGATCAAATCGATTGTAACAACGGATTACATTTCAGACCAGACCATGAATAAATCGAAATGATCGATTATTGAGCTGCATAATAATATATGCATTGTCTTGGATCAGTCCACTATTTGAAGGGTGAATGTCACTCATATGACTGAGGGTAGCCAGATAATACCAGATACTCCATGTTGCAAGCGCTCCACTCCAATCCATAACCCATCTAAATACCAAGATAAACTGACTTATATTTATCATATTTCTGCGCTACACCTAACAAATAAAAATACTGACACAGATGATGTCTCTTATCTTCGGCGGAGAGTAAATATTGTGCACTACAGATCATTGTTAATACAGTGGAGCGCGTTTCCTGAAGAATTCAGCAACGAACGTGCCGGCTGTCATCTGGGTGAGTTGGCAGATAATTGCCGGGATAAAGGCCATAGGATAGTCATTGGCGAAATACCCTGCCCAGACGATATAGGTTACGGTTAGGGTTTTCTGGGATGTGTGTATGGTAAAAGCCGTTATTGAAGGTCGATCAAGTTTAAGCAGATGTGCGATGCCATAATTAAGAAAAAGCATGAAAAAATGCAGAAAGACCATGAAGACGATAATGCTGATGATATCTGTACCAGCCTGATTGATGTTGTCAGCTGAACTGCTGACAGCTCTAAAAATAATCAAGATGATGACCCAGGATTGGAAAACCGACAATGAATGGTTAATCTGCTGGATGAATTTTCTGATAAAAGGCCTGACTATTTGCCCAAGAATTATCGGAACGAGGACCTTTAAAACCAGGCCACCAAGCATTTTAAAAACAGGCAGCTCCACCTTGCCTCCAAAACTAAGCAATATATTGAGCATCAGCGGGATGGTGAAAATCGCCAGAAAGCTGGTCAGTATACAGATGAAAAGGGAGAGTGGAACATTGCCGCGGGCTATCGCAGTCATAATGGTACCTGACGACACAGTTACCGGACCTACCCCGACAATACAGACGCCGATGACAA
>RCNE010000935.1_pt1 | contig 15778 bp, 19 predicted proteins | sample 2041361 | NCBI WGS metagenome assembly RCNE01 (sample SAMN09708229, study PRJNA481090) | Marine sediment metagenome, whole genome shotgun sequencing project.
CTGTGGGCGCAGACGACTCTGTGGGCGCAGACGACTCTGTGGGCGCAGACGACTCTGTGGGCGCAGACGACTCTGTGGGCGCAGACGTCTCGGGTACTGCAGCAGCTGCTACAGGGGCGGCTGGAGGCGGCGGGATTGGCGCAGGCTTTTGCGCAGCGGCTGCTCCAGCGGGGACGGCGGCTTTTGCCGGCGCGAACATCGCTGCAATATGAGGAACGCGCTTACCGAGCTTCCTCACGGTCGCGGACAGTTCATCGCTCGTCTTGGAAGGCAGTGCGTGCGGCTTCACCTGTTGGCGAACAGGCGAATAGGCAACAGCGTCGAGCACGGTGCCCCAGCGTTCAGGCATCGTGTCAGCAGTCATCGATGCGCTGGCTGCATCAGCGAGCTTCGTCGCTAGCTCCGCAGGAAGCGGGGCGCCGGCCTTTGGCGGACGAGACGACTGACGAAGCGCTCGGACCGTCCGACCCTCGGTGACGAGCTGGTTGAGCTCGCTGAGCCACTTGCCGTGTTCGGCCTCGACGCGAGCCGAAAGCCCGTCCTTGAGCTGTTGGGCGAGGGCACGACTTTCGTCATCCTTCGCGCCGTTCTCTGCGGCGACAACGACCTTTCGGATATCGCGAAGATCGATCTCGGAAATACCAGCCAACGCGCCTTCGGCGTTGTCACGCCATTCTGCGGATCGCAGTCGGGGGAGGAGGTGTTCGCCGACAGCCTCGAGCATCTTTGGCGGAATCTCGGGCTGGCCGGCCTGCTTTGCGTCCTTGTTTTGCGCTTCAATGAGTGTCCGCAGACCTGGCACGCCATCGCGGAGCACGACGCGTGCTAACGGCCGTTGCAGCTCGGGCAGTGCATTGAGCAGCGCGTCGCGGTGGGTGCGACGTGCTCTCAAACGTTTTGCCTTGGGGCGAGCTGGTGCCGAATTGCGGTCACGGCGTGGGCCATCGGTACGTGATCGACCACCGTCACGGCCACCGCGACCTTCAGGGCGGCCTTTTCCGCCATCACGAGTGCGATCGCCTCCACGCGCATCGCCGCCACGGCCACGCCCACCATCTCGACCGCCGCCGCCACGTTCATCACGGCCACGTCCACCGTCTCGACCACCGCGGCCTCCACCGCGTCCACCATCTCGACCACCGCGGCCTCCGCCACGGTCGTCGCGTCCGCGCTTGCTGGCGAGCTGGGTGGTCACGCCACCCTCCTCGCGTCCAGAACCAAGGATCTCGATCATCTCGGGTTCGGTTCGTTTGCCCTTGGGTGGAAGCACGTTGGTGATGAGCACTCCATCAACAGCAAAGTCTGCGTCGGCCCGGATGACATCGCCGACCGCTGCACCCTCGTACAACAGCGACGCATCAAGGGAACCCTTGGGTTGCTTCGCGCCGACGGCGCGCCACGTGTAGGTGCCATCATCTTGTTTACTGGTGAGCTCGACTTCGAGGCGTCTCGACATGAGCTTTACGCTAGCGGCGTTTGCTGCAATGGGCCGAATTTGGGACCGCTCAACAAGATGATGGTGGACAACCTGTGACTAACTTCACATCATCTGGGGATATCGTCCCAAACCTGTCGACAACCTTGGGGATTTCGCGAATTCGATTGACGAAGCGCAGAGTCGCGAGCAGGGTGGGTGTCAGCCACGAGGGCACGCCCTCCGGAACCAGAACACGACGGTCGAACCCAACTGCGGGCAACTGCACGAGGAGAAGACCCGAGGGTGATGGGAAAGGGGAAAACGGGCCCACGAGGTGAGGTACACGGTTCGTCTGACGGATCGCCGCAAACGCCTTCGGGTGGGTGAGGCGAAACTGATGGCACTTTTCCAACAGCTTCGGCCGGCGGGGGAGAATCCCACAAAAGAGCTGCCCCGCCAGACTTCGGTCCGACGGGGCAGAGCAATCGACTGAGAAGGTACTCCCGACGAAGCCGATGTGGGTGGACCCTGAACCGATCGAGAAGCCCTTGTGTTGACGGCTCCGGCCAGATGCGCAAGGGCTTCCACCTTTTTCCCACTGGTACGATTCCAGCTATGTCCACTGGGGTGCGAGTTGATGTGTGGTTATGGGCCGTGCGGGTCTATCGCACACGCACCGCATCGACCACAGCGTGTTCAGCCGGCAACGTTCGAGTCAACGGTGATGTCGCGAAGCCAAGCAAGACGCTGGTACCCGGCGATCGGGTGACAACTCGTGTTGCCCACCGTCCACGGGATCTCGAAGTCGTCGAGACTCCAAAGAAACGTGTTGGTGCCTCGGTGGCTGCCGAGGCGCTCATCGACCACAGTCCGCCGCCCGAGCCACGCGCCGCGGCCCCAGCGCGGGCAGCAGTCCGAGAACCTGGCGCAGGACGTCCAACAAAACGAGATCGCCGGCAGATCGATCGCCTGCGCGGACGAACAGAATGAGAAACTAAGCCATGGCATCGATCGACCCTGCAAACCCCGGCGACGACGTCCGGTCGTTCCTAGCCGAATACCACCTCGCAAGCCTGACGATCGTCAAGGGTGATGGAACCCCTCATGTCACTGCGGTTGGTTTCACGTATGAGCCCGAGAGTCGGACGGCTCGTGTGATCACTTGGGCAGATTCGTGGAAAGCCAAACATGTTGCGGGTCTGGGCACTGCCAACGCTGCGATCTGCACCGTTGACGGGGGTCGCTGGCTGACAATGTCAGGCACCGCAACGGTGACCACGGAATCGAACGCTGTTGCCGAAGGAGTTCGCCGCTACGCCGAGCGTTATCGAACACCAAAGGAGCGAGACGACCGCGTGGTCATAGAGGTTGACGTGACGAAGATCGTCGGTCGCGCCTAAGGGGTTTTATCGACCCAGGGTGTGGTAGGCCGACCGTTCGTCGCCACCTCGTCGATCAGGTCCGCCAGACATGACGGATAGACCGAGAAAGCCGTTGATCTCATCTCATCAGGTGTGAGCCAGTGAAAGTCGATGATCGCGTCGTCTTCGAGAGTGCTCAGCGCCTGGGGTGCTGGGGCGAAGGGTGCGGCGATTTCGAGCAAAAAGAACGACTCCGTCTGACGAAGACGGCGCCCTCCGAAATCAAATTCACTCACGCGTTCGAGTACGACCGTGCCGAGGTCGCCGGCGACATGACCAACTTCCTCACGCAGTTCGCGCCGAGTGGCTTCTTCGAGCGACTCGCCAAGATCGAGGCCGCCACCGGGAGTCCAATAGAAGTGCCCTCGCCGGGTGTTGCTCGGATCCTGGCCGAGTACGAGCAGTGTCTTGCGGCCCGGCGTCATCAGCAATGCTCGTCCGGCCGTTCGCTCGTGAAGCATCAGTCGAGGCTACGAGCCGTCAAAGTGGACGATGTTCTACGCGGCGCGAATCTGATTCGGGATCTCGACACCTTTGGTGACCTGGACGCCAACAATGTCGTACGGCCCACCGTTGATGCTGTCCTTTTCGGTGGAAGCTTCCACCACAATGCCACCGTTTGGCAGATCGTTGATCTCCTTCACTTCGAACCATCCGCGGGCGTCATCATGGTTCTTGTTCGCGATGTCACCGGGTTGTAGGTCAGCCATACGTACCTGCATGACTTGGACGAGTGTTCGTTGCATGCAGGTCCATCGGCGTCTTCGGCTGAGTCGTGAGAGACCCTCAAGAGTTAGTGTGCGGGATGGCAACGATCATCATCACCGTGCTCGGAGACGACAAAGCGGGACTCGTTGATCGGCTGAGCGGTGCGATTGCCGAACACAACGCCAATTGGGTACGTAGCCATATGGCTGAGTTGGCCGGAAAGTTTGCCGGCGTCGTGGAAGCGACCGTGGCCGAAAGCGAGGCCGATGCGTTGATCGCCAGCCTCGACCAGATCCAGGCAGCAGGATTGCTGCACATCACTGCGGAACGAGCCGGTGACGGCGCCGGCGGCCCAAGTGGTCAGCGGCTCGAGTTACACCTTGTTGGTCAGGACCATCCGGGAATCGTTCATCACGTGGCACGCGTTCTCGCAGAGCACAACGTGAGCATCGACCAGCTCCAGACAGAGACGGCGCCGGCGCCCCAAGGAGGACACGTCTTTCGAGCAAATGCGATTGTCGAGCTACCTGAAGGACTCGACCTCGACGACCTGGCGACCGAGCTCGAGGCGATTGCTCAAGACCTCATGATTGATCTCGACGTCGTCGAGGGGTAATACACCTCGCCTGGTCTCCCCGGCGCAGCGTCTTACACGTCTGGGATGGTGAGGTAGTTCTCGCCGCCACCGCTAGCGCGGACATCACCAAGCCAGCTGCCCTCATAGGTCTCCGTCGGAGGCTGAAGCAGGTCTGACAGCTCGCCCTGCTTCGTGGTTTCGAGAGTCCAGGCCTGGCGCCGATATGTCCAGTTGTCCGGGTCGAGCCGATGGGCATCTCGCCAGTAGGGAATTGCCGCGCGTTTGCCACTGGTGCGATAGAGGTATTGCCCGAGTTCAAAGTTGGCTGCAGCTTCGCCATGGTGCCGGTCGCGGGGTCGGGAGGCAGCGAGAACCTCATCGCTGGTCATCACATGACGGCTCGCCGCGCCATTCTCAATCCAATCGACCAGCGCGGCACGATAGGTGTCCGCGATGTCTGGGATCTTTGCGGCTTCGGAAACGGTATCGCGCACCAACTGGGAAATTGAGTCGGGGAGTTCGACGCGCTTCGAGCCTCTGGGTGTGATCGACGCAGATTCGGCAGGGCGGACGATCATGCCATCCTCGTCAATCCACACGGCCATCGGAACATTGTTGAACCCAAACAACTCGTCGGTGAGGTGCGAGCTATCGATGAGCGAAGGATGGGTCGGTTCAGCCTGATCAATCCAAGACTGCGCCTGCGATGGTTCGATGTCGAGGGCAACGGTGACGACGGTAAAACCTTGAGCCTCGTACTCTCCGTGGAATACCTGCCACCCGGGCAAGCTTGTACGACAGCCTCACCACGACGCCCAGGCGACGAGTAACACCTTGCGTCCGTGGAGTGAGGCGAGCGAGAACAGGCTCCCATCGCCGGCAGTCGGCAGTTCCAGCGCTGGAGCCACCGCTGTGTTCAGGCTGCGCCCGAGCGACTCCGGACCCAGGGCGTACACACCTGAATTGGGATCGTGAACGACGGCCATGCCCAGCGCCTTCGACAAAATGTTTACGTCGAGGCGACCATCGGTTGTGGACACATTTGCTGCTGGCACACACAGGTCGCCTTTGCAGAGCCCCTCGGGTTTGGAAATCCAGCCTGTTCGTGACTCGAACTCGGCTTGGTCCACGGTCAATTCGTCCAGGATCACAGGACAACGTTACTTGCGGAACGCTGACGGTCCAGGGACAAACCGTGGTGTGACTGAGGAGTATTCTTCGTAGCCCTCGTAGTGCTCCCGCAGCTGTTGCTCTTCCCACCGAGACTTGACACTGAAGAAGACAATGAGAACGAGGCCGATGATCGCTGTCGTGATGCTGCCCGAGCGAATGACGATGCCCACGACGATAGCCAACACGCCGGTGTAGATGGGATGTCGAACGTACCGGTACATCCCATGTGTCGTGAGTTCACCGCGTCCCGTCGGGACAGGGGTCGGGGTAAGCGCCGCACCAAGTCGCAGCGACGCCGCAAGTGCAATGCCGACACCGACGATCGAGAGGATCCAGCCGATGGCCGTGAGCCAGCCTGGGGTGGCCCAATCATCTCCGGACGGTGCCACGATGATGAGCAGCAACAAGCCCACCTGGGCAACGACGAAGGTCCAGCCGATCGTCTCGCGATTCATACATCGATTCTCGCAGCAACCTGGGAGTATCACGCCCCGTGGCCGGGATTGATCACTAGCGCGTTACGGGCTCTACGCTTGCTGCTCACACGCTCGTCGGAGTCGCCGACAGGACAGCACTATCTCCACGTGGAGATTCGACGAGCTCAGCTCCCATACACACTGGGCGTTACGACGCCGAAAGGATCGACATGCGCATCGATGCCATCGCAACTGGCCAGAACCCGCCAGACGACATCAACGTCATCGTCGAGGTTCCCGTTGGCGGCGAGCCCATCAAGTACGAGCTTGACAAGGACTCTGGCACTCTGTTCGTCGACCGATTCCTCTACACCCCGATGCGGTACCCGGGAAACTATGGCTTCGTGCCACACACACTCTCCGAAGACGGCGATCCAATCGATGTACTGGTGTGCAACACCAGGGAGATCGTGCCAGGGGCGGTGATCAACTGTCGCCCGATCGGCGTTCTCGTGATGGAAGATGACGCCGGCCAGGACGAGAAGGTCCTAGCCGTGCCATCAGATCATGTCTCGAAGCGATACGCGAGTGTGCTGAACTATTCTGACCTTCCGTCAATCACCACGGAGCAGATCCAACACTTCTTCGAGCACTACAAAGACCTCGAACCCGAGAAATGGGTTCGAATCGGCCATTGGGGCGACTCCGCAGAAGCGAAGCAGATGATTATCGACGCCATCGCTCGGGCGGGCCGAGCGGGTTCCTAACGTCAACGTTGCTCGACGGCGACCTCTGTCTCGAAGGCTCCGGCGCCGTCGAATGTCATCTCAAGGTCAACGGGCGTTCCTTCCACCAGTGGTTCCTCGAGGCCGATGCACATCACGTGCAAGCCCAGCGGTTCCATGACGAGAGATTCACCGGGGTCGAGCTGGGTGTCAGTTGCGTCTGCGGGTGCCATCGACGCGACGCCGTCCAGCATCGACGACTCGTGCATCTCGATTCGCTCGCAGGCGCGTGAGTAACCATCTTCGAAGATGATCGTTACGTCGCTGTTGTTGGTGATGGTGCCGTAGAACGCTGCATTGGTTGCGTCTGGCGCAGTTGGTCGTGCCCACATGTCGTTCGATTCGATAGCGGTGTTGTCGGACCCGCAGGCAACAAGTGCCGTTAGACCGAACGCAAGCAGGATGGGGGGTGTGGTTCTCATGAATTCAACATCTCCTGTATGTCTTCTTGTAATTGTTTGGGGGTGATCGTTGGGGGCCAGACGACACGGAGCGAGCCCGTCTTGTCGATGCCGAGCATCGTCGCCGTGTGATCGACGGTGTATCCGCTCTCGATGGTGCCGGGGCCAAGTTCGTAGAAGACCCCGTAGCTCGCAGCAGCTCGATCTATCGCCTCGCGAGAGCCTGTCGCGCTCGTGAACGTTGGGTCGAAGAACTCGACGTAGGTCTGGAGTTCGGGCTGTACGTCACGTGCCGGGTCGACTGTGACCATCACGAGATTCACCCGATCGCGGTCGGAGTCGCTGAGGCCGCGAAGCGCTGTCGACGCGTCGGCGAGTGCGGTGGGGCAGATGTCCGGACAATTCGTAAAGCCGAAGTAGAGCAGCGTGACCTCACCAGCGTTCGCCGAGAGGTCGACCGGTGTGCCGTCGACGTGTTCGAGTTCGGCGAGGGCGGGAGCCGGTGAAGAGTCTTGGAGCACGGTGCCCGAATAGAGATGGGGCGACACCGAACCAGCGAGCGCCCGCCCCGCGCCGAACATCAACAGGGCGACGACGGGGATAGCTATCAGCAGTTTCATCGGTGGACGTTTCATGGGTAACAGAGGAACAGGTGGGCGGCTTCGTATGCCACCGCGGCTGAACCGTTCGCGTATTTGAGCTCCGACGCCAAGATGTCGACGTGTCGAGTAATCTTATCTCCGTCGTCGGCGAGCGTTTGGTATCGGTAGTCGCCGCGAATGACTCCTGCTCCGTCAACGAGGACGTACCCCGGATCGAAACGGATCGACGAGTTATCTGTCGTCTCATAGAAGCGGCCAAAGCCCATGCCAACCGTGTTTCGTATGTCGAGAGCGTCACCGCCGACGACGGTCCACGTGGCCCCGTCTGCCCCGGATCTCTTGGCGACGTCGGTGAGTTCGGCCGTGGTTGGGTCCTCGTCGAGCACGATCGTGACGAGTTGGAGGTCGGCGTCGCCCAGATCGATCGAGCTCGCCACCTCGTCGCGAACGAGCTTCATCGTTTCGTCCGCCGCAGCACATTCAGCACCACAATCGAGAGAGGTGAACGTGTAAAGCGTGACCGAACCTCGCACTGTTTCGCTCGTGAAGCTGTTGCCTTCTTGGTCGATCAACGCGTATCCGGGCGCGAGGCGAAGGCGCGGCAAGACCTGGATGGGTTCGAACACGGCAAAAGCAATCGCGGCCGCGATCAGCGTCACCAGGCAGCCGGCGAGCACCTTTAGCCACCGAGGAGTGACAAAGTCGCCGCTGTTCGGCAGTGCGTCACTGTTCGACAGCGCATGTGTGTACGGCGGCTCAGCATGATCAATAGAGTGACCACCTTGACCGTTCGAAAGCTGCTCGTGTGGATCGTCGCCATTGCGGCGTTCGGAGCGATGTTGTACACCTGTGCCTTGCCCGGTGTGTTCCCCGCTGACGATGACAGCGATGGCTTTGCCGGGACCTACACGGTCAATGGCGTCGACCCTCTGGGCGTCGAGTACTCCGGCATCGTCACGATCGTCGAGACGGACGACACCACCCGTTACGAGGTCGAATGGATCGTGACCGGCGTGATTCAGCAAGGTGTCGGCCGATTGTCCGGTGACACCTTCATGGTCGATTGGTCGACGATCGCGTCGGGCGGGGGGATCGGCAACGGAACCGCCACCTACACCGTCCAGGCCGACGGACGATTGCTCGGCACGAAGTTGGTCAACGGATTCGACCTCGAGGGCACCGAGGAGATCTTCCCCGCTCCCTGAGACCTGAGTCGACGGATCGTGTCGCTGGTTCATGTCGCGGCTTTCAGGTAGCTGACAAGAGCATCCAATTGTTCGTCGCTCAGGATGTCGGCATAGTTGCTTGGCATCTTGTCGGCATCGAACGTCCCCACGACGTAGTCTGCCGGCGCAACTATGGATCGACGCAGGTATTGATCTGCGTTCATACCCTCGACGCGCCCGCCCGCTCGGTCGGCCACCCCGGCGAGTGATGGACCGACGAGTACGTGATCCGGCGTCAGGGAGTGGCAGGTCACGCAGCCGGCGCTGCCGCCAATTGCCTTGAGGGCGAACAACTCTTCACCATTGGTCGTGAGTGGTGCGGGATTATTCGAGCCTGGTGCCGAGCATCCAACGAGGGTCGAGAGCGCGAACGCAGACGCGAATAGCGCAAGAACGAATGAGGAGCCGCGAGCGTCGCTGGTCATGATGCCTCCTCGTCGACGAGGGTTTCGAGATAGACGAGAAGCGCCTCGAGATCTTCTTCGATGAGGCGTTCGCGATAGATGGGAAGCATCTGCCCTTCTGTCCAGCCCTCCACCACGTATTGGTCGGGGAGCAGAATCGACTGTCGGAGGTACTGGCTTACCGTCAGGCCTTCGACCCGTCCGCCTGCGGCGGTCGCCACTCCGTGTAATGACGGTCCAACACCGTCTCGGCCTCGCTCGGTCGAATGGCACACCGAACACCCAGCGCCTCGTGACGTGAAGACGTTCCGGCCCTGGTCTGCGCCTGGGGATGGCGGGACGTCAGTCGCGGTAACGACGAACCGTTCGCGGGCGTCGACCTCGATCGACGCATCGAACAGCGACACGCGTGCATCCCGTTCATCGACGAGAACGACCTCCAGCTGGTGGCTGCCCGGAGCGGTCGACCAGTCACCAAAACCTCGGGCATGATCGCCGTCCGAAGAGATCGATACCGTCTCCTGCGAGCGACCGTCGATCCAGAGTTCGAGTGACTGGGCGGTTCCTGATCGCTCTCCGATCTCGATGATCTCGGCGCCTGCCACATGGTCGACGACAACTCGCACCTCAGCGAGCTCGGCCTCGGCGCGAAACGGCGCTCGAGTCGCTGCGACGATAGCTATGACCGATAGCAGGACGAAAAGGCCAGCTGGGGTCAAAGCCGATCGCTGTGGCCCGGCTCCCGTGAAATCCGACGCCGGAAGCGGAGACCGATTGCTGTCGCCCACACCAACCATCGCCATCGTCACGCTGGAGGCGTACCTGCGTGGTGCATGGGGTGCCCGCTCGCCAGATAGCCGCTCGGCCGCCAGCTGATTACCGATGCCGAACCGGCAATCCAATGGAGCGCAGCCGATGAGTTCGACATCGGTGGCTCCTCTCTCAAGGTAGCCACGAACCGTGTTGGGCGTGAACATACCAGCGCAACTGACGGAGATCGTTGCATCGGTCGTGTCGGAGTCGGAGTCGGGCTGATGACGGCTGCACACGACCCGCACACGTCGGCCGGCGACGTCCTGAGTCGGCGAGTCCCAACCGGGCAGGGTGATTGCGTCGAAGGCGCACGAGCCGACGCAGATTCCGCAGGAAACACACTGGCTCGAGTCGACGACGGCGACCGAACGTTCGGTCTCGTCGCTGAGGATCGACTGCATTGAGAGCGCCTCATACGGACAGTCCTGGACACACAGGTCACATCCAGTGCAGGCGTCTTCGTCGATCTCGATTGGTGGCGGATCGGAGCGTCGGAGAAGCCACGGCATGACCAGCCCCACGGCGAAAAACCCCGTCGCAATCGCGACGGCGTACCACCTGAAGCCAGACAGCAGTGGCGGCAACAAAAAGAGGATGAACGGATCGAGGGGCATATCGACGACGAGCTGATCTGGCCTCGCCGGGCCCAGCATTCCGAGCGGAACAGCGACCGAGACAACGAGAAGCGCGGTGCTCATGAGCGCCATCCAGTGTGCTGGAGGGAGCCACGCCTGACGAGATCGTCGGAGGTGACGGAACATGAACCAGCCAATGACTGCTGTAAGCCCCAGGTGCACGAACCACAACGCCAAGAGAAATCCTGAACCCGATCCTGGCGAGAGCCCCAGCAGGTGTTCGACGACGAACCCGTTTGCACCGGCGAAACCAGCCAAGAGTTGGGCCGTCGCCTCGGAGATCGCCGCTGCCCGGCGGTCCCACACGAGCCAGTAGCCGGTCACGCCGGCGAGCCAAACCAGTCCGAGAGAAGCAACACCTGTAGCCCAGCGCCAACGGCGTCGTGCGGAGGTAAATCGTTGCGACGTGAGAATCCGCCAGGCGTGGATGACCGTAGTTAGTACGAGTGCAGCCGACGAGTACCGATGGACTGCACGAACCACTCGTTGAATCGCGTGCTCCTCCATCGACGCCACCGCGTCGTAGGAGGCAGCGTGACCAAAGGAGAAGAACAGCGTGATGTACAACCCGCTGACGATCACGACGCCGAGGAGAAAGACGCTGATTGTCCCTGCATGGGGCAGAGGGTTCAGGTCTTTGGCCCCGGCGAAACGTCGAACCGGGCGCTCGACGAACGATGTTGCCTGGTCAGCAGCTCGGAGTGCCCCCGAGAGTCGAGTCTTCTGGCCTTCGCTGTGCAAGCCCGGGGGCTCGTTTGTCACCACGGAGTTGAGTCGGGGCCTGGTGCGTTGAGGTTCATGTTCAGGATTTGATCGACAAGCTGCGGTCCATATGCGATCAAGAGCAGAAGTGCTGCGGTGATCAACCACGGCTTGAAGGTGTCGAGCCAGACCGGTGTCAGCTGTGCGCTGCGGATAGGTTCGGCGATCGGCGTGACCGGTACAAGTTCTGCAGCCACCCGTTCGGTGCGCATCGTCTTCACCATCACGACTCCGTACAAGATCACCGAGACCAAAAGAATGGCTCCGCCAATCGAGACTCGCAGGAGATGGCCGTTCCATTCCTCGGGGACGTAGGTGGCGTCACCGAGTGGGGTCCGACGCGGTGCGCCGAGAAGGCCGAGCACGTGCATGGCGTTCGAGAAGATGATCATTCCCACGAACCAGGTCCAGCCTTGCACGAGCGCTGTTTTCGGGCTCCAAAGCTGACGACCGGCGAGGTGCGGCACCAGCCAGTAGCTGATACCCATGAACGAGAGGGTGACAGCACTTGCAACGGTGAGGTGGAAGTGGCCCGGTACCCATGCGGTGTTGTGGATCACGAGGTTGAGGCTGTACGACGCATTCGTGAGGCCACCGATCCCGCCGAACATGAACAAGATCGCGGCGAGTAGCTGTGCGGTGACCGAGGGATCCTTCCACGGCAGAGCTCGGATCCAGCCGACCAGGCCGGTGCCCCCATTCTTTCGGGCACCGTATTCGAGGGAGGCAATCACCGTGAACGCCGTGATCATTGACGGGAAGAACACCGAGTAGGTGAGCGCGGCGTGAATCCACTTCCAAGTTTCGGGAACACCTGGGTCGGTGAACTGATGATGGAAACCCACGGGTACCGAGACGATGAGGAACATCCAGAACGCCAAGCGAGCGAGCGCGTCACTGAATAACTTCCCGCCAACTTGGGCTGGCAGCATGCCATACCAGGAGACGTAGGCGGGTAGGAGCCAGAAATACACGAGCGGATGCCCCGTGAACCAGAAGTACGTCCGGGCGAGTTCAGGGTCGGTGTTGTCGATCAGGCCGAGTGACCAGGGCAACAACATCGTGAGAATCGATGTCGCGACTCCCAGCGTGGCGATCTGCCACATGGCGGCATTGATGATGCCGCCGAGGGCAATAAACGGCGATCGCACACCACGGTTGTCCTTGCGCCACGCGTGGAGTGTGAGGAAGAAACCCCACCCTTCGACCCAGCTTCCGACCACGACGAGCGTGAGTCCGAGGTAGAACGCCCAGCTTGCTTTGAGGGGCGGGTAGAAGGTGTAGAGAACGGTCGCGGAGTTGGTGAGGATCGGAATGCCCGTCATGACCATACCGACGACCATCATCCAGAAGCCGACCTTGTTCAGCCGCGGGTGGCTGAGTGGGCGGCCCAGACCTTTCATGGTGGTAAACGCCGTGAAACCCACGATGAAGAACGTGGTCCATATGAGGGCGTTCAGCACGCCGTGCAACGTCAGGCCTTGGTAATACGACTTGATGAGAGGATCGAGGTAAGGATAGAGGTCGAGGCCCGAGAACTGGAACGACTGAAGGGGCCCCATCAGGCTCCCGATCATCAGCGCGGTGATCGCGACCGTGAGGTGCCAACCGACGAACTTTTTCTCTTCTCGGGTCAGGTCGTACCCACCTGCGAAACGAGGCTCGTAGTTGGACTCCGATGATGGTTTATCGGTGACGCTCATGAGCTCGCTCCATCTTCGGTGCTGTTGACGACCTTCACGACGCCGAACATATTTGCGTGCCCTCGTCCGCAGTACTCGTGGCAGATGTAGGGGAACTCGCCGACTTCGTCGAACGTGAACGTCACCTTCGAGACCTGACCCGGGACGACCATCATGTTGATGTTGGTGTCGGTGACCTTGAAGCCGTGTTGCAGATCGGGGCTCGTGACGTAGATCGTGATTTCGGAACCGACCGGGAGCTCGATCTCGCGAGGCTCGAAGTTCCATGTCTGGGCAATGACGTAGGCCTCATACTCGCCCGGACGTATCTCGCGGACACCAGGGTCAGCCCATGGGCCACTGTCGGTAACGATACGTGGGTCGACTTCGGCGTCGGCGCCGACCACCTGGATACCCATGGCAAAACCGGCGATGGTAACCGTGGTGAAGAAGACCACCAGAAGCAGCACCGAGGCTCGCATCCAATTCTTCTCGTACGGGTCGATGCCCATGCTGAGCTTCTGCTCGGGCTCCGGTGTGTCTGGACGTTCTGCGTCGAATGAGGTCATACCGTGACTCCCCGGCTCAGCAGGATCGCGTACACCGAGAGCCATAGCAGAATGAGCGCGCAGACGAACAGGATCAGAATGAAGATCGTGCCGGTCGGTTTGAAGTGTTCGTGTTCTTCGTCTTCTTGCACCGACTCACTCAAGCCGAGGACGTTCGGTTGGCCAAGGGACCTTGGTCCCTACTGCACTGAGGCCGCGATCTCTAGTTTTCGAACGTGCCCTTCCACGACACCCGCGCAGCAGGCGGACATCTCAGAATTCCCCGCCCGAGGGCTATTCGCCTGCTCACGGCGGCCGTAGCGCTCGGTCTGATTCTCACCGCCCTCCTTGGTGGCAGCGCGCAAGCGCTCCAGGGGGAATCAGACGAGCCAGCTACGGCCGACGATGAGCCAGCGACTACTGGTTCTCCTGTCGAGGACGAAGCCCGCGACGAAGAACTTCGCGAAGGCGCAGCCGTGTATGCGCAAATCTGTGCATCGTGCCATCAGGCAGGCGGTGTCGGGCTGGAGGGCCAGTTTCCTCCGTTGATCGACAATGACCACATCGACGATGCCGCGTATGTCGAGGACGTGATCACGAACGGTCGCCAGGGCGAGATCGAGGTCAGTGGTGTTCTCTATGACGGTGTGATGCCGTCGTTCTCGACGTTGTCTGACGAAGACACGTCAGCGGTGATTGCCTTCATGCAGGCCGACTTTGTTGCGCCTGCAATTTCGGCTGCTGTTCCGTTGGGTCCCGTTGCGGGAACCGAACTTCCGGCGCTCGCGAACGTCACCTATCTGTTGGCGTTCGCAATCACTGCCGGACTGATCGGTCTCGTGCTCGCACCGAGAGTGTTGAGTGAGAACGATCGTCTGAACGTGCCATGGCTCGACGCCTGGCTCAAGACCGCAGTCATCGTCGCCAGCGCAATCCTCTTGACCGGCGTGATCCCGGATTGGGCTGTCAAGCACTCGGCGGTTACCAAACTTAGTCGATTCTCGCAAGACCTCATCGGCGTGTCGCTCTGGCTCTTCGGCATGGTCGTTGTCGCGGGGTCGCTCTGGTACGCCCATCGGCGGTCGCGGGTATGACCCTCGAACCGCTGGAGTACTACGACCACAACATCCCGTGTCTCGCCGCCTGCCCCGTGAACACGAATGCAGGCCTCTACGTCGCAGCGATCGCCGATGGTGAAGATGAGAAGGCGTACCTCACCGCACGATTGCCGAACCCGTTTGCCTCTGTCTGTGGTCGCGTATGTGCTGCGCCATGCGAGGACGCATGCCGCCGCGGTGAGATCGACCGACCGATCGCGATCCGCGCGCTCAAGAGATTTCTGACCGAACGCCACGGTAGCGAGTCAGGGCATGACCTCATGGGGGACCATGTTGCTGCCAACCCCGTGGTCCAGCGGGACGAACACATCGGGATTGTTGGCGGAGGGCCAGCGGGTATGGCCTGCGCACACGACCTCCGTCTCCTTGGCTACCAGGTGACCGTGTACGAGGCAACGGACAAGCTCGGTGGAGCGATGTGGCTCGGCATTCCCGAGTACCGCTTGGACCGGGACGTCCTCGCTGCCGATATCAACGCCATTCTGGCGATGGGAGTACAGGTCGAATACGAGACCCGACTGGGCGCTGACTTCACTCTCGACGAACTGCGCGATCGCCACGATGCTGTCTTCCTCGGAATTGGCGCCACGCTCGGTCGAGGACTCGACATCGAGGGCTCTGAAGGTGATGGTGTCCTCAAGGCCATTGAGTTCTTGATCAATATGAACCGCGGCTATGAAGTCGATATCGGCGAGAGAGTCCTACAATTATTTATTGTTATTTTAAGCAATTGATCTATTACTCCATTTCTCGAAAAGTATCTTAAAAAACGGAATGATCACTAAAAGGGTGCAATATAATTGACAATTAGATAGCTACATGTCTACTTTATTGACACCCTTACTTGTGGTTGCCGTGTCTCCTAAATTTTTCTTTTTAGATGAAGCTATAAATGCTGGATATACAGAATACATTCCGCCTTTATTGGTCAATGAAGCAAGTGCGTTTGGAACGGGGCAATTGCTTGAAGGCTTTATCTTAACCCCTTGGTTAGTCGGCGATCGCATTGGACTGCATCCGGTTGCGGTTATATTTGCGGTGTTGGCCGGTGGTCAATTATTCGGTTTTGTCGGGGTGTTGTTGGGTTTGC
>RCNE010000936.1_pt1 | contig 15774 bp, 9 predicted proteins | sample 2041361 | NCBI WGS metagenome assembly RCNE01 (sample SAMN09708229, study PRJNA481090) | Marine sediment metagenome, whole genome shotgun sequencing project.
CTTAGACGCCATGCGGCTAGGAGCGTTCGACTACGTTACGAAGGGACACGACGATACAATCAAGATACTTTCGATTGCCAATCAAATCGTCGAACGAGTTGCGCTGAAACAGGAGGTCGAAGAACTTCGCACCCAACTTCCTGCACGTCGCGGGTTGCACGGAATGATCGGAGACAGTGAGGCAATGGCGCGCGTGTTTCGTACGATCAAAAAGACGTTGCGCGGGGACTTGACCGTTGCCATCATGGGAGAGTCCGGTACCGGTAAAGAACTTGTCGCCCAGGCTATTCACTACAATTCACCGCGGCGACGAGAGCCGTTTGTGCTTGTTAATTGTGCTGCCATTCCGCGGGAACTAATGGAGAGCGAGTTCTTCGGTCATGAGAAAGGTTCGTTTACCGGAGCCTATTCAAAGAAGATTGGCAAGTTCGAACAGGCACATGGCGGAACCCTTTTTCTTGATGAAATTGGTGAGTTGGACCTATCACTCCAGGCAAAGTTGTTGCGCGTTCTGCAGAACGGAGAACTACAGCGAGTGGGCGGCAACCAGACCATTACGGTAAACGTCCGAATCCTTTGCGCCACGAACCGCAATCCCAAACAGATGATTGCGGATGGTCAATTCCGTGAAGACCTCTACTACCGATTGTTCCAGTTCCCGATTCACCTCCCACCCCTACGCGACAGGTCGCAAGACATTCTGGTCCTCGCTGATCATTTCAGGTCGTCATACGTCAAGGCAAATAACGAACTTGAAGACCGTCCTTTTTCGAACGAGACCAAACGATTGATGCTTGGGTATCCCTGGCCGGGTAATGTTCGTGAACTCAAGAGTGCGGTCGAACGCTCGTTGTTGCTCTCCGACACGGCTGAGATTATTCCTGCGGATCTAATGCTGAGTCCGTCTAGCGCCGAGCTTGAATCACGTCCCAATGCCAAGACCAACGAAACAGGACCACAGAACCCAGGCACTACCGACTCACCCACCGCTCCCGCCTTCGCAATTCAATCGGCAACTTCACCCGACGACATCATCCCCTTGGACGACATTAAGGCACTTGCAGTCAAGCAAGCATATAACCTTTGTGATGGCAACATCAACCAAACCGCGACGCGGCTTGGAATCACACGTTCAACTGTATATCGGCTGATGCGAAAATTTGGGCTGGAGGAGTAGCGACAGCCTGCCGTTGTTGGTAGCCAAATTGAAACGGGCAGGAAACCCGTCTCGTCACCTCACCGACAAAACGATTACCCAAGCCGAACACTCTTGCGTCGTCCCGATACGAGCCGGCCTCGGCCCCTTCCTCTTCTGGTTGCAAACCGATTTACCTCTCCTGATTCAAGGGCCCGAACACATCATGGCGAAAATTTCGAGCCATCCGAAAAGCCTGCCGTCTTGACCTGCATATTTTCCGGCCGATACTTGAAGACAGAATTGTTCGACTATTGAAAACGATTATTACGACGCTTTAAATGCTCCCTTCGCCTGAACCCGATCGTGGTTTAGTTAGGGTTTCTGATTCTGGTCAAGATCTTTCCGTTCCAAATGGTTTACGGCCGCAGGCCGTTGCTACTAACCATCAAGCTGGAGTTCTCGTTGAAGATGAGAACGACCGGATCGTCGCGGCCAATCGAAACCTTACTGAACTCAATGACCTGTCGCTCGATGCAGAGATTCTTGCAGGAGCTGACAGCCGAACCGTATCAACGCTCCGCTTACGACAACTTGAGGCAACGGGATCGGTATCTGAATCCCGTACGGATCATGTCACGCTAAAAGCAGACGGTTCCGTCCATCGCGTACCTTACGCAAGAATCCAATACATCGAGGCACAAGGCGACTATCTGTCTGTGAAAACAGACGATCGGAGTTACTTTGTCCATGGAACAATGAAGGCGATGCACGCATCCCTTCCGACCCATGAGTTTATCCGCATCCATCGGTCTTACGTTGTTCGACGAGACCGTATCGAGCGCATCCGGGCAACGTCTCTCGAGGTCGCTGGATCAAAGTTACCAGTAGGCGTTACCTACAAGTCGGCAGTTCGGCTGTCACTCAATCCGCCACGTCTTCAAAGGATTGCCGGATAAACGGCGCTGTTGGCAATACGCGACCCGAGTCCCGATCGACGCACAAATAGGGCGGGACCGTACGGCGGCCGGACTAAGGCTCTCGCCCAACAGCGTGCAACAAACCCTATAAAAACAAACAAGGGCGCAGGGTATCTTTCGACACCCCACACCCTGCTTTCGTCGGCTGACGGCTTATACTGCCAACCTGATTTGTGCTAAGTTTGTTAGTGGCCTGCGGCCCACGCCAGCGAACGCTTCCAGATCTCTAGTCCATCGTGCGTCAATCGTGAAAATGCGCTGCCTTCCGGTAACATCGACCGACTTGCCGAAGCCTGAAGTTCTTAGGTGTTGTGGGCGGACGTACGCGAATTTGCATTGAACGGCAGACCGTGCACAAGACCTGTTGCAGTTATCGGACAACCGGAGCCCTTGACTTAAACCCGGTTCCGACCGACGATTACGGCGAAACCCTGCTGGTCAATTTGAGTCTTGCAGCTTGCTCCTTCAAGAATGAAGCGCCCATCCATAATGCCACCGGTTGTGACGGCCAGGAGTATCTGTCGATTGCAATTCGGCCTGATGCTATAACGTAATTTTTACTCGAAAAGAGGCTTTGTCTTTTTCCACCGACAACGACATAAAGGCTGATTTATCAAGTTTAAACTCGACTGTTGCTTTAGGTGAGAAAGCCGCCTTCAAGGCGTCAAAGTTGGCGTCGCCTTTCAACGTAATTGACGAATTCGGTCCGCGACGAATCGAGTAGAGTGCTGCAGATCGGACAATTAGTTTCTGATGACCCCCGTCAATTTCAGTTGATATGCGAGCATTCTTTGAGAGATTGAGCACAACCGTGCCTTTGCCAAAGAAGCGAAACGGCTTGGGGTCTCGAGCCAACTTTACGGTGTTCATTGACGTAACTCCTAGTTTGGGATTTTGATACACGAAAGATTATGTATTTACACCACGAAAACCAGGTGCGCTACCGTGCTCGAGGACGAAAGCGACTCAAACTGGTGGTCAATCTAGCCAAGTCTCTCTGAAACATTGCCTGCCGCCGAACACTCATGATCAACAAATGTCGGAGATCAGGCCTTTCCAAATCGCGGTGTCATTGTCAAAATCTCCGTGGTGTGTTGACCGAGCTGCATGAGCATCGCCCACAGGTATCTGGTTCGGACTCAGAATGTGCGTAAACCGACCGTCCGTAACCAACTCTTTAAGCGCTTGCTCCGCCAATTCATCCAGAAAGTGCTCCAACCCAAGGATGGGCTCGCCTTTTGGGCGGATAACCGGAATCCGGTGTCTTGCCTCAAGAGCGTTTGAAACCAAAAATAGAAGCGACTTGAAATAGATGTGCTGGCAATGGTCGTCGTTCTCAGCCTCCACGGTCAACGTGTGAATGTTCATTTTCAGCAATCGTCTTGTTGCCAACAAGGGCAGATAAGTTTGTTGGAACAGCTTCGTAGTACACGCAGGCGCCCACAAATGGCACGAACTGATCTGCCGACCTAATCCCCGATAATCATCCATTGGCCCAATCTGAATATCGCCGGTCGATCCAAGCAGTTGAGCCATGGGAGCGAGCAGAATACTTCCGGCACTGTGTCCAGCCAGATGAATCGAAATCGAGGTATCAACGGCGGCCAAGTACTCTGAAACGAGTCTTGCACCTCCATACTGCACTGTCGTCGCTCGCAAGGCATTTTCTTTCATCTCGTCCCAGAGCAGCCGGCCGCCAAGACGCCGGGCCAACGGTTCGAGGGCGTCATCCAAGCGGTCGAGCATGAAATCCTTGCCCCCCTCCACAACTCCCTCTGGTTTCCGAAGGCGGATTGCATCCGAAACAATGTTCTTGACAGTCGTCCAGAAATCAGTCCTCCAAACGAAAAAGATCGGATATATCTCATGGTCAAGAAGTTTCTGCAGGTTTTGTTCAACCGTTCGATAGGCGCTCTTCTCCGATACAAGTCCGCCGTGCGCATAGACTAATATTTTTGGATTTTGCCACCGATTAAGCTTCTTGGGAATCCGATCAGCGAATAGCTCTTCCACAAGTTCGGGCGTACTTCCGAATTGACCATCGGGACTCAGCGCACCATCGTTCCCAAGGCAAATGACGTGTTCTCGAAGCGAGCTAAAGGCGAACGGTGACGTTGACTGTCCTGACTTGCGGCCGGTTGAGAGATTACCTGAAGATAGTCGGACGGGAACACCAAGTCGTGCAACCCAGATATCAAGGCCGTTCGCAAGCCAATCAGAATAGCTTAAGTGGCAGAATCCGCTATGCCCCCACTCTTCGCCCCATGAATTCTGTATCCAGAAACCATCGCTATCATAAGCGACGATGACAAATGCGTGACCGCCCAGTTGCTCCGTCGATTGCTTGATCTTTCCGCCTGGGCCAACTCTCGACCATCCCGCATGGACGAGGCAGGTAGCATAGAGAATACCAACTTCGTTGATTGCGGCATGCATGGCAACGAGGTCTTTGTGATTGACTCGAAAGTAGGCGCCGAGGGGCGTCTGTGCCGCCTGTTCTGCTCGTTTTGCGTTTAGCTGATCGACTGTAGTACCTACACTCTTCCTCGTCGGCGGGCGGTTCTTCCAGAGTTTTTCTGAACACACGCCATGTTTGTGCCATCCCTTCATTGCACCGCGTGCACTTGAGCCGGCATACTCTGTCCCTGGCCATTCATCATAACGTTTGGCCATTAAATAGAGCATCCGGGCACTGACTTGAGACGTATCCCAAGTGGATCCTCTCACCGATTTCAATAGAAAATGACACGCTCCCGCCAGAGCAAAACCGGTACACGCTCCTTCATCACCTTGATCAAGAATTGGCAAACCATAATCCTGGTATTCGGCCAGAGACTTAGTTGCGGGGACATCCACCAACGTGGGCACGAACAACTGATCTCGGAAATCAATTGAGTCGGGACGTGCATCAAACGTGCGTTTCGTTGCCATAACATCGGTTAACTGGAGTAACCATAACAATACGTTTCGAGCAGAAGCTTGGAGCCGTGCCTTTGCGAATCCGTTACGACTCCTTCCGCGGATAGACAGCCTGCAGCGCAGCCAACCCGTCTCGTAAATATGAATGCGTACAACCGACTGATAGCCCGCCACCAGGAGCCAACCAAGGCTACCAAAGATTGGACTGATTCGGAATCAGGAGCCGGCCACAACCAGCATCCTTGCTATGGCAATTCCGCGACGCTCCAATACCAGAAGATGAACACCCGCGGGAAGCCCACCGTCAATTTGCGTTGTCTCGCTTCGAAACGGAAGCTCTCGTAGCAACCGTCCACTAATATCGTATACCTTGAGAAGGTCGCCCTCAGTGGTATCGTAATCGACCTCCCGCAGCCGGGCGTCGTCGTGCTTTCTTACGACCGTTAGATTCTCATAAAACGGTAGCGGATATGCGTTCAGCGTAACATCCGCACCCAAATCCGCACGCCTGTTTTCGTCGACAGCGGTTGACTGGACCAGGTTGTCGTAGAGCGCATCTTTTAGGGTGATTCCGTAATTGACTAGATCAACGAAACCGAGTACTGGTATCAGCCAGGAACAATGCACTCCGTTCTCAAATGCGATTGTTCTTGGAGTCATTCCAACGTCTCGTGCCCGCTGAATAGTTTTTGCGGACAACACCGGACTTACCAGCTGATCGCCAGTCGAATAGAAACCGGCAATCAATGGCACGTCCTCGTTCGATTCGATTGTCTGCCTAGCAATTGATGCCGAACAGCCAAACCACACACCCGTGAGTCGCGAGGAATAGCCGGGGTTTCCACTGTCGCCTTCCACGGTTCGTGGCGCCGTGTCGCCCGGAATCTCATCCAATTTGTCGTGATAAGCGACCAGGATCGATGTAAAACCGCCAGCCGAATCGCCACCCATAAATATGTTCTTATCGTCGATCCGATATTGTTGGGCCTCTTTTCGGAAATAGCGAATTGCTGAGCGCGCATCATGCATGGCATTCGTCATCGGCCTCAACGTAAATGCGGGATTTGCGAGATCAATCGTGTCAGCATTGACCTCCGCCGCCGTGTAGGTTAGTGTATCCAGCCGGTAGCTAATACTTGCAAACGCATAACCGTGCCGGGCGACAAACTCGGCCAGCGAAACGATGTATGATTCATCCCGCACGCCAGAATTCCATCCGCCGCCGTGTAGAAACAGTACGAGTGGTCGTTTGGCTATTGTGTCACCGGCAGGCTCGTAGAAATCGAGTAGCAGTGGCTGTACTTCACCGATAACGTTTCGGGCTGAGCCATACTGAATCCCACTCGTGCGCAGAGAATTGTCAAAGACCTCGTCACGAAATCGCACGTCTTGTGCCTTCACTTCTGCTATTCGGCAACTGCAGAAGATTGAGATCAAGCATAACGAAGCGACTGTTCTGGGAAGGATCTTCATTGGGAACCGGCGTTCATATGAGACGCATTGAGTTTTTAATTTGCCGATGACATCGCTAGTGTACGATGAATGACCGAGCCGCCGTCTGCCCTCCCCTTCCCATGGCGCGTACAAAGTAGACGCCACTTGCAAGCTCAGACCGTTCAAGTCGGGTGGTCTCGACTTCGCTGAGACTTGCTACTCCGTCAAATAGAGTTGCTACCGCACGGCCCGCCGAATCAAAAAGAGTAGCAGTCACGTGCTGTTCCACGGCAACCAACAGTGCCAACTGGCTGCCCGTAGCGGAATGAATGTGGGCTCTCAGAGGATTGACCGGTGGCATTGTCGTAAACGCAAAGATAATCGTGGTCCAAAACAGAGCGGACACGCGAATCGAATTCAACATCCCAAACCCCGCCTTTAAGCGAATCGGCAGTAGTGGATCACATCAGAGGCACGCAGCGGTTCTTAACCGAGCAGGATGCAACGTCGAGCAATCATTTATTGAAGGAGCGGCGTGTTGTGGTGGTCTAGTTCCTTCGGTAATGCCAGAAAATACACCAAAAATGGGTTACTCTGAATAGTTAGCATGGAAACTGCGAGAACAGGACAGTACCTTGCTCTTTGTGGTTCCGGGTATTGACGACGGCGTAGTTGTTTCTTTCGAACGGTTCTGCCTGGAACGCAGGCCACAGATGCTTTGCGGGTTCACCCGCTTTAACGAGATGAGTGTGATGAATATGGATCGTAGATCTTTTGTAAAGTCGGGTGTGGTAGCTGGAACTGGACTCGCCGCGGCGGGATTGTCGGCGGCGGCAGCACCATTGGATGGCGTACGGACTTCGAGTAATGAGGGACAGTACAGCGGACCAACGGGCGTCCCTTTTCGATTGAACTATGCACCGCATTTCGGAATGTTCAAGCATCATGCGGGCGACGATCTTATTGATCAGCTAAAGTTTATGGCGGATGAAGGCTTTCGTGCTTTTGAGGACAATGGCATGAAGGGTCGATCAACTAATACCCAGGACGGTATTGCCGCCGAGATGGCCCGACGCGATATGGCAATGGGTGTTTTTGTGGCTCATACGATTTCCTGGAAGGAACCCGGTCTTGTTGCTACCGAGAATCACGAGCAATTTCTTGCGGAAATCAAAGAATCAGTTGATGTTGCGAAGCGAGTCAACGCCACGTGGATGACGGTGGTGCCGGGCCATGTAAACCTTCGTATGGACCTAGGATTTCAGACGGCAAACGTGATTGAGGTCTTGAAGAAAGCAAGTGATATTCTTGAGCCACATGGGCTGGTCATGGTATTGGAACCGCTCAACTTCCGGGATCACCCTGGCTTGTTCCTGACCACAGTTCCTCAAGCATTTGAAATTTGCAAAGCCGTTGGCAGTCCGGCGTGTAAGATTTTGAATGACCTGTATCATCAGCAAATCCAGATTGGCAATCTTATTCCAAATATTGACGACGCTTGGGACGAAACGCCGTACTTCCAGATTGGGGATAATCCGCGGCGCAAAGAGCCTACAACTGGAGAAATAAATTATCTGAATGTTTTCAAACATATCCATTCCAAGGGCTTCACTGGTATTCTCGGAATGGAGCATGGTAATTTCTATGAAGGCAAAGAGGGTGAGCGAAAATTGATCGACGCGTATCGTTCCGTTGATTCTTTTTAGTACGCGTCGTCATGAGTTCCATTCGAGCTCGTAAAGGTTCGTCCGATGTGGCCTTTCGCGCGCTGAACTTCGTTCGTCCGCGTTTGGTTGAGCCTTTTTCCTTGACATGTTCTCGATCTTTGGGTGGCCGCTGCATTTTCAAATGGCGTGCGGGTCGGGTGTGTTTTCGTCACGGATTTCGAGCGAGCGGTCTGGCGGGGGCTGACTGCTGTTCGCGCTACGAGCGGAGGACCAAACCGGCATGATCCGGTACGGACAGAAGCTTGATTTTGGGATGAATCCCGGATTATTGCGATTTACATGAACAACCATTATCGATTGTATTATTAATTAACAACCGTTTAAGTTTGTATTTTGGAAACAATCAGGTATTTACTGGAACTTCGAACAACCTTTAATAGTTGTTTTACTGATATACAACTATTTATGACTGTAGGTGGAGGGGCACATGCTCTATGCGGTAGCAACTGGCGACATTGTAAACTCCACGATGATTGCAAGTGACGAACGTCGAGATCTTCCTCGCTTGTTACGAACTTCTTATGAGGAGACCACGAAGCTTCTGGCGGGCGTCGAAGAACCACTCCCCATCGACTTATTCGGAGGGGACTCGTGGCAATTCTGCCTCCCTGACCCGCAACGCGTCCTTGCGGTGCTTACCTATTTTCGGGCAGCACTATTCGCAAAGGCTGGGCTGCGTACCAGATGTGCCATTGCGATTGACTCGATCGATTTCCTGAATAGAACCAGTATTTCCGAATCTGACGGTCCGGCATTTCGACGATCTGGACGCCTGCTGAAAACTCTAACAGAAACCGAACTTAGTATTGTCCTACCCGAGGGTGTCACGCTACCGAGCGTAATCGCCTGCGACGCGCTCGCCCGCCTCGCAGACAATGCGTATCGAAACTGGACAGACGCCCAAGCAAAAGCAGTCATGTACCGCAGTGCGGGAGTTCTCCGCGGTAAGACTATTTCTCAAAGCATCATCGCCGAAAACTGGGAACCCGCTCCCATTACGCAACAAGCAGTTGCCAAGCACCTCAGTCGTGCTGAGTGGGAGTCTCTCAACCTCACGCTCTCAGACTTCCAGCGTCTAATAAGCCATATCCAGGAACGTCCAACCTCTGCACAGAAATGACAGCGGCCTTAACAATAACCGTAGCGGCTTTCGTGGGTTCGTATCTGATTGCAGACGCGCTTCTCCCGAAACTGATCAGCAAGAGACAGCTATACGTCGCAATTATCGTTTTGCTGTGCGGCCTGCTGATACCCGGAAGTGTGAGCGGCTTCACCATGGCGGTGTCTTCGGTCGCCGCAGTCGCTTTGCTGATAAGTGACTTTGCTACAAGATCGATCAGCATGCGCATAAGGGCACGCACAACCATTCATACAAGCCCAGACATAGAATCGACCAGACAGACAAACACGCATCGCGATTCGTCAGCATCTGAGTGGCTACTGAAACGAGCAGCAGATTTATCAGCGTTAGCGCTGATCGTATTTTCAGCCAACGCACTGCTTGAGAATGGTCAAGTGCCCGATATATTTCAACGATCATATGAACTGTGGCCACCGCTCACAAGTTCGTCAGTCGGGCAAAACCTAATTCAGATATTCGTGATAACCACAGGAGTAATCGTTACCGTCCTCGGAGGGACTTCATTTGTAACATCAGCCATTACTCCTTTCGCGAATCAACTCACCCGAGCTTCTGACTCACGCGGACTCGAGCCGCGAACAGGCTTCATTGAAGGAGGACGCACAATAGGCAAGTACGAACGACTGCTGGTATTTCTATTCGTATTAGCTGGTTCGGCTCCTGCGATCGGATTTCTAATAACCGCTAAGTCAATATTCCGATTCGGAGATCTTACTGAACCCAAGAACCGCCAAAAAGCCGAATACATTCTACTCGGAACACTCGCATCCTTTACGTTCGCCCTGGTGACAGCCTCGCTAACGCGAGCCATACTTGGTTTACCGTTGTTTTAGTCATTCGCAGTCAAACTCAAGGTACACGAATGCTCGAAGATCGCTTAGAAATCGGAGCCGCAATCATTTTATAAACTGAGCAGTCCGTCACGGCAACGAATCAATTTGTCTTCAATCATAGAGGACAAAACGCCATCTATCCTCCCATCGATCTCACGGGACGATCGCAGATATCCGAACATCCGACGAACTTCCCGGATTGCATCGTCCCGACGAATCCCACCAGTCCCCAAAACGACTCGATCAAGCGCGGTAGCGATTTCGTTCTCGTGAATGTACTCGATGTCACGAGACTCGTCGGGTAAAGCATTTCGGTCGCGTACTTCGACGGACTGCTTAATGGTTCCGCCCCAAACGAACGAGCCATCAGCGACGATCAGCCGCTTTAACATCGCAGCTTCCAACGCAGCCGTAACAACGTCACGAACTCGATTGCTGGCTCGTGATGAGTCGGAGGCATCCCTCAACCTCCTGACAACTTCTTCCACGTGGATTGGCGACTCTACAGCAAGAATGGCGACAATTGCCGAAACGATGACACCTATTTCGAAGTCTCGAAGCTGCGCCCCCCGCAAGGAACCGTCATCCACCCATACCCGATACGGCGTTGTAATTGAGACTCCAACACTACCATCCCTGGATGATTCATACACCTCGTTGTCAACCAGTCTGTCTGAACGCAGCGCTTCAGAATTACGAGAATCGGATTGACCTAATCGCAATAGTAGCTCTTCAATTCTATCGGCCTCGTGAGCAGGATCCCGATACCAATCGGGCGCCCAGACCCGATGGACACGCCATCCCTTTCTCATCAGTACTGCATCGCGCTGTCTGTTGCGACTTCTCGTCCAATGGGTTGAGTGATAATCCAAACCATCTGTCTGTACGGCGAGAGCAAAATGGGTTGAGTCAGCCGGGTCGTGCACAGCCAAGTCTATCCTAAATTCAGATTCGCCAACGCCTTCCCGAACAACGTAACCGCGCGTTTCAAGGGATCGCTTTATTTCCCGAACCATAGCTGATCGTATACTTTCATCCTGGGTTGAGTTATTGTAAGCAACTCCGTCCAACGAGTCGTGTCTCCGTTCAGGCCCTTGGCTTTCGGACAATTGGTCAGTGCCCCCGTCGGGAATAGTGGGCCCTGCAACGACGACTTGATCCGACACATCGACGTTCGAATCCGCATAACGCATAAACTCTTTAAGAATTGCAACACCAGTTGAACGTGCTCGCTCCAGATCCAGACTTTCGTGACGGAAGTTTGCAAAGATCACGCATTGCACGCGCGCGCGCGTAAAGACTACGTTTAGTCTCCTCCCACCTCCTTCGCTGTTTATCGGTCCAAAATTATGACTTAGGCTTCCGTCAGATCGTTTTCCATAACCGATACTAACGAGTATGACATCGCGCTCATCACCCTGTACGTTCTCAAGATTCTTGACAAATAGCGGTTCATCTGGATGATGTTTTTCGAAGAAATCGATCTCGGCTGATTGCCGTCTCAGTTGTTCGAGTTCCGCAAGAATTCGATCCCTCTGACCGGATCCAAAAGAAACGATACCAAGTGACTGCTTCGGATTCTCCCTGACATGCTGCAACGCTCGGCGGGCAACGGCCTGCGCTTCTCCTGCATTATACCTGCCGTTTTTCCCGGGAACGTAGACGCTACCCGGTACAAACCGGAACTGTAATCCCTGGTCACCGCGAATGGCAGACGCGCTTGGAAATACTTGGAGTCTCGAGTCGTAGAACAGGCGATTGGAAATGGTGATTAGTGATTGATGTCTACTTCGGTAGTGCCAACTAAGCATCGACGACGGGCAGCCGCGCGCCGCGGCAAGCCCGAGGATGCTCTCGATATCCATCATGCTCGACTCTTCAACAGACTCAGCTTCGTTCAGCAATTCGTCGGCATATGCATCGGTGACAAAAAATGTTGTGGGCGGCAACTGTTGCTTGTCTCCCACCACGACAACCTGTTTTGACCGCAATATCGCACCGAACGCGTCGATTGGTCGTATTTGACTCGCCTCGTCAAATATCACGAGATCAAATTCGATTGACTGCGGAGGCAGATACGTTGCGACCGAAAGAGGGCTCATCATGAACACGGGCTTGATCCGCTGAATGGCACCACCAGCCACAGCAACCAGCTTCCTTAACGGTTTGTGGCTACGCATCTTTTCGAATTCGCGAAGCAAGATTCCCAATTGGCCAGCGGGATAGCGCGGCATACCTGCAGTGTGTTCTCGGGCGACAATGTGACGGTTCTCGCGAATCACGGCTTCATCACTTTTCGCAAACCGGTCCACAGTTTTCTCGTGCAAGTCGCGAGAGAAGTCTTGAAGATCTGGAAACTGCAATAGCGCAACTCGATAGGCATCTTTCGCCCAGCTTAAGCGGGTAAACTCAACAAGCCGCTCGCCCGCGTATGGCCATGTGTCGGCTGCAGCGGCCAGAGCATGCAGCCCAAGTACCTTCAACGCAGCGCGCAATTTTGCATAGGACACATACCCCTTCAGTCTATGAATCTGGTCGTGTCGAACCTGTACATAGTTGTAAAGATCAGGCCGAATGAGCGACTTAACATCGTCGTAATCAAGCGGTGGAAGCTTAAGTGCGTCGTATAGTCCCTGGATTTCAACTTCAGCAACTTCCAGAGCTGGTATTAGATCTCGAGCCACTTTAGCTGCACTCTTCACTGCAGCGCGATCGGATAGAAATCGAAGTGCATCAGGCAGTACACGGTCGCTGGCTACGTCAGTAAGCACGCCGTCTACAGTATCCAGGCCGTCAAGCAGTTCAGCAAAATCCGAGTGGACCCCTTTCCACGATTCACCGAATACTTTGTAAACTGCCTCCGGTGCTTCGTTGATAGAATCCGAGAGCGTCTGATAATTAATGACGAGTTCCGAAAACTCAAGGATCCGCTCAACCCTTCTAGGAGGTGTCCCCCGAAACATACTCTGGAGTTCTTTTAATGACCGGCGATAGTTTGGGCGAAACCAGCGAAAGATGCTTCCAATATGACGACCGACATTGTCATAGTCCTGTCGACAATCTCGCGCCCAAGCGTCCGGTAGTAAATGATCACCTAATTCCTCAAATGTTTGACGAACCCATCTACCCGTCTGCAAGACTGTTAGGCGTACCTCTGCTGACGAATCCCACAAGTCCGGATCAAAGCTCCAAAGTGATACGACTGGCTTATTGTTTACCGCTGTCGCGTGTCCAGCCAATAGCCATAAATCTGCTAAGCGATTACCGACAGCTCCTTTGGTGGCATCCGTGAGCTTTCTGGCAATACGTCCAACGTCGTCGAGCATTCCAAGTACATCGCTGCAATGGGAGCGCAGTCTGTCCTCGTCATCCGGCGTTACGGTCTTCAAACCTGTACCCCAGAACGGGTGGTCGATTGGAAGCCCGACATCGCCGGCCAGAAGAGTTTGAATGTCAGAAACGGTCGACTCCACGTCCGCAAATTTCGCAGGTCCAAAGCCAGCAAACTCCCCACGTACCGGTTTGGGTGATTGAAAATCAACAAGTCGGTCACGCGCGTCTGAATGAATGTCCAGCGCAGTAGTGGCGTTTATTCCGAAACCTTCTATCACTGCCGTTGAGGACTCCGTATAGTCCTGCAAACCGACTTTGAATCGACGCATAGCATGCAAAGCTTGCGTGCGTTCACCATCCGACTTCGGACGTGACCGGAGGGTACGCTCCAATTCGCTCAGGACATCCTTCTTGCGCGCCCGGTGACTGTGTAGCTCAAGCGCAAGCCGTCCCAGGCCAACTTTGCAAAGATTGCTGTAGACAACTTCCAACGCGGCCGCCTTTTCTGACACAAACAGAATTCGCTTACCGGCGGCAACACAGGCAGCGATAATATTCGTGATCGTCTGCGATTTGCCGGTGCCCGGCGGTCCTTGAATAATAAGGTCATTGCCGTCCAGTACTCTTCTAACCGCAACCATCTGCGAAGCATCGGCATCGGCGACATGTATAATGTCTTCAGCTTTTGCGGTCTGGTCAAGATCTGAATTCGCGTCATAAGGCGGCGCGTACTCGACGGCAAACGACTCACTGCCGACAAGGCGACCCGACGCCCCCTGACCGGCGTTTATTTGAGGGATCCAATTTGTGGGATCCAGATCTTGATATATCTGAAACCGGGTATAAGAAAAGAAATCGAGTGCAGTGTCACTGGTGACGGTCCATCCATCCGGCAAACCCGACATCTGCTCGACGGATGATAAATATTCATCGACCACAATCTCTGGATTGACATCAGGTAGCGTTAAGCCAAATTCAGTTCTAAGCTTCTCAGCAAGCGACAGATTAGTGGTAATGTCTTCACCGGAATACCGAACCTCAAACCGGGCCGAAGCACTACTGCGGCTGAGCGAAACGGGAACAAGGACAAGCGGAGCCGTCCTACGGCGGGACGAGTCCGGAGTAGACTTCTCGGACCAATTGAGGAAGCCGAGCGCAACAAATAGCGTATTTACCCCGCGTTCTTGAAGGATCCGCTGTGAGGAATAGAACGTATTGAGTAAGCGCCGCTGCAGCTCAACATCATCGTACGGCGTTTGCACGAGGCTCGGCCCACCCGGCGCGAAGCTACCACCGTCAGCAGATACTGGGTCCGGTTGACGAAAGGCAAACTCCGTCCCGACAGATTCGCCGATTTGGTCCGAGAGTGAACTGCGGGCTTCTTGTCCGGCTGAAAATCGGAGAGTCCGTTCGTCCTCAACCAGTTGCTCAAAGAGAGCGTCCAAATTTTGTTGATGGATCGTCAAGCCACGAGACTTGAAGCGACGGTAGCTCAGCAGCCTGTTACTCGCAGACAGATCAAGTACAAGTTTTCTCTCCGACTCAAGTCGTGACGCCACGGGATGGCTCAGGTCTTCAGTAGGAGTCCGATCTGTTTGCATCGAAGACGATTGTGGGAGAACAGTAATCTAGAATTGACCAAGGCGTTGCGTACCGGCCTTCACATCCTGACATCACTTCGGCGAGGACACCTCGACATCGATCCAGACCGGAAAGTGGTCGCTTACGATGTAACCCGGCCTACGATAAACGTGGCTTTCTAAAACGCGTAAATCGTTCGATGGAATCACGTAGTCAACACGTAGTCCCCATTGAGCAGTATCGTCCGGGTCCAGGCTTTCGTACAATGCCCGGCCCATGGAGTCGGCTTCGGGAATGACGTTTCCGTTAACTCGCGGATTTGCCAGTAAGAATTTGCCAACCGGATCATCAATCGAATTACCTTCATCCAAATCCGAATTCAAATCTCCCAGGATGATGAACGAGGCACCCTTCGGCAAACCTCCTTTCACGCCAGCGTCGTCAACGAAATATTCTGCGCCGGAGATATAGTCACCCCAAAAACGAATTTCGTCATGATTCCGCTTCTTATTCCGCCCTTCGGGCCCGTCAAATGCAGGAGGCGTTGGATGGGAAAGGAGCAGGTGGATGACTGCGCCGTTTGATAAGCGCACGGGCACATCCCAGTGACTCTTTGACGACAGCCGCAGCTTTGACCAATCGTCGCTCGGATACCACGGCTGTTCGGTCTCCGGATCGATGGGCATGGCGG
>RCNE010000939.1_pt1 | contig 15767 bp, 15 predicted proteins | sample 2041361 | NCBI WGS metagenome assembly RCNE01 (sample SAMN09708229, study PRJNA481090) | Marine sediment metagenome, whole genome shotgun sequencing project.
CTGATATAGCGATCTCGGTTGGTCATTTATCGTATGACGATCTCATTTTGTAACGTGCGATGCACAGGACATTTACCCACAATCTCCATGAGTCTTGCGCGCTGTTTTTCATCCAGATCACCTTCCAATATCACTTCTTTCTCGATGATGTGTACGAACCCCTTGTCTGACTCGCAGTCTTGACAATCGGCATGATGCACGCGCTCTTGACTGAGCTTGACTTCTATGCTTTCGAGCGGCCATTCCTTGCGATCGGCATACATCCTCACCGTGATGCAAATACAACTACCCAGTCCAGCCAGGAGATAGTCATATGGTGTAGGACCGAGATCCGTGCCACCCAAGGATGCTGGCTCATCGGCAGTGACGGTCTGTCGTCCATTGGTGATAGTCGTCTCGTAATGTCCTCTTTCAATTTTAGCGCTGATCTGTCCCATTTTATTTTCCTTTTAGTGATTTGAATTATTGAGGGGCTAAAAGTAAACAATATTATGTGATAAAAAAAACCACCATTCAGATAAATGGTGGTTTGCTGGAATAGCTTTATTTTAAGTCTTTTTACTAAATAGTAAAGGTTCTTTTTTTCTTGTGCTCACTGTCGTCATAACGCTTTACACATTCATGATAAATCTTGAGCGCTTCTTGAGCATTTCCCCACCCTCCGGTATCAACTTTTTTCTCCTCCAAATCTTTATATACTTGGAAAAAATGTTCAATTTCCTTTAACCTGTGCGGGTTAAGATCTGCGATATCCATTCTCTTACTATAGATAGGGTCGTTCACCGGTACACAAATAATTTTTTCATCAGGTCCTTTTTCATCAGTCATATGAAAAACTCCTATTGGTCTCACTTCCATTACTACCATAGGATATGTAGGTTCAGCACCTAAAACAAGAACATCCAGGGGATCCTTGTCAAGCGCAAGTGTTTCTGGAATAAAACCGTAATCACCAGGGTACATCATCGAAGAAAATAACATTCTGTCAAATCTAATTTTATGCAGCGTAAAATCGTACTCATATTTATTCCTACTTCCTTTAGGGATCTCAATTAGTACATCAAAAGTAATTGTTTTCTTAGCGCTCATATTTTAATCTTTTTTTTTGCAAAAATACAACTTTCAATGACTTAGGCCAGCATAAACCTTAGAATTTAAAGTTTTTCCCAATTTTATCACTGCCTAAAACTTGATTTAACTTTCGGTAAATAATGATTATTTTTTTATCAAAATAGTTATTCAGACATCGATCTAAAAAGGAATTTTAGTTTGTTTGTTCAATACGCTTCATGATGCTAACAAAAATGTGTTTCAAAATTCCTAAAAGCAACTAATGTGAATGTCAGTAAAAAAACCAATTTTTTTACTGACTTAAAACTATGTATTTTAGGCTTATTGCCAGACCAATCATGATTAAAAAAATTGACCATACATCATTAATAATGAGTAAAATGATCTATGTGATCTTTCAAAGCTCCTATGCTGTGGAAGCCAATCTTTTACAACATAATGATTTTCCCCCTTTAAAAAGGACATTTGATCAAATTCAACAAAGTCAGACTTCTTTTTATGGATTCTTTTTACATAAAGAACTGTGTGCCGTGATGGAACTGGAAAAATATAAAAATCATATTCATATAAGGAGCCTTACTGTTGCTCCCAAATTCTTTAGACAAGGCATTGGCCATCAGCTTTTGTGCTTTGTGCATGATCAGTTTAAGGTGGAACTTCTTACTGTCGAAACAGGTCATGCAAATACACCCGCTGTAAACTTTTATTTGAATTTTGGTTTCAAAAAAAACAGGGTATGGATGACGGATGTTGGTATAGAAAAAATCTCCTTTACACTAGTTAAGCCGTCTTAAAGAAAATGTATCTTGCAGGCAACGATTATATTTGTTGACCTTAAACCAAGCAAACCCTTTAATGAAAAAATTAAAATTCCCTACTGCTCAAACCATTTTATTTGTGATAGCGGGTTTGGTAGCTCTGTTAACCTGGATAGTTCCGGCGGGTGAATTTGATAATTTAAGTTACAATAGTGCTGATAAGACTTTTGAAAGAATCAATTCTGAAGGCAGGTATAGTTTACCTGCAACCCAAGAAACCCTTGAAAAACTAGAGATCAACATCCCTTTGGAGAAATTCACGGAAGGAGATATTTATAAACCGATAAGTATTCCTAATACCTATAGAAATCTGGAGGCAAAACCACAAGGATTTGCCGCTTTTGTGCAATCGCCGATAAAAGGTATCATTGCAGCGGCCGACATTATCTTTCTCGTGTTGATCATTGGAGGACTTATTGGAATCATGAACAAAACTGGTGCCTTTGATGCAGGAATATCCTGGCTGGCCCGAACACTTAAAGGAAGGGAATATATCCTGATCATACTCGTCACTACGCTTATAGCTGCCGGAGGAACAACCTTTGGATTGGCTGAAGAAACCATGGCCTTTTTCCCTATTCTAATACCCGTTTTTCTCGCCGCCAAATATGATGAAATGGTCGGCTTGGCCTGTATCTTTCTGGGTTCAGCCATAGGGTCTATGTGTTCTACGATCAATCCTTTTTCGGTCATTATCGCTTCTGATGCTGCCGGTATTAACTGGACTACAGGGCTCAATGGACGGGTTATTATGCTGCTTACTTGCCTGGTTATTACGATTATATATATCCTTCGTTATGCCAAACGTGTCAAAAATGACCCAAGTACCTCATTGATATATGAAGAAAAATTAAAATCCCCAAGCGACCATTTTAAGGATCTTGATCATTCAGTAAAACTAACCATGCGATTAAAAGTAATCATCTTTATTTTTTCCCTCAGTTTTATCGTAATGATTGTTGGCGTTTCTGTTTTAAATTGGTGGTTTGTTGAAATGACCGCGACCTTTTTGGTTGGCGCCATTCTTATTGGTTTTGTGGGCAAAATGAAAGAGACTGACTTTGTTCATGCTTTTTCAAGCGGAGCAGGAGAGCTCCTAAGTGTTGCATTTATTATTGGCATTGCCAGAGGTGTTTCTGTGCTCATGGACGACGGTCTGATCAGCGATACCATGCTCTATTATGCGAGTTCCATTACAGAAGGAATGAATAAAGGTCTGTTTACAAATGCCATGTTCTTTATTTATGGGGGATTATCCTTTTTTATCCCTTCATCTTCAGGAATGGCAGTATTGACCATGCCAATTATGTCGCCGCTGGCCGACACAGTAAATGTGGGAAGAGAAGTGGTCGTCAATTGTTACCAATACGGGATGGGTCTTTTCTATTTGATCAACCCTACAGGGCTTATACTAGCCTCCCTTGCCATCGTCAAAGTTGGCTATGATAAATGGTTGAAATTTGTCATGCCCTTGGCAATTATCCTGGTTTTAGTGACCATGCTTCTATTGACCTTATCGGTTTATTTGTAATCTATTATGTTCCGAATGAACAAAATACTTAACAAACTACATTTGAAATCCACTTATAACTCCCCGGATATGTCATTCAACCCTTCTCTGCTTTCGTTTAGCCTAGAAGATGAGGATTATAACCAAGCAAGTATATAATTTTCAATTTGATTTGTACATTTACAAATAGAATCGAAATACCTTACCATAGAAAATTATACTTATGAAATATCTGCTTACGATTATTGTGTTTTGCACACTTTTTATTGCCTGTAAAAATGACCCCAAACAAGAGGAAAAAGAGCTCATTCAAAAAGAAGCTGCTCAAACCGAAACAAATGACTGGATCTATCTTTTTGATGGAACCACAACAAATGGATGGCGGGCCTACAATGGTGAAACAATTCCTCCGGGTTGGGTGGCCAAAGACAGTGTTCTTTCGTTTGACACTGAGCTTGGTTTGGAACAGGATTATGAGGGTGGAATAGACATCATTTATGGATTGGAAGAATTTGACAACTTTGAACTCTATGTTGAATGGAAAATTCCAAAAGGAGGCAACAGCGGGATCTATTATCATTTAAAAGAAGGTATTCCCGATGCCGGCCCTCCAGACATTTCTCCGGAATACCAACTTATTGATGATGAAAACTATGCCTCAATTCATGACCTGACAGAATACAATACAGATATGGGAGTAACTGAAAACATTCAGGAATTACAGGATTGGCAAAAAACTGCTTCAGACTATGCCATGCACCCTGCTGATGGATCGCAAAAAATATTACATCCGGCTGGCCAATGGAATTCAACCCGGATCATTTTTACTCCAGAAAAAGTGGAGCATTGGCTCAACGGTAAAAAAGTAGTATCTTTTGTTCCATGGACAGAAGACTGGAAAAAAAGAAAGAATGCAGGTAAATGGAAGGATGCCAATCTTTATGGATCCTTTAAAACAGGCTATATTGGATTTCAGGACCATGCAAGTGGTATCTGGTTCAGAAACATCAAGATCAGAAAACTATAAAATCACAGCACATGAAAAAAAGAGACTTTCTTAAGAGTACAGCAGCCCTAACAATGGGAGCATTTTTACCATCCCCACTTTGGGCCTTGTCAACTAGCAAAAAATTAAGAACCGCTCATATTGGTTTAGGTATTCAAGGGGTTTCAGACCTTAAAGCTACGGCTGCCCATAAGGCAGTAGAGGTTGTAGCGTTGTGTGATGTGGATTCTAAATTACTCGCTGAGGCCAAGAAAATGTATCCTGACGCAACTATTTATGCCGATTACAGAATCATGTTAAAGGAAATGAAAAAAGATATTGACGCCGTTATTGTATCTACTCCAGATCACACACATGCCCCGGCATCTATGATGGCTATGGAAATGAATAAACCCGTTTATTGTCAAAAACCGCTGACTCATCATGTAACCGAAGCCAGGGCCATGAGGAAAATGGCTGAAAAGAAGAAACTTGTTACACAAATGGGCATTCAGGTTCATTCGTTTTACGATTATAAGCTGGCCACCATCCTTATTCAAAGTGGTATCATCGGGAAAGTGAAAACAGTAAGGGCTTGGTCACCAAAAAACTGGGGCTATGATGGCCCGGAACCACAAGGGTCAGACCCTGTTCCAGACAATCTGGACTGGAATCTTTGGTTGGGTACGGCGCCTGATCGAGCCTATAAAGAAGGGTATTACCACCCAAGTAACTTCAGAAAAATACTCGACTACGGATGCGGAACTTTAGGAGACATGGGCGTACATATTTTTGACACACCCTATAATGCCTTGCAATTAGATGTGCCAAGGACTATTAAAAACGACTGCAGGCCTCCTAATGGATTTGGTTTTCCTGAAAACAATGTCGTTACCTACGAATTCCCTGGTACAGATTATACGGCCGAAACATTGACCTGGATTTGGAATGATGGTCCCGGGGCCCCGCAAGCTCATGAGGATCTTAATTTACCAAACAATGACAAACTTCCAGATCAGGGAGCCATGTTTATTGGGGAAAAAGGTCGCTTGCTTCTACCTCATTTTATGCAGCTTCCAAAACATATTGTGGATGGTAAATACATAGACTTGGACCTCTCGCTAGTCAAGGATAAAGAAGCATTAGGTCCCCCTACAGGAGATTATAATTTAGAAAGCAACAAACATTATCACCAATTTGTTGATGCCTGTTTAGGAGATGCCGAAACAAGTGCGCCTTTCTCCTACGCCTCAAGATTAACGGAAACAATTTTATTGGGTGTAATTGCAGGTCGTTTTCCAAATGAAACGCTCCACTGGGACAATGAAAAAGCAAGATTTGCTGAAAAAGAAGCAAATGCTTTTTTGGATGGCACTTACAGGGATTTTTAGTAGCCTGCACGAAGCAAATTAAAATAGTCGAATCCCCGTGTAAAAGGGGATTCGGTTTTTTTATAAGACTTGAAACACCATTGAGTTTAAAACAATAAGTATAGATGTGCACAGCCTTGTGTTATCATTAAACTTGTCAGGAAATTCATTTTAAAATTAATGATTTATGAATATTCAACTCATCATTTATGCTTCTGTTTTGTTCTTTATTTCTGAAATGCTTTTATTGGTTTTAAAACGTTCAAAGAGTAAAACCCAAAAATCAGAAAACGACAAAAAATCCTTGCTGTATATTTGGGTGTCCATTGCTTTTAGTATGATATTTGGGTTCTTTTCGGCAAATTATCAGCAATGGGATTCGTCAAATAGAACAATCGCCACTATCGGATTGCTTATATTTATTCTGGGGATTGTGATTCGCTGGGTTTCCATACTACAACTTAAAAAGGAATTTACAGTAGATGTAGCTATTCATGCTGACCACCAACTAAAAACCGATGGCTTCTATACATATGTTCGTCATCCTAGTTATTCAGGACTTCTCCTGATTTGTTTGGGCCTATCCATTGCCATGAATAGTCTACTTTCAATATTGGGGATCCTTCCTGTAGTATTTGCCGTTCTTTATCGAATCAAGGTGGAAGAAGCAATATTAATTCAGGAATTTGGAGAGGTTTACAGGGAGTTTATGCAAAAGACTGGTAAATTAATCCCTAAAATTTTCTAAAGCTTTTTTTGTTGCAGAAATTTATAATTATCATGAAAAAATGACTAGTTCAAAAAACTCAAGAATTGAAGTAGTGGATGCCTTAAGAGGTTTTGCTGTTATTGCGATTCTTTTGGTCCATAGTGTGGAGCATTTTATTTATCCTGTTTATCCTGATGTTGAGAATCAAGCAGCTTGGCTAACTATTTTAGATAAAAGTACCTTTACCCTTACCTTCGGATTATTTGCAGGAAAAGCCTATGCCATCTTTGCGCTTCTTTTTGGATTTACTTTTCATATTCAGTTTTCTAACCAGCAAAAAAAGGGACTTGATTTTAGTTGGCGCTTTATATGGCGCTTATTGCTGCTCTCTTTATTCGCATCCTTAAATGCCGCTTTTTTTCCGGGAGGCGATGTCTTACTTCTCTTTGTGTTTGTAGGGGGATTTCTCGTATTGGTGAGACAATGGAAGGATAATAATATCTTGATACTGAGCATTATTCTGCTTCTACAACCTGTGGAATGGTTCCATTTTATAATGAGTTTGGTCAATAGCACATACAGTTTACCTAATCTTGGCATAGGACCTTTGTACGGAGAAGTAATTACTACAGCAAAAACTGGAGAATGGTTGCCTTTTTTAAAAGCTAACCTCTGGGTGGGTCAAAAAGCGAGTTTATTTTGGGCCATTGGTTCAGGTAGATTTTTACAAACTGCCGGACTCTTTCTTTTAGGGCTCTATATTGGAAGAAAAGAACTTTTTGTTTCTTCGCGGGAAAACCTCAATTTTTGGATCAAAACCTTGATCATTGCTGCCATTATTTTTGCACCCTTGTATATGTTTAAAGTACAATGGTATGATAGTGCCACTGAACCTATGATCAAAAGAACGGTTGGAGTGGTTTTTGATATGTGGCAGAAACTTGCATTTACCTTTGTTTTAGTGGCTTCCTTTATTTTAGTCTATCAAAATAAAGCATTTCAAAAAAGAACTAAGAGCTTAACTTATTATGGTAAAATGAGTTTGACAAATTATATTTCTCAATCGTTGATCGGCGCACTAATATTCTTTCCCATTGGATTAAATTTAGCGCCCTATACGGGATATACCCTAAGTTTGTTGATTGGCTTTTTCATTTATTTTTTTCAAGTTCGCTTTTGCAAATGGTGGTTAAGCAGGCACTCTCATGGACCATTGGAATATATTTGGAAGAAAGCTACCTGGATTGGTGGCAGGTGAATCGTAACAAATTGCACTTATGTGAGACCTATAAGAGTTCAATTTCATCAAAATCTAACTCATGAAAAAAATATTTTATTTTGTAATTGCTATACTCTGTTATTCCCAAAATGTAAACAGTCAGGAGTCTGTCAAAGCCTATGTACCTGTTGATATGGAACTGCACAAAACCATATCGACTATGGATAGTATTTTTTTTGATGCCTACAACAACTGTAACATGGAAAAACAAAAAGAGCTCTATGCAGACAACATTGAGTTTTTTCATGACAAGGGCGGCTTGAGTACTTCTAAGTCGGAAATACTGGAAGCTATAAAAAATAATATCTGTGGTAAAGTAACAAGAACCTTAATAAAGGGCAGTATTGAAGTCTATCCAATTCATAATTACGGAGCCGTAGAAATCGGTTATCATAAATTTTTTAATAATCAGGAGCCTGATGCTATATCCAATCCCAGTAAATTTATTATCATGTGGAAGTATGAGGAGGAACAATGGCAAATCACTAAGGTCATCAGCTTGCATTAAATCATTCCTAATGAAAAAAGTAAAATTCAATCTTGCTTTAACCTGTTTATTTTTTATTTCGACTTTGCAGAATGAAATATTGAGTCAGCATATAATCTCTACCGATGTAACAAATCAATTGTTGGAAATGGAAGCTGGAGAAAAAAGAGGATTCAAATGGCTCAATCAACCAAAAAATCATGAAGTTTTAAATGGTGAATTGCTTTTGGAAGTGGATAGTAATACAGATTTTTTTATTGATCCTGAAAATAAAAAGGCTACAGCTACTGCTCCATTTCTATTCAAGGAAATTAAAGGAGATTTTATTGCAACGGCATTGGTTCAGCCTGATTTTAAGGACCAATGGAACGCTTGTGCATTGATGGTGATTATCGATAAGTCTCATTGGATCAAATTCGCATTTGAAAATTCTGATGCCACGGGTAAAAGTGTTGTAAGCGTCGTAACCCGGGGGGTATCAGATGATGCCAACGGAGCGATTTTAAATGATGTTGATCAACTATGGTTAAAAATAATCAGAAAAGACAATTTATATGCACTGCACTGGTCCTTAGATGGTGCAACATACAATATGTGTCGATTGGCTGCCATGCCTATGGCTGAAACAGTTAAAATAGGGATGGAAGCGCAGAGTCCGGTAGGTGAAACGGCACATCATAAATTTCTTTATTTTAACCTTGAATTCAAAACTGTCAAAGACCTTAGAAAGGGAGAGTAGCATATCCTATTTCAAATAAATACAGGTTTATTTTACATATGTTCTTTCTGGCCAAACAAGAAAAAAGCATTAAACTATTGCTTATATTTGATAGTAAAACCACTAATAGATGAATTATAGAAGGTTAGGTAAAAATGGACCCGAAATATCTGAGATTGGGCTGGGATGTTGGCAACTTGGGGCAGACTGGGGCAATCCAATCTCTGAGGAAGTAGGTTTACAGATTCTTAAGGAAGCGGTATCACAAGGAATCACACTTTTTGACACAGCGGATGTTTATGGCCAGGGGAAAAGCGAATCCTTAATTGGTACATTTTTAAAAACAGAGAAGAAGCCTCTAAAGGTGATTACCAAATTTGGACGGGGTAATGGTATCTATCCCGACAACTATTCAGAAAAAGCATTGTTTAAATCGATTGAAGGCTCTCTGGATCGACTCGGTGTCAGTTCACTCGATCTTCTCCAGCTCCATTGTGTTCCTGAGCAAATTTTAACAGAGGGAACAATCTTTATATGGCTGAGAAAGCTAAAGGATCAAGGGCTTATTAAAAATTTTGGAGCCAGTGTGGAAACTGTTGAACAGGCTTTGATTTGTATGGAACAGGACGATCTTTTATCACTTCAAGTGATTTTTAATATTTACAGACAACGTTTGATCAAAGAATTATTACCAATTGCACTTAAGAAAGGGGTTGGCATCATCGTGAGGCTGCCCTTGGCCAGTGGTTTATTATCAGGAGCCTACAATGCATCTACTACATTTTCTTCGAATGATCACAGAAATTACAATCGAAATGGTGAAGCCTTTAATGTGGGTGAGACCTTTGCAGGGTTACCCTTTGAAAAGGGAATTGAAATAACTGATAAGCTGAAGAAATCATTTGTTCCGAAAGGAATAAATATGGCCCAATTCGCACTTCGTTGGATTCTTGATCATGAGGCTGTCAGTTGCGTAATTCCCGGGGCCAGTAGAATTGAACAGGTGCGGTCTAATGCGCTCGCCTCTGCTCTTCCTACTTTGACAAATGACTTGCATAGAGAATTGAATACATTTTATGCGGATGATATTGAGCGATTTATCAGAGGTGCATATTGAAAATTTGATCTTCTGATTTGGGAAACTTTTGAGAAAAAATATTGAGATCTGAAACATATGAAAAATATTAAAGTAATCTCCTTTGACGCAGACGACACCTTGTGGGTCAACGAACCTTATTTCAGGGAAGCTGAAGAAAAATTCAGCAACCTGTTGGAAGATTTTTTACCTCATCACAGTGTTCAAAAAGAATTGTTTAAGACCGAAATGGATAACCTTGCCTTATACGGCTATGGAGTAAAGAGTTTTATGTTAAGTATGGTCGAGACAATAGGGAGGGTTACCAACGATACAGCTGATATAAAATTAGTGAACAAGGCAGTTGCATTGGGCAGAGAATTATTGAATAAACCTGTTGAAATTCTTGATGGTGTTCAGGAGGTGCTCACAGCGTTAAACGGACGGTACAAATTAGTAATGACTACCAAAGGTGATTTACTTGACCAGGAACGCAAACTGGTTAAATCAGGCTTGGAAAAACACTTTCATCATATTGAGATCATGAGTGATAAAAAAGTCTCTGACTATGCCAAATTATTGAAGCACCTGGATTGTAAACCCGAGCATTTTTTAATGATAGGAAATTCTGTGAAATCGGATGTCATTCCTGTTTTGGAATTAGGCGGATTTGCAATACATGTGCCTTATCATACCACCTGGGCCTATGAAAAAGTAGATATCAAAATCGACGATCCTAAATTCTTTGAAGCTGAAACCATTGAGCACATCATGGATTTTCTTTAGAACTTAAGACAAAGTGCAGTGCAGACATCCAAAATGAGTAGTGATCGCAGGAACAAATTCATCAATAAATTATCTCATAAATGAGACTTCGACTCAAACCAACCATAATTTTCATGGCATTCATTGTTTTATCACTGGTCATTCAGTGTAAAAAAGACCGCCCAAATACAATTCAATCGAAGGATTCGATGAGCCCTCAAAAAACTGTTGATATATACCATACAAACGCAGATGGGTCCATACTTTTTGAGCACCAAAAGATATTTCTTGAACAGGATTCAACAATTGTGGAACACATTATCAAGATAGATCTCTACAAAAGCTACCAATCCATGCAGGGATTCGGTTTTGCGCTCACCGGTGGAAGCGCAGAACATATCATGAGGATGGATGAGACAGCCAAACTAAAACTTATAAAGGAATTGTTTGGCAAAAATAAAGGTGAGATTGGATTGAGTTATTTACGGATCAGTCTTGGTGCTTCGGATCTGGATGCACAAGCTTTTTCCTATAATGATCTTCCAAAAGGTGAAAAAGATATTAACCAGGAAAAGTTTTCCATTGATCCGGATAGAAAATACCTTATTCCTCTACTGAAAGAGATCTTGGAAATAAACCCTGAACTCACCTTAATGGCTTCTCCCTGGTCACCTCCAACATGGATGAAAACAAATGGGGCGACTATTGGTGGAGAACTGGATCCAGCTTTTTATGATAGCTATGCTTTGTATTTTGTGAAATACATTCAGGCTATGAAAGTAGAAGGTATCTATATAGACGCCATCACGCTTCAAAATGAACCTTTACATCCTGGTAATAACCCCAGTATGCATATGACACCTATAGAACAGGCAAATTTTGTCAAAAAAAGCCTTGGACCACTTTTTAAAGAAAAAGGAATTGAGACTAAGATCATCGTATATGACCATAATGCTGATAAACCTGAATACCCAATTGAAGTTTTATCCGACCAGGAAGCTAATCCCTATATTAATGGTTCCGCTTTTCATTTATATGGAGGTGACATCGAAAATCTATCAAAAGTACATCTTGCCTTTCCTGAGAAAGACATCTATTTTACGGAACAGTGGTATAGCTCAGAAGGCGAATTTGACGAAGACCTTTTATGGCATATGAGAGAAATACTGATCGGAGGAAGCAGAAACTGGGCTTCTGCTATAATCGAATGGAACCTTAGTTCAAATCCGGAACTGACGCCACATACCCCCGGTGGATGTACTCAATGTCTTGGAGCCATCAGTATTGATGGAGATGAGATACGTAGAAATGCCGGATACTATGTCATGGCACATGCTGCGCCTTTTGTTGTTAAAGGATCAAAACGAATTCAATCAAGTTTTTCTGAAGAAATTCCCAATGTCTCTTATTTGACACCTCAAAACAAGGTTATTTTAATTCTAATGAATAATTCGAAACAAACCCTCAGCTTCAATGTGATGCAGGATCAAACAAAATTTTCAGATCGTATAGAAGTAGGTGGTGTCAAAACATATATTTGGAATAAAAACGAAACAAAATGAAAAATGTAATTACGCTAGTTCTAGTAGGACTATTACTATTGAGTTGTAAAGAAAAAACTAAAGAGACCCTTACTGTGATAAACTATCTTGAAGTGGGATCTGTTGAAGTGCTAGATGAGGAGTTAAAATTGGTAGTTAACCTTGAAAACAAATTGGAAATACTGTCTGAAGGACACGACTGGACAGAAGGCCCTCTTTGGCTGGAAGACCAACAAATCCTTCTCTTCTCTGACATACCCCGAAATACGGTATATAGCTGGGATAGCCAAAATGGAACAAAAGAATATCTTAAACCATCAGGATTTACGGGTGAAAATTTTGAGGGTTCAGAACCAGGAGCAAATGGGTTATTGCTGGATCCTGAAGGTCATCTAATCTTATGCCAGCACGGTAATAGGCAGGTAGCACGAATGAACAGCAGTCTCGACCAGCCCACACCTGTTTTCTCTGCTGTAGCAGAGGCTTTTGAGGGAAACAGGCTTAATAGCCCTAATGATGCTGTTTTTGACTCGAGTCATAATTTATATTTTACGGATCCTCCCTATGGTTTACCTAAACAGATGGAAGATGCTCAAAAGGAATTGAATTATCAAGGCGTATACAAACTGAACATTTCAGGGGATCTTATGTTAATTGATAGTACCCTAAGCAGACCGAATGGCATAGCCTTTTCACCAGATGAAAAAGTATTGTATGTGGCGAATTCAGATCCTGAAAACGCCATTTGGATGGCATATAACATGGATGAGATGGGTAATATGGTTTCTAAAAAGAAATTCTTTGATGTAACTTCTCTTGTCAAAAATGAAAAGGGGCTTCCCGATGGACTAAAAGTGAATAAGGAAGGTTATTTGTTCGCTACAGGACCGGGCGGTGTATTTGTCTTTAATCCTGCCGGAAAGCATTTAGGGACCATTAGAACGGGCCAGGCAACATCAAATGTTGCATTCAATTCAAATGAAACCGTATTATATATGACAGCCGATAGCTATCTGCTGAAATTTGATCTTAAATAATCATTATCTCAGTGTTAAAATATCATATTGAACAGGTATCCTGAAATCAGAATACAGAGGGCCACTATTCCAAAGAATATACCTATAATTTTGAAGGTCATTACTTTTTTTAAAAGCATGGCTTCATTTTATATTGAAGTAGCGGCAAAAACGTATTCTATATCGGGTTTTATCTTTAGGAATAGCATTGCGTTCAGAAATTTCTCTTAGCCTCGTTCGAGTAGATTGTCATATCTTAGACCACTAAACCAGTGTTTCACTTCCATGTCTGAAAAAAAGAAAGAACATCCTGCAAAAAAAGAAAGATTGCACACACGAAATAAACACCGTGAACGCTATGATTTTAAATTGCTCATCAACAGTTGCCCTGAATTAGCTCAATACGTTACTGAGAATAAATATGGAGATGAAACCATTGATTTTTTTAATGCCGAAGCTGTGAAGATGCTTAATAAGGCTTTGCTTATGCATTATTATGGCCTGAGTTTTTGGGATATTCCTAAAGGTTACCTCTGCCCGCCCATTCCGGGAAGAGCAGATTATATACATCATATGGCAGATGTACTAGGCAGCAGTAACGCTGGTAAAATACCAACTGGGAGCAAAATAAATTGTCTTGATATAGGGGTTGGCGCAAATTGTGTTTATCCCGTCATCGGCCACAGCGAATATGGTTGGTCGTTTATAGGTACTGATATTGACCCGGTTGCCATTGCCTCAGTAAACAAAATAATTGAATCAAATACGAGTCTAATAGGTAAGATCGAATGTCGTCTGCAAACCAAAGCCTCAGCTATTTTTTCTGGAATTCTAAAAGAGGATGAAAAGATAGATGTATCGATTTGTAACCCTCCATTTCACGCTTCATTAGAAGAATCTCAAGCAGGTACGCTTCGAAAACTGAGCAATCTAAAGAACCAAAAAATCACAAAGCCTGAATTGAATTTTGGAGGAAAAGAAGGAGAATTATGGACAGAAGGAGGCGAAAAACGATTTATATTGAACATGATCAGGCAAAGTAAACGTTTTGGAAAATCTTGTTGTTGGTTTTCTACGATAGTTTCCAAACAATCCAATCTCAAATATATATACCGGGAACTGGATGAGATTATGGCTGAAGAGTATAAAACCATACCAATGGGTCAGGGAAATAAAACAAGTAGAATTGTGGCCTGGACCTTCTTGAGTGTAGAAGAAGAGAAAAATTGGGTTAAAGATCGATGGTAGAATCAATGAACCATTTAATGAAACATATTTGAATAAGTCTTTCTCCACATGTTTTACATCCAAATAATTGAAGGTATTTTATGGGTGTAGAGTTTAACTAAAGATTTTCGCTAAACTCCAGTTTAGGTAATATCGTTACTTTTTTCTTCTGAATTCGTTGCATCCTACGAAGTACTTTATCAAGCATCCTAACCGTTTTTTCTATATAAGGACCTTTATTTAGCATTACACAGTCTGCACGCTGAGCCATTGCGGCATCCGTAATCTCCGCTCTTGTAGGTATTCCTTTTTTCGCCAAATTCTCTAAAACTTGCGTCGCCCATATATCTGGTACATGAGCAGCGTCGCAAAGTTGTAATATCTCTTCTTGGATAATAGCAAAATTCTTCCAACCGGTTTCTATGGCTAAATCTCCTCTCGCAATCATAACACCAATAGGATAATTTTCCATTGCTTTTAACAATATCCCGGGTAAATTTCTATAGGCTTCTTTAGTTTCAATTTTTAAAATGATCCCTATTTTCGCTTTTAATCTTTTCAACTCATTGAGCAAATCCTCAACATCTTGTTTGTTGTTAACAAAAGAAAAATTTACTACATCGGCATGCTGCGCAACAAATTTTAAATCCGTTTTATCTTTTTTGGTCAACCCACTTGCGCCTAAATCACTATTTGGTAAATTTATGCCTTTATCGGCTTTCAATTTCCCTCCTTTTTTTTTGGCATTGGTAATTTCAATAATTAAATGATCTGCATGGGTTTCTTTTACAATCCCTTCAATTTTTCCATCATTAAAATAAATCTGTTCTTCGGATTTGACATTGTCAAAAATCTCTGGCAAAGTACAAGAAATATGGGCTAATTCTTTTATATTACCTTCACCATCAACAACTGCAGGCTCACCTGGAATCGCTTTTTTATCTAATCTCAACAAATCACCTTCAAATAAAAAGATGACTTCTTCTAAGGGTAACAATTCATGAACAGTATGTATTTCAGAAGTCGATTTCTTTTCTAAATATACATTTAATAAAGTTCCGGTAGTTACAAAAGCCGACTTACTACATGAGCCCCAAAGCCCTTTAGCTTCTTTTTCATCTATATAAATTTTGCGCTTTTTGTCGCGTAAATCTTTAAAAATAATACACGAATCTTTTTTTGTTTTTCGAAGCCAT
>RCNE010000940.1_pt1 | contig 15756 bp, 14 predicted proteins | sample 2041361 | NCBI WGS metagenome assembly RCNE01 (sample SAMN09708229, study PRJNA481090) | Marine sediment metagenome, whole genome shotgun sequencing project.
AAACGGAGGCCTACTATCAACTGGGTGAGCCCCGGGTTTATGGTATCGATGTAAGATATGAGTTCAACTGAATGAAGCTCACTTAAATGAATAACTGGCTGCAAACAGTACTGGCGGCGGCACAATCGATGTCACTCTTGGAGGTAACAGCGGTGGTATTCGCCATGGCCTACCTGTTGCTGGCCGTGCGCGAAAATGTCCTGTGCTGGCTTTTCGCTTTTTTGAGCACCGCAATTTATACGGTCCTGTTCTGGGATGTCAGCCTGCTGATGGAATCGGCACTCAATGTTTATTACATGGTAATGGCCGTTTACGGCTGGTATCAATGGACCCGTGGCGGGACCAACGGCGATGAGCTTCCACATGCACTTGCCGTGCGTTCAATGTCCGGTTCACAACATATGTGGGTGATCGCCGCCATTGTGGTTCTAAGTGTCATTTCCGGTTATCTGCTCGGCGAACACAGCAGCGCCGCCTGGCCCTATGTTGACTCCTTCACCACCTGGGCCAGTGTCACCACCACCTACCTCGTCGCCCGCAAGTACCTGCAAAACTGGCTTTACTGGATCGTCATCGATGCAGTATCGGTACCGCTTTATATCGATCGCGGTCTGAACCTGACCGCCCTGCTGTTCGTCGCCTATGTCGTCATCGCCGTGGTCGGTTATTTCAAGTGGCGTGATCATTTTCGCAATAATGGGCAAGTCGTTGCAGCCTGAAAGTGCAATTGATGGCTGGCGCCAATGGAGTGGTGGGCTTGGCTCCAGACCGGTCATTTTGGAATCTCTGGGCGGGGGGCGCAGCAACCTCAGTTTTCTGCTGGATTCTGATGGTTTCAGGATGGTACTGCGACTTAATGGTGATGACTCGTTGTTGCCTGGTTCCAATCGGGCCAGCGAAATCAAAATTTGGCAGGCAGCGAGCCAACAGGGCATTGCCCCTGCGCTTTTACACGTTGATGAGCACACCAGGTACCTGGTTAGCACCTATATTGAAAATGCTCTGCCACCACGACCGCAGCTTGATAAGACTTTTATTGACCAGGCATTGAGTCTGTTAAGTCGTTGTCATCAACTGGATATTGAAGCGCCCAGGATCGACTACACGGACCATATCAAGAAATACTGGGATATTATTGAAGGTAAAGGCCATGTAACCAATTCAGGCCTTCAGCAACAACGCCAGGCCATGCAAGAGTTACTTGAGGACATCCTCAACAGCGACACCCCAACCGGCCTGTGCCACCACGATCCGGTGGTCGCCAACTTTGTTGGTAGCACTGAGCGCCTCTACCTGATTGACTGGGAATATGCTGCTCATGGCTTGCTGGTAATGGACTACGCTGCCCTGGGTATTGAATGGGGAATTGATGATGAAACGATAGTCGCACGAACCGGACTGGAACCCGAAGAATTAACGATCGCAAAATCGCTATACCGTTATATGTGCGTCTTGTGGGAAGAAATCACGTAGGGTGCGTAACTTGTTACGCACCTTTTTTTCGATACAGGATTGTTAAAACCGGTGGGTAATTGGTGCGTAACGAGTTACACACCCTACTCCAGGTCTAAGAAGCTTCTGAGCTGTTCTGATCGGGTCGGATGCCTAAGCTTCCTAAGCGCCTTAGCCTCAATCTGACGAATCCTTTCACGGGTAACATCAAACTGCTTACCAACTTCCTCAAGCGTATGATCGGTATTCATATCAATACCAAAGCGCATACGAAGAACCTTGGCCTCACGCGGTGTTAACCCGGCAAGCACACCCTGTACTGTACCCGTTAAACCGGTTCCGGTCGCAGACTCAACAGGTGATGCGATATTGGCATCCTCGATGAAATCACCCAGGTGTGAATCTTCATCATCACCAATGGGCGTTTCCATGGAAATCGGCTCCTTTGCAATTTTTAGCACCTTGCGCACCTTGTCTTCGGGCATCTCCATGCGAATGGATAATTCCTCAGGTGTCGGCTCACGACCAATTTCCTGCAGCATCTGCCGGGAAATACGGTTGAGTTTATTGATGGTTTCAATCATGTGTACCGGGATACGAATGGTTCGGGCCTGATCCGCGATTGAGCGCGTAATGGCCTGACGAATCCACCAGGTGGCATAGGTAGAAAACTTGTAACCACGGCGGTATTCAAATTTATCCACAGCCTTCATCAAGCCGATATTTCCTTCCTGGATCAGGTCGAGGAATTGCAAACCGCGATTGGTGTATTTTTTGGCAATCGAGATAACCAGCCTGAGATTGGCTTCGACCATTTCTTTCTTGGCCCGGCGTGCCTTGGCCTCGCCAATTGACATGGCGCGATTGATGTCCTTAAGCATGGCGATTGAGATACGATTGGCGTCTTCGCGCCGGGAGAGCCTTGCCTGCACTTCTCTAATATCGTCCGCATACTCGCTCAGTGGCTGAACCCATTTTTGCTTACCGGTTATAACCGAATCGATCCACTTCGGGTTTGCCTCGTTATTGAGGAAGGTCTTGATGAATGTAAGCTTGGGCATCTTGGCCTGGCGGACAACCATCTGCAGGATGGCTCTTTCATGTTCACGGGAACGTGACACCGCGTAACGCAAGCGGTCAACAAGGTGATCAATCATTTTGGCCGGCAGTTTGAGATGCAGGAACATATCTGCCATTACATCCAGTTTTTCTTGTGCCTTGTCGTTATCCACACCGTGCTTTTCAACCAGCTTTACGAACTCAGCATGCAATCCGCCGAGCTTTTCGAAGAAAGCAGCAACCTCTTCAAGATCCGGTCCGGTTGGACCCTCATCCACTTCTTCCTCTTCTTCTTCCTCTTTTTTTTCTTCGCCCTTTTTACCAGAAAGCGCAGCGTCCCTTTTAATCACATCCGCAGGTTTTTTGGCAACGGGTATAGGTTTTTCCTCGGCGTTCGGATCAACAAAGTCGAGCATGACCTCGGCCAGGCGTTGTCTGCCTTCCACGTGCCGGATATAACCGTCAAGCAAAGTTGCATGGGTGTTTGGAAAACGGGCCAGGGCCAGGTGCACCTGTTTTAACCCCGCTTCAATACGTTTGGCGATGACTATTTCGCCCTCACGGGTTAACAGCTCAACCGTGCCCATCTCCCGCATATACATACGTACGGGATCCGTGGTACGTCCGATTTCGGTCTCAACAGCTGCCAGTGCCGCAGCAGCTTCTTCAACAGCTGACTCATCATCGGAGGAGGCCGCCGCATCATCATTGAGTATCAGTGAGTCGGCATCCGGTGCTTTTTCGTGCACCGAGATACCCATATCATTGATCATATTAATGATGTCTTCGATCTGTTCAGGATCAACGATATCATCGGGCAGGTGATCGTTAACCTGTGCATAAGTCAGGAAACCCTGCTCCTTACCCTTGGTGATCAGATCTTTTAGTTGCGACTGCTGATTTTGATTCATAAATTTTTGCTTCGCGATTCGATAATTAACTATAGTCCATGAATTAGGTTTCTGACGCTCTACGTTGCCAGAGAGTTCAATTCACTTAATCCTGTTGGCCTTCAAGCTGCTTTTTTAGCGCCTGCTGTCGTTGCTGTAAGGCCCTGTACTCTTCCTTTTGCAGCACTATGTTGCCAATCCGTGACAACGAAATTTCTACCCAGCTCAAGCGGATGCGATTTGCCGCATCAATAAACTCCTGAAGCTGCGTGTCTTCCTCCCCTGGAAGATTCCAGACAGCCAATTTCTCCAGATGGGGCAAGGCCGGATGCCCATGCCAGAGCTCAATTAACTGCGCCGTTGTGATATTAGGGCGTTGAGCGCAGAAATCAACAAGTTCTCTGAAGATTTCTATACCCTGTATATCAGTATTGCCGGGCTCGCTGAGCTCAGCCGGGCTTTCAAGCTGTTCAACCAGTGCAGGATTCTGCACCAAGTGCGCAAGTGCGACACGGATCGGGGTGCGTGTCTGTATGGGTTTGCCGCGCAGATCGTTCGTTCCGGACGGGCTTGCCTGTCTCTGTATCTGCCTGTTTAACTTATGAAAAGACCTCTTTTCCAACTGGCTGATCATCATCTCCCGAAACCCTCCAGCGGGAAGAGCCTCAATATGGGGCCGGGCCTGTTCAACAAACTTCGCCCTTCCATCCAGGCTGCCAAGGTCGTTTTCGGCGGTGAAATGATCGAAGAAAAATTCCGACAACGGACTGGCACTCTCGATCTGCTCTGCAAAAACTTTTTCACCATGTTTGCGCACCATGCTGTCAGGGTCTTCACCATCCGGTAGAAACAAAAATCTGGCCTGCAGGCCATCGCGCAGTTTGGGCAGGGTTTCTTCCAGTGCACGCCAGGCGGCCTTGCGCCCGGCTTTATCGCCGTCAAAACAAAATACGATGGTATCTGCTGAACGAAACAGCAATTCAACCTGCAAAGTGGTGGTGGCTGTACCGGATGTCGCCACCACATTTTTAAAACCAAACTGCGCCAGTGCAACAACATCCATATAACCCTCGACCACGATGATGTGATCCAGACGACTGGAGCGCTGGCGGGCCTGGTAGAGACCGTAGAGTTCCCTGCTCTTGTGGTACAACGCGGTTTCAGGTGAATTGAGATACTTGGGGCCATCATCGGACAAGGCCCGTCCGCCGAAGGCAATCACACGCCCGCGGCGATCATGAATCGGGAACATGATCCTATTGCGAAATTTGTCATACGCACCGCGATCGCCTTCGCTGAGCATACCGGCCTGTTTCAGCAAATCGAGCCGCTTAGGGTCAGTACCCAATCGGTTGATCAGGTCGTGCCAGCCTGCAGGTGCAAAACCAATATCAAAATCGCGGCAGATTTCTCCGGACAATCCACGACCCTTGAGATATTCGACGGCCTCGGGATTCTTTGGCAATTCCTCGACATATAATTTTGAGCAACTTTGCAGCATTTCATACAGTCCGATGTCCGGCCGTGGCTGCTGTTTTCCACTCGTTGGCACTTCGAGACCGACGGCACGGGCCAATTCATCAACCGCATCAAGAAACTCAAGCCCTTCATATTGCATCAGAAAGCCAATCACCGAGCCGTGGGCTCCACAACCAAAGCAATGGTAGAACTGTTTTTTAGGGCTGACGGTAAATGACGGGGTTTTCTCATCATGAAACGGACAACACGCCTGGAACTCGCTACCACTGCGTTTAAGTGGAACGCGACGCTCTATCAATTCCACGATATCGCTTCGTGCCAATAATTCTTCAATAAACGAATCGGGTATCAGACCAGTCACGAGAATTCTCTCATCACATCATGATTGAGGAGCGGGATCGCTGGGCGGGTCGCCCGTAAAGGTGTTTTAAGCGGGGAATTCAGGCCGGTGGCCGGTGACATATATCAGCTGCCGAGCTGTTCTTTGACTGCGCTGCTGACAGCCTTCATATCGGCGCGGCCCTGCACCTGCTCGCGGAGTTTATTCATAACCATACCCATATCACGAATACTGCTGGCGCCAGTGTCTGCAACGGTCTGCTTGATCAACGCAGCCAACTCATCATCGCCCAGCGCTTCGGGCAGGTAGACAGAGATCAGTTCAAGCTCGAATTCTTCCTGTGCTGCCAAATCATCCCTGCCCGCATTTTGATACTGCTCGAGGGAATCCCGGCGTTGCTTGACCATTTTGTCCAGCACAGCCAGTACGGCCTGGTCATCCATTTCGATACGCTCGTCGATTTCGACCTGCTTAATGGCAGCAGTAATCAACCGTAATGCGGTCAGGCGCTTTTGATCGCGCGCACGCATCGTCGATTTCACATCTTCCTGGATCTGATTTTTTAATGTACTTAACGGCAACGTCATAGTGACAACTTCTGCAGGGATAGAGATTTTCCGGTTACTGGCTGTTTAGATCAGCCACCCGAAACGTGCGTCCCGGGACCGAAGAAAATTCAAAACAAATCAATACATTCTTACACGACGAACGTTATCCCGAGCCAGACGGCGCAGATCACGTTTTACTGCTGCTGCAGATTTACGTTTGCGTTCCTGTGTCGGTTTTTCATAGAACTCACGGCGGCGGGTTTCGGCCAGCACACCTGCTTTCTCACACGAACGCTTGAATCGACGCAGTGCATATTCAAATGGCTCGTTCTCGCGAACTTTTACACTTGGCATTGTTACTCCGGTTTCGTTGTTATGCCCACAGTGGGCGTAGCCAGACATTTTAACCTTTAAACACTGGCTCTTGCAAAGAAAAATCAAACGGAATTTGCAAACGCAACCGCCCCGCCTCTGCGCGGGTCACCTGCGGCACTGAAATCCCCATTGGCAAGACGCTCAACTGCATGCACTCCACCAAAAAAAAGATTGATTCCGGGCCATTGTTTAACACCAGGCCATTCGGCTTCCAGCACCTCAAGTGCAGCACTGGAAAAACCCGATTCCACATTAAGAAGGTTGCCTTCAAGGTGCAAACGCGGCGCATCTACTGCCTGTTTCAGGTCCATATCGAACTCCAGCGTATTGGCCAAAACCTGGAGTATCGCACTGCGGATACGATTTGAGCCTCCCGAACCCAGCGCAAGCCGCCTGCCGTCAGCAAGGTTGGCGATGGTCGGTGTCATCATCGAAGCCAGCCTGGTACCGGGTGGCATGCGGTGAAACCCGCCCGGATTCAGATCTTCTTCACCCAACATGTTATTCAGCATAATGCCGCTGCCGGGTAATACGTAGGCCGAACCTTCGCCATTGGACAGGGTAAGGCTGGCCAGGTTACCGTCGGCATCAGCCACGCTGATGTGTGTTGTTCCCCGCGAGGCGAGACCGCCTGTCTGCAGTGTCTCACGCCAGCCCGCCAGGTTTTCCGGTGACAGTATTGTTGCGGCGGTTTTATCATCCAGCCCGGCTTGCAGACCATGGCGTTTGCGTATCAGACTGGCAGCCTGCATAACCCTGGCCAGCGCAAGCGCATGCTGCGCACTTCCGCGCCCGTGCTGTGCCTGCCGGACCTTATTCAGCAATGACAATGCAAACACCGTCAGGCAGCCTCCCGGCGATGGTGGACTGTTCACGGAAATCCTGGCGCCATGGGTTTCAACCGTGACCGGCTCGCGCAAAATAACCTCGTAGGATTTCAGGTCAGCGGCACTGATCAATCCGCCTTTCTGCTCGCAATCCCTTACCAGTTGCTGTGCCGGCGCGCCCTCATAGAACCACCGCGGGCCATGACTGGCCAGTGCCTCAAAGGTATCCGCCAGCTCGGGGTTATAGATAAACTCACCGATTTCAGCCAATCGACCGGGAGCGAACATCGGGGTGGCAAATGCTGTCGCCTCGGGGGAGGCATCAACGATGGCTTTTAGAACTTCGTTGATATATCGCTGCAGTTTATTAATACGCACGCCTTCACGTGCCAGGAGAACAGCCGGTTCTATAATTTTTTCCAGTGGCAGGCGGCAATTGGCCTGGTGCACCGAAAAAAGCCCCGCCACGACACCCGGTATCGCGATCGAACCCATACCGATATGAAATTCCTGGGTTGCTGTACCAAAATCTGCATTGATCGGATAAAAATCCAAGTCACCGGATGTGGCTGAAGGAGTCTGCGTGAAAAAATCAAACACCTGTGACTGCCCGTCAGCCGTTTGCGCCAACAGGTAGCCGCCACCACCAAGGCTGGCCAGCATCGGTTCGCAAGCACAGGCGGCACACATGGCACCCAACGCAGCATCAAATGCGTTGCCGCCTTCTTCAAGCAAAATCCTGGCTGCTTTCGAGGTTTCTTTATGTCCCGATGCTGCAACCCCAATGGGTTTTGTCAAAGCCCGGCTCCGTTGATTTACAAACCTCTATGGTAACTCAGGCCTAAGCGGCGTTTATCAATTTATTGATCAGGTTTACTTCTATGTATTTCATCACGCGAGACCGTTCATCCTGAACATAACACCCTCGGCTCTGTGCGTAATCATGAGGTGATGGTTTTTGATAGAAACACCATTGGTGGGTAACAAGTTACCCACCCTACGGGTGCGGACAGCGAACGTAGGGTGCGTAACCCGTTACGCACCGGACCATCGTCGGATAGTCAAACCACTGGTGGGTAACAAGCTACCCACCCTACGGGTGCGGTCAGCGAACGTAGGGTGCGTAACTCGTTACGCACCGGACCATCGTCGGATAGTCAAACCATTGGTGGGTAACAAGTTACCCACCCTACGGGTGCGGTCAACAACGTAGGGTGCGTAACTCGTTACGCACCGGACCATCGTCGGATGTTTAAACCACTGGTGGGTAACAGGTTACCCACCCTACGGGTGCGGACAGGTTGAAGCTGGGGTGGGGGTTATGTTCAGCGTGATATCTTCGTAACCAATGGAGTACAGTTTGCGCCCACATGATTTACAATCCATCAATCCGTTTGATTTGTGAAGTTCAATGATCGTACTTGGCATCGAAACATCCTGTGATGAAACCGGCGTGGCGCTGTATGACAGCGATGCCGGTCTGCTTGCGCATGCCCTGTTCAGCCAGGTTGAGATCCATGCCGAATACGGTGGGGTTGTGCCGGAAATTGCCTCGCGGGATCATGTTCGTAAATTGTTGCCACTGATCAATCAATGTCTGGAAAATGCCGGTCTGACACGAAATGATATCGATGGTGTTGCTTATACCGCGGGGCCAGGGCTGATTGGCGCTTTGCTGGTCGGCACTGCTACCGGTCGCAGTATCGCCATGGCACTCGGTGTGCCAGGACTGGCTGTTAACCATATGGAAGGCCATCTGCTGGCGCCGATGCTCGAGACAGATCACCCGATTGTGCCATTTGTTGCCTTACTGGTTTCCGGTGGTCATTCGATGCTGGTTGAGGTGCGCGCCATTGGTGAGTACCAGATTCTTGGTGAAACACTCGATGACTCTGCCGGTGAGGCTTTTGATAAAACGGCCAAATTGCTTGGCCTGGGATACCCGGGTGGCCCGGCACTCGCCAAACTGGCCGAGCAGGGTGACCCGGAGCGAATTTCATTTCCGCGTCCGATGTGCGACCGGCCCGGGCTTGATTTCAGTTTTAGCGGTTTGAAGACCCATACCCGCAATTTGTGGCTTAACATCGAGCAGGATGATAAAACGCAGGCGGATATTGCAGCGGGTTTTCAGAAGGCAGTTGTTGATACACTGCTGATCAAGTGCCGCCGCGCCATGCAACACACACGCGCTCAACAACTGGTAATCGCCGGTGGTGTGGGCGCCAACCTGTCGCTGCGGCAGACCATGCAAAAAGCGGGCAAAAAACATGGCTGGAAAGTCAGCTACCCGCGACTTGAGTTTTGCACCGACAATGGCGCCATGATCGCCTTTGCCGGATGCCAGCGACTGCTGGCCGGACAGCACACCGGACCTGTTCTGCAGGCCTTCGCGCGCTGGCCAATTGATCAGCTACCACCCCTGGGAGCCTCGCGCTCATGAATCAAACATGGAGATAACAGCTAGATGACCACGGATCGTGTATTTATAGAGGATCTGCGTATCCAGACCGTGATAGGCATATTTGACTGGGAGCGCGAAATAACCCAGACGGTAGGCCTCGACCTGCAGATGGAGTTTGATATCAGTCGCGCGGCGGCAAGTGACGATATCGCAGACACGCTGGACTACAAGGCAGTATCAAAACGTCTGATCCAGTTTGTCGAATCCAGTGAATTTCAACTCGTTGAAGCGCTGGCAGATCATTGCGCGCGAATCGTACTGGAAGAGTTTCCGGTGAACTGGTTGCGACTCAAGCTGAGCAAGCCCGGTGCCGTGCGGGGTTCGAGTGCCGTGGGTGTCATCATCGAACGCGGGAAATCCCAGTGAAAGGCTACCCGCAATGAGTACTGCATGGCTGGGCCTGGGGTCTAATATGTCTGCTGAAACCCACATTCGTGCCGGTATCCGCGAACTCGAAAGAGATTTTGATAATGTCAGCCTTTCACCGGTCTATTCAAGCACGGCAGTCGGTTTTGATGGCGATGATTTCATCAACCTCGTGGCCCGCGTAGAAACCGAAATGCACCCCCTGGAGTTGCGTCAGTATCTACGCGACCTGGAAGACCGGTTTGGTCGCAAGCGGAACGTGGCAAAGTTTTCCGATCGTTCGCTGGACATCGATATCCTGCTCTATGACGACCTGGTTCTGCTGTCCCCGGTATTGGAAATACCACGCGCCGAGATTTTGAAATTTTCACATGTGTTAAAACCATTGGCCGATCTTGAGCCCGATTTGATCCACCCCACCGAACTGCGCACCATGGCAGAAATCTGGAAAACGTCCGGGATGGATGATAGTTGTCTGCGTTTGTTGCCAGCATTTAAATAACAACAAAGCCTACGCAGGTCACCCTACATATTCAGACTCCGGCCACCGTCGACGGCTAAAACCTGGCCGGTGACATAAGGCGCATCCAAACCGAGGTAAACCACCGCCGAGGCAATGTCCTCGGGTCTTCCGGCACGGCCCATAACGATCTTGCTCAGAATTTTTTGCTGATGTTCAAGGCCATCTTCCTGCTCAGGCCAGAGGATCGCACCGGGGGCGACGCCATTGACGCGTATTTGCCCGCCGAGGTCTTTTGCAAGCGCCAGGGTCATCATCTGTAATCCGGCCTTGGCCATGCAATACACCGCATGGTTCGACATGGGTTTCACCGCGTGTATATCGAGCAGGTTGACCACACTGCCACCGGCTTTGGTGAGTTCCGGTGTTAAAGCCTGGGTCAGGAAATACGGGCCGCGCAGGTTGCTGTCCATCAGGTCATCCCACTGAGCCATGCTGGTAGAACCAACCGTTGTGGGGTAAAACCGCGATGCATTGTTGACCAGTAAGTCCAGTTTACCCGTTTTGGCCCTCACCAAGCCGGCAAGCCGGTTGATATCCTCCATATTGCCGAGGTCAGCCTGCAGGGTGGTTGCGCTTGCCGGTCGCAGTGCATTTAAGCTGCCAGCCAATTCATCAACGGCATCGCTGCTTGAGTGGTAATGCAAAAACACATCGCAACCGCGTTGGTGCAGGGTTTCCGCTATACAGGCACCAATACGGCGGGCCGCCCCGGTGATGAGCGCAGTGCATTGAGTTGATTGCATAATTAAAAAGTCCCCGGTTTATTCATAGAAACACGTAACATTCACTCAAGTCGTGTTGCCGGGTCTGGACATTGTTGTTTCACTCGCTGAAACTACCCGCCTATGCGCCCTGTAACACCAGATGACATCCTGCCCGAACCGCCCGAAGAGCTCAAGCATTTGAGCGCGGAACTGGCTGATCATATCCGTGAAAAAATAGAACAGAAGGGTCCCATTCCGTTTTCTACGTTCATGGAAATGGCACTCTACGAGCCCGGTCTGGGCTACTACAGCGCCGGTCTGCAAAAGTTCGGTGAAGGTGGCGACTTTGTCACCGCACCGCAACTCGGTAACGTGTTTGCACGATGCCTGGCGAAACAGATCGAACAGGTCGGCAGCGAACTGGGTCAGTATGAAATCATCGAGGCCGGTGCCGGCACCGGGATACTGGCTGCAGACCTGATCAAAGCCCTGCAGGATAAACATCCGCCTACACGTTACCGGATACTTGAGCGCAGCGCGCATCTGCGCCAGGTTCAAAAGGAAATCCTTACGCAACATGTACCCGAATGGATGGACAGAATCAGCTGGCTGGATGAACCACCCGAAAAAGGTTGGCAGGGTGTATTTTTAGCCAATGAAGTCCTGGATGCACTAACGGTCGAGCGGTTTTGCATTGAGTCCGATGGCCCCAGGCAAATGCGGGTTAGCTCGGGTGCTGATGGTTTTGAATGGGTTAAAGCTGCCTGTCCCGAAAAGATGCAGGAACAAATCCAGACGGTCATCGAAGGTCTGGAACATACTCCTGCTACCGGTTATTGCTCCGAAATCAACACCAGCCTGCCAGCCTGGTTACAGACGGTAACAGCCAGCCTGCAAAAAGGCCTGGCCCTGTTCATCGACTACGGCTACACACGCCGGGATTACTACCTGCCGCAACGCAACGATGGAACGTTGATCTGCCATTACCAGCATCGTGCCCATGCAGACCCCTTCAAGTGGCCAGGATTGACCGATATCAGTGCCTCGGTTGATTTTACCGCGTTGGCGGAGGCTGCCGATATTTGTGGGCTCGAGGTCAATGGCTATACCACCCAGGCGATGTTTCTTATGGCCAGCGGACTGGATGAAGTGCTTGCCGGGTTCGGGCTTCTTCCAGACAAGGAACGGCTAAAGATGAACAGCCAGGTGCTGCGCCTGACACTGCCGGGCGAAATGGGTGAGCGATTCCAGGTGATGGCTTTAAGCCGTGATCTTGAAGATGAACTCAGTGATGACCTGATTGGGTTCTCACTCAACGATCTCTGCCACCGGCTTTAACAAACTCTGGATTTACCCGGCACCTCTGCCATTACCCTGTGGTGGGTGTTATTGGCCGCCTGAGGGCCTCAGGCCGGCGATTGCATCAACCCGCGCCTGACGCAGACGTTCTCCCACTTCCCGACCACTGATACCCTCAAGATCAAGATCTCTTGCACGGATATTTGCGGCTGCCTGGTAAACCTCTTGCAGGTATTCACCCTGTAGGTAAGGGCGATCTTGTAAGCCCTTGCGGCCACGGTAGTCAGCCTCGCAGGCTGCTACAAAATCCGGCAAAATCCCCGGTTGACGAAATGCATCAAGTTTCTCGAGTAAACGCAAGGCAGTTACAGGCCGGACTTCAAGCATGCGATGACACCTGAGATGCAGCAAGCAGACCTTGCGTGACAGATCGTGCATGGCATTGGGTACTTTTAAACGGCTGCAAACGTCATCCACCAGTGGTACGCCCCCGGATTCATGACCCCTGTGTGACGGCCACTCCTGTTGCGGCGTAATACCCTTGCCGAGATCGTGCAACAATACGGCAAAGACCACGTTGGCAGCGCCCCTGTTCATATCCGCCGCAATATCCAGTGCCATCAGCAAATGAATACCGGTGTCGATTTCAGGGTGATATTTTTCCGGTTGAGGCACACCAAACAGCCGGTTTACTTCGGGCAACAACACCTCCAATGCACCACACTCACGCAGCACACTTACAAATATCGAAGGTTTCTCCGTTTTCATGGCCAGTTCAACTTCACGCCAGATACGCTCTGCTGCCAGGTGCTGGAGTTCACCGGACCGTGTGATTTCCGCCATCAGCGCCAGTGTCGATGGGTGCACACGAAAACCAAAACCGGCAAAACGTGCAGCAAAACGCGCAACCCGTAATACCCTCAACGGATCTTCCACGAAAGCATCGGAGACATGCCGCAGGACTTTCTGTTCCAGATCCTGTTGACCGCCGTACGGATCAACCAGGCTGCCATCTTCATCCCGGGCGATAGCATTGATGGTCAGATCGCGGCGTTGAAGGTCTTCTTCCAGTGTTACACCGGGGTGAAAGTCCACGTTGAAACCATGATAGCCGTGGCCCTGCTTCTTCTCGGTACGGGCCAGCGCATATTCCTCACCATTTTTGGGATGCAGAAAAACCGGGAATGAGGCGCCGACCTGTTTAAACCCATTATCCAGCATGTCTTCGGGTGTGCTGCCGACAACGACCCAGTCCCGTTCTGTTACCTGCACACCCAAGAGCGCATCACGCACAGCACCGCCGACCAGGTAGGTCTTGGTGGTTTTCAACGGTGTGGTTGCCGCCGGGCAGTCGTCAAGCGGCGTTGTCGAAGCGAACCGTTCAGGTAATCCGGAACAACCATGTCTATGGCCCGTGGCTCAATATGAAAATATGAAAAATCGTCTTTGTCGCTGATATTGTCAGTCTTCAATGACTGGTAATTGTCCCATGACAGGGGGGTACCCGGAACCAGGTTCATCAACGCGGCCATCGTCGCCGACAACGGCCTGGGAAGACCAATTATCAGCCTACGCTGACCCTTGGTCTTTGCAGTCCACTGCACCAGTTCTTTCAGTGTGTAACTTTGCGGACCGACCAGTTCATAGGTTTTTCCCCAGGTCATCGGGTCTTCCAGCGAAGCAACCATCACCGTTGCCACGTCTCCGGCAAACACGGGTTGCAAGCGGGCCTTGGGGCAGGCCAGCGGCAAGACTTGCGTTAAACTCAACATTTCCGCAAATTTGTTGAAGAATTCATCCCCGCGGCCAAAGATGACCGATGGCTGAAAAATGGTGATGTTTATATCGTTCACGGAACGCAAAAGTGCCTCGGCCTCTCCCTTGCTCTTGAGGTAGTGACTGCTGCCTTTGCCGGCATTCAATGCACTCAGGTGAAGTAACCTCGTAACGCCGGCCTTTTGACAGGCTTTGACAATACCCTCAACCAGCTCAAAATGAACCTTGTGGAAACCCTTTCCACCACCCCCGCTTTCATTCAGGATACCGGCCATGCTGACCACTGCATCCGCCCCGGAAAACTGTTCAAGCAGTACATCGGGGTCATAAACATCAGCCTGAACCAGCGTAACGCCGGGTATCATATCCACGCTACCACGACGGACTGCGTCCCGGGTGAGCACAACACATTCATGCTGATCGGCTGTGAACGCACGCAGAAGATGTCCGCCGAAAAACCCGCTGGCGCCTATCAATACAATTCGCATATCACTTCCTCTTCACTAATGACCTGATTTCATTTAGCACAGACCACATCGGTGTGGCCGGAAAAACCTATTTTACCGGATTCAGTGTCCGGCATTCTGGCTGATACCCGTTTGACCGTTCCACCAAGGCGCCAATCGTAAATGGTTGTAAACGCCAGTACGCGTGGAATGTAATCCCGTGTCTCAAAATATGGCAGGGTTTCCACCCAGATTGCAGCCTCAGCCTTCGGGCGGGTATCCAGCCATCGTTTTACAGCATTCGGACCGGCGTTGTAAGCACCTGAAACCAGCACCGGGTTTTGGTTGAAATCCTGGTATAGGTCGCTCATATAGGCCGTACCAATGGGCAGATTACCGGCGGCGGTCTTTAGCTGCGCAACGCCGTTCCATTGCAGACCGTGTTTTTTTGCCACCTGTTTACCGGTCGCAGGTGTAACCTGCATCAAACCCAGCGCATTGGCTGAAGAGCGCGCGGTTTCTAACATCGCACTTTCAGAACGTATGGTGCCATAGACCCAGGCCGGGTCCAATTGATTGGCCGCAGCGGCGTTTGTGACAGCCGTCTCCCACAGTAGCGGGAAGCGCCAATCATAGAGGTTCAAATCACCACTGTTTCCCAGTGCAAAAATCGCACGGTCGTACCAGCCTTCCCTGACGGCCAATGCCGCAACGACTTTCAATTCCGAAACCGGGAGACGGCCTGCAGCCTGCACCCATTCCCGCACGTTACCGGCCATGTCCAGTGCTTTCTGAACAGCAAACGAGTCCGGCGTTTTACCGTCACCTTTGGCGCCAATGGCGACCAGGCGTTTCCCTCTTGCTTTGATTGCGAGTTCGGGAAATTCTGACTTGTAATGGTCGGCGGTTTTTCTAGAAGCTTCGATATCGCTGAACACCATCTCGCCGGATTTGAAAATCGGAAAATCCACAAATTCGATTTGCGTGCCATCCTCCGATCGGACAAACCATTTCCCAAAACCAACCAGTAACATAGCTACTTGTGTATCGAGCCGCGTTGGCGGGAGCTCGAATTCGGCCCAGAGATCGTGGGGAAGCGCGTCAAGGTTTTTGATTTGAAATCCGTTTTCGGTCGCCAGTTGTTCAAGGAGATCTTTAGGTTGGACCACAGTTGTCAATTTTAGCGGCTTGATAATATGCCTCTGGAATCG
>RCNE010000941.1_pt1 | contig 15748 bp, 18 predicted proteins | sample 2041361 | NCBI WGS metagenome assembly RCNE01 (sample SAMN09708229, study PRJNA481090) | Marine sediment metagenome, whole genome shotgun sequencing project.
CTGATTGGCTCAGGCCCAGAGCGGACTGCAATTCGCTGACCGTCTTCTCGCCCTCCGACAACTGGCACAAGATCATCAGGCGCCACTCGTTGGCCATGGCCTTAAGCAGTTCCACAGCATGCGAAGCCATATCGTGCAGCTCCTGCATTTCCGATGAGTCGCCAGACGTCGGGCTAGCTGTCGCGTTTGTGGTCAAGCGCAACCTCCAAATCCTTCAGCATCCATCTTGGCCTCGTAGGGTGCCGCAACATCTGCGCCCGGCACGAGTGTCCCCTTGACCGAGTCCCAGTCCTCGGGCTTCAGAATGAGCAGCCAGCCCGCCTCATAGGGATCATCGTTGGCGGTGCTTGGTTCATCGACCATGGCGTCGTTAACCTCAATGACTTCGCCAGCGGCAGCTGACTTCGCCGGACCGACCCATTTGCCAGATTCCAGCGTGCCGCAGGATTTGCCGGCGCGAACCGAGCGGCCAACGCGCTTGGGTGTGAAAGCGACGAGCTTGCCGGACATCGCCGTTGCGACAGCCGTCATACCGATCTTCACATTGCCGTCACCGACTTCCGAAAACCAGATATGGTTATCAACGTCGTAGAGCAGGTCGTCGGGCAGATTACATCCGCGTACAGATGGCATAGTCAGGCTTCCTTTTGCGTTGGGGCGGCACTGTCAGCAGCTCGTACCGGCTTTGCCGAACAGCAGAACTCACCGAGCTCCGCGACCTGCATCTTGCCGCTGACAAACAAATATAAGTGCTTAGATATCATTGCCAACATACTTAAGCGATCCGTAATATCCGAATATACGTCTCGCATTGTCACCAGATTGTAGTGGTAGGCGATTTCCCGGCAGGTCTCCCGGCAGGCATTGAAGCTCGGGTCGCCTTTCCCGCCCTGCCGATGCAAGGCGAGTAGGCGAAAACCCTCACGCTTGTCGCTCGTTGGAACGTCGCCCCGGGCCGTGATCCAGTGCTCGAGAACCTCCTCACTCGCCTGAAGCAGCTCCGCCGCCCTGACTTCCGCATCGGGCGTCGCAAGCGGCAACTCGAAAACCGTCTCCAGCTCAGCGAGCGTCCTCATCCCAGGCCTCGTTCCTTCAAGAATTTCATCGAGTCCGAGATGTTCTCGTGGACGCCAACCTTCCTCGCTTTCAGTCCCAGCGCCATGCCGAGCAGCTGTGTGAAATACAGAATCTTGATATCGACCTTTTCACCAAGCGTCTTTTCAGCGCGAATCTGATGCATCTCCAGCCCTGAGTGACAGGTCGGACATTCGGTCGCGATTACGTCCGCACCGGCCAGCTTCGCCGTCTGCAAGATATTCAGCACCAATTTGGTCGACAGGTCGCTGTCAGACAGCGTGTGGGCACCGCCGCAGCAGGCCGTCTTCAACGGGAAGTCGACATTCTCTGCGCCAGCCGCTGCCAGGAGGTCGTCCATGAAGTGCGGCTTGGAGGTCGACTCGCTGCCCGGCCCCTGGTCTTTTTCAGGGAAGATGTGTCTCGGCCGCGTGTACATGCAGCCGTAGTAGTTTGCGATTTTGATTCCGCTCAGGGAGTTCTTAACCCGCTCTTTCAAGCCTTCCTCGCCGATCGTATCCCTGATCCAGTCGAGCGCATGGATCGTCTCAACCTGACCGGACTCGTAGGTCTTGTGCCCTGCCTTCTTCGACAGGCGATCCACAACCTCGACCGACTCGGCGTCATTCGTGAGGTCGTACTCGGCTTTCTTCAGGTTGTGATAGCAGCCGTTGCAGGGCGCCATGACAACGTCCATGTCCATCTCGTTCGCAGCGACCGACATCACTCGCGATGACAGGTAGGTCTGCAGCTTCGGATCGACGTTCTTTACCTCCATCGCGCCGCAGCAGTTCCAGTTCTTCACTTCGACCAGGTCGAGCCCGAGCGCTTTGCCCACGGCCTTCGTTGAACGGTTATAGGAATGGCCGCTGCCTTCCAGGGCACAGCCCGGGTAGTAAGCGACTTTCTTGTACTTGTCTTTTGTCGTCATCGATCGGGAGTCCTTGTCAGGCCGCGTCACGCTTGGCGGTTTCGATCAGTTCGGCAAGATTCAGCGCGTGCTCCTGCTTCTCATGCTGCTCTTCAATGTATTCCTGCATCGCAGCCGATGCTTTGGACCAGTCGCTGGTGCGCGGCGCGATAAGCGTCGCGAGTCCCATGCGCGTCAGCATGCCGATCGGCAAGCCGCTGATCATTTTCCGAACCATCTCGATCATCCACGGCTGTGCCAGCTTCTGCTTCGTTCGCGAGAAGAAGCGGCGCATCGTACGACTTTCTTCTATCTTGCCGGTGGCGAGAACCTGCTCGGTGAAAACGTCATCGAAGTGCGTTGAAGGGGATTTCTCCGTATGCCCTTTTCTCTCCAGCCAATGCGCCGTTGCTTTCATGACGCCTTCCGGAAAAACGTCCCGCGGACAGGCATAGGTGCATTTATTGCACGATACGCACTGCCAGATGATGTCCTTGTCTCGAAGCAGCTCCGACTCCATGCCCATGCGGATCAGGTAAATCCAGTAGCGTGGGTTGAAATCCGGGTTGACCTCGTTGACCGTACACGCGTTGGTGCAGGAACCGCACTGCCAGCAGCGGTGAATTTGTTCACCACCCGGAAGCGCCGCGATTTCATCCTGCAGCGTCTCGTTGTAGTCACTGACGACGCGCGTCTTGATGAAGGTGCTCCAGTGACCGGAGACATCCACCCCATCGATAACCATGTTCTCGTGTGTCTCGAGGTCTTCCTCGCGAATCAGCGATTTTTCATGAATTGGCATGGGCTGGTTCCTAGTTCAATGTCTGCTGGTCGTCGATGACGAACGCGAACCCTTCGATGGATTTCAGGCGGGTTCGGCCATTGCCGGGCTGCACGCCGTCGAGGCCCAGCAACCGCCGTGTATGCTGCATCGGGTCTTCCGGCGCCGAGAAGTCAACGCGTAAGTAGCTGCCGCCTTGCTCACAAATGTATTGCGCGTAGACCTGCGCGCAGAGCACGTCGACATAGAACAGCACGTCGCGAAAGAATCCGTTGTCACTCAGGAACTGGCTGAGCTCCTCGCGAAGCATCACGTAGGTACCGTAGCCATCGGCGACTTTTATCGTCATGTGATCGACATCGTCCCCATGCCAGATCTCGCGAAGTACACCCGTATTCGCCTTGATGTCCCACACCCAGCGATTCATCAACGGTACGCGTTCCGGGTCGGCGTTATGCAGCAATTCGACGGCCAGGTCGCGTACCCAGCGATGCTTCTTGTCATTGGGGAAACGATCGCAAAACCGTCCGATACGATTGTCGATATGATCGTCGTCGCTAAATAACTCAGCGATCGCTTCGCGCATTTCCGGGAAACGGTCTCCGGTCAACCAGTCGCCAACTCTGCGACGAACCGTTGCCATGAACGTGCACAGGCCTTTGAACGTCTCGAGATCCAGTGCGTTGATGTCATTCTCGACCAGCGCCTGCTTGAACATATCGCTTTTCAGTTTGACGGCATCGATGTAGCGTTCGATGCCGCCGTGGTCTTCGCTGCCTCGGAGCATAATTTGCAGGCCAGCGCGCAACGCGTCCGCGGACAGGTCGAGCACGGGACGCTCGAACTCATGCGGTTGCAGTGCGGAGGTGGATGCCATCGTCGTTCAGCCTCAGGCGGACTTGCTGAATTCTTTGAGGCTCGACAAGACAGCCATCGCCGTTCCATGGCCTTGCGCGATCGAGTCGTCGATGGTCTCAGGGCCGGTTGCGGCACCGGCAACAAACACGCCGGGACGCGAGGTCTCACCCATCGCGCCGTAGCGGTTGGCAACGTCGACGAATCCGTTGACTTCGAGGTCGACCCCGAAAATTTCGGAGAGCGTCGGATTATCGACGTTCGGATCCATACCGATCGCATGCACGACCATATCGAAGGGAATTGTAATTGGCCGTTTGACGAGCGTGTCTTCGCCTTTGACGATCAGCTTCTCGCCATCGGACGTGACTTCGGCAATGCGCGCCTTGATGTACTTGACCTTGAACTCTTCCTGGCTCTTCCAGTAGTACTTGGTCTCGTACAGACCGAAGGTGCGAATATCCATGTAGTAGATATAGACATGGCAGTTCGGCAACTCCTCGCGAATTTCCATGGCGATATTCGACGACACCGTGCAGCAAATTTTGGAGCACCATTCCCGGCCAATCTGGCGGTCGCGTGAACCAACGCACAACAGAATCGCGACTCGTTCGGGCTTGCGGTCATCGGACGGACAACGCACACCCTTGCCCGACGAGATCATTTGCTCGACCTGGGTCGTGGTCACGACATCTTCGAACGTACCAAAGCCCCATTCGGGCTTGTTGACGGAATCGAAGTGCGTAAAGCCGCTGCAAAGAATCGCGGCCTCCGCCCCGATCTTCTTGCCGTTCGACAATTCGACGGTGAAATCCCCAGGCGTCCCATCGAACGACGTGACGGTGGCGCCCGTCTCAATATCGACGTTGGCGTCACCTTCCACACGGTCAACCATGCCGCCAATGGCATCCTTGGCCCATTCGCCGGTAGGCACGAGTTTCGCGTAGCCGGACAAAATTGGCGCGCCGCCGAGCTTGTCTTCCTTCTCGACGATGATGGCTTTTTTGCCAACTGTCGCAAGGCTGTGGGCCGCAGCGAGACCGGCCGGCCCGCCACCTACGATCAGAATTGGTTTGCTCATGTTATTTGCTCAGTTATTTGTCGGTCGACTGCTGCCGAATAAGTGGCTTGAATCCCGGACCAGAGGTAATCATCAGGCGAGGGTCGTACAACGTTTCGCCCCTGCCCGCTTCGACTTCCTTCAGGTAGGCCTCGAACTCTGCTTTCTTTTTCTCCCAGTCGATGCCGAGCTTCTCCATCAGGACCTCTAGTGCAGAGGCATGCCAGTGCGACTGTACGATCTTGTAAGGGTGTGCACCGCAGACCAGCGCCGCAAACTGACAATCCGCGAGTACCGGCATTTCGACCGGCTTACCTGCCGCCGCACCGATCCACTGGTTCTTGTCCAGCGTCGTAATACAGCCAGTGTCATGGCCGACCATCATGTCGGCATGCGCCTCTTCTTGCGCAACGCGCAGCTTGCGGTCGATCGCAAACGAGCGTGTGAACTCACGTTCGGAAATGATGTGCCGAAAACCAAAACCGCAGCAGTCATACCAGGTCGAGTAGTCGATAACCTGGCTGCCCAGCGTCTCGAGCAGCCCGGTTGTTACTGCGACACGGTTGCCATCGAGAACATCGTCATCGTAAATCGCATCCTCGGGAACCATCTTGTAAACATGGCAGGCCGGATGCACGGTCGCACGAATGTGGCTGCAGTCGATAACCTGATGTTTCTTGATCTCATTGCGCATCACATGCAGCCACTCGGAGTAGTGCACGACCTCCTCCGGTATCAACAGCTTGCCGTCGACCAGGCGTCCCAGCTTGCCCAATATTTTCTTCACGCGTTCACGCAGCTTCGCGGATTGCAGCAGGTAACCTCGGACTTCCTTGTAGTTACCGAAAGACGTGCCGCAGTGCACCAGCGGGTAAAAGTACCCGTCCGGCAAACCTTGAGCTTTCGCTGACACGTAGGCCTGGTGGAAGTTGCGCAGGAAAACAGCCGCGAGGCTCTCGAGGTTGCCAATACCAGAGCCGTGATAATTCCACGCTGTGCAGGAGGTCTGATCCGTTTCATCGAGATAGTCGATATCCATCTCATTCATCAGCCACAACAACGACGCGGGGTAACCCGGGATGTTGCCGCACTGCCCGCAGGACTTGTGATGCCAGAGGCGCGTCGTCGGAATCTTCTTGTCCCATCCGTACAGCGTCTTGGCCATGACCGGCTTGTGATCGTCGGTAACACGATGCACGACGATCTCGCCTTCCTTTTCGAGCTGCCACATGATGTCGCGCACGTCTTCGACGCGATCTTTGTTGGTCAACATCGAACGTTTGTTGATGATCTGGTCGACCCAGACGGTTGCTACATGCGCGTCCTTCTTCGAGAGATTCGCGTCTGTCCATTCGGCGCCATGGCCAGTGAAGCGCTCTTTGCCGCTTCCATTTCCGTTTCCGTTTCCGTTACCTGCAGTCATAGTTATCTCCTGACTTCGATCCAGGTACTCCGCCGAGGTGGAGCACTAGTCATCATCCTGATCGCCGAGCCAGTCCTCATAGTCATCACGTTTTTCATCCATGATGTCGAGGATTACATCGAACAGGTTTTCATCGATGGTCTCAAGACTGTCGAGCACACCGGTTTCTTCCCAGATGGTGTACAGCTCAACGGATGTCTTGAGATTAACTTCCCACGCGGTTTTCGTCGTGTGCAGCGTGGGCATAGGAATCGCTTTGCGAAGAAGCTCCAGTGGAGCATCGACCTTGGCGACATTGGGACCCCAGTCGGCAAAGCCGTCCGGGGTAATCATATCGGGCGACAGCTGGTTACCCGTTGAAATGAGCTTGAGCATCACGCGACTGAAAGGTCGCAACACATTCTTCGCGGACTCCATGCCGTGCTTGATAGCGGTCTCACGCATAAGCATGATGAGGCCGCCCGGCGAATTGCTGAACGGGCAACGCGCCGCGCAGGTATAGCACTGTGCACAGGACCAGATCTTTTCCTGCATGGCGTCATAGATGCCTTCGAGATTCTCGGTCCACAGCAGCTGGACGATCTCGCGAGGGCTGAAGTCGTAGTAATGCGCGGCCGGGCAGGTCGCGGTACAGATTCCGCAGTTCAGGCAACCATTGAGTTCATGGTCATAGCGCATGTCCGCCTGGATATCCTGGAAGATCTCCTCCAGCTTGTCGCGTCCGACCGGCGGTGCATCCGAGACCGGATCGCCGATGTGTTCCTGAATTCGAGACGTTGCTGAATGGGACATATATTGAACCCGGTTTGTTTAGTAGGACAGCACCTTGCAGTCACCTTCCATGATTTCTTCAATCAGGTGCGCGCCGCCCACGATGCCCTCACATTCGGGAATCAGGTCTTCCTTGGTCATGTCGAATAAATCGAGATTGGGCGAACAGCAAAAAAACTTCACGCCGGCTTCGTGAGCATCCTGGATGAAGCTAAGGACCGATTTCGGCGAGCCCTCCTTGATGAACAACTTTTCGGCAACGCCCTTCTTCAGGAGGCGTCCCGCGGTGGCCGTGCAGATGACGTCGACGTCGTAGTCCATCGCGGCAGCGACGGTCGCCTGGAAGATCGGGGCGCCAAGCTCCTCGCCGTTGCGAGGGTCGGAATTCGCCATGACAATAATAAGTTTTTCGGCCATTTTTCTTCGTCCTTGGCTGTCAGAAGGCTCTCAAACAGCTCATTAGCATATACTAAACTACCGGGCTATCCAATGCCGGATCCGCTGTGGCCGCCGCCTTGGGCGAGGACATCAGGGATGTACATTGCACCAGTCCGGTCATGACGGGTACCAACTCGTCCTCAAGCACAGGCTGCAAGCCTCGCAATGTCTCGAGTTTCACAACCGCGTCCTCCGGCACCTCCTCGAATTCCATAATCAGGTCTTCGATCATGCCGAGCTTAATACCCGGGTTACCTGCGAAACCATAAGCATTTTCACCGACCTGCCAGACCAGCGGCCGACCCGCCTCGTCTTCCGCAAGCACAGTTGCGTCCGCGGGCGGCACCGGCCAGTCGCGCATATAAATGACCTGGTGAAACGCATCGGGCAGAAAGCCGTTCAGCGCATCATCCCGCGTGCGCCTGGCATTCAGCGTCTCGAAGGTGAACTCACGACGTTGCGAGCTGCCGCCCGCGGCTATCGCCAGTATCTGGGCGCCAAGACCGATACCTATGACCGGCGTGCCCGATTCCAGCATGGCACGCGTTAGCTCGACCTCTTCAGCAAGCGTCGGCACGTCACGTTCGCCGGCAGAACCCCATGGCCCCCCACCGAGTAACAACAACGCATCCGCAGCAACGTCGTGGGCCGGCAGCGTGCGGCCACCGGCGAACGGCCGAAAATACTGGAAGCGAATCCGGCGACCCTCGAGATGGTCCTCCATAAGCCCCAGGTACTCGCCAGACGTGTGCTGCACGACCGCAACGACGTTCATTGGCGAGTCACCACGTGAGGCCAGCTGGAATGCGTCCTCGTTGCTCTTGCAATCACCCATTCGCTGCTGCCTGTCCGGACTGGATAGCGCTATTGACCGACGCCGCGAAGTCATCCGCGGTCACACTCAGCATGCCGATGTCCGTATCGTCGAAAAACTGTCTGATCCTGGCGTCGATTTCCGGCAGGCGGGCACCCTGCAGGCACGCTTCAAGATCGAATATGACGCGCGGCGGCGTAATAAAGAAATCACCCGTAATAAGCACGCGTTGCAATATCTGACGCGTCGGCCCCTCGAGCTTGACGAAGGACTCGATGGTGCCGCCCGCGCCCGTATGGCTGCCAGCCAGGACGTCATCGGCAGCCGCCGGGTTGTCGATTTCCGCGACGAAATCGTCCGTACCAATCTCGTCGTCAAAGTGCGTTTGTGCGAGTGACTCTTCCGCCTCGCTTATCTCTCCAGGCTCGGCCGTGATGCCCAGCCCTTCACTGAAACCATCAAGCAATGCGGTCCTGATCGTCTCCATGTCGGGCATATCATTGCCAAGCAACTCCTTGAGCGTGACAACGCGCTGTGCCGCGGAGTCGAGATCGTGTTTGGCGAGCTTGTTTTGCGGTACGTTCAGGGCTTTCACCATTTGCGCGGCGTTCATATCAACCAGCACGGTGCCCTGGTAAATAAGAATATCGCCGTCAAAGAAACCACCGGTGCCGCTGATCTTGCGACCGTCCACCTCGATGTCGTTGCGTGGCCGAAACTTCGCATCAACGCCAAGCCGGGATAATCCGGCCGCCGCCGCATTGCATATCTCACGCGCCAGATCGGGCAACGCGGCAATGCCCAGCGAAGAGCGGTGAAATACCAGCTCCCAGCCGAGCTGCCCTTCATCGAGGTAGATAGCGCCGCCACCGGTGATGCGCCGCACCGTACCGATGCCGTTGGCGGCGCAGTACGTGAGGTTTACCTCACGACTGAGATCCTGGTGTCGGCCAATCAGTGCCGTTGGCGGAAAGCGCATGAACCGAACCGTGTCCGGCACCTTGTCCTGCTGGCGCAGCTCGATCAACGCCGCATCGAAGGCGATATTGGAGCGCCCCTCGCGGACACCTGTATCGATGATTCGGAACGACCTGGCCATGTGAACGCCCCCCGGCCGTTGCTATTCGAGCGTCACAGGAATATCAAGCTGCTTTCTTATACGTTTCAGATCGCGCTTCTTGGGCTGGAACGGGTAGCTCGCAATGTCGCTCGGCGGCGAGTCGCCGTAAGGTCGGTCGCAGGCGGAAATGTCATCCTGGAATTTGCCGGGGCAGCCCGATGTTCGAAACGCGATACCCTCTTCGATGATGTCGGCCAGTTCCGACTTCGGGATACCGTAGTCGGTGACACGACCCTGCTCGTCAAAGCGCATTTGCTCAACGCGCACATCTCTGTAGTCGATCAGGTAGCGCGCGAGTTGCACGCGCCGCCACTGGTCACGTGGCGTCGCCGGCAAATGGTCCATCAGCGAGCCTTGTTCGGGGAAGAAGCAGAACATGTGACTGTGGCCGCCGAGCTCGACGACTTCCTGCACGACGTTCAGCACTTCATGCTCCGTTTCACCCATGCCAACGATGATGTGCGCGCCAAATTTCTGTGGCCCGAAAATGTCGCGCGCCTCGAGCATGATCTCCCAGTATTTGGACCACTTGTGCGGCGATTGCACGCCTTTGCCGCGCGTGCGATCGAACAGCTCAGGCGTGGCTGCATCCAGCGCGACCGTGAATATATCCGCGCCCAGGTCCTTGCAGCGCTGCACGTCATCACGCGTCATTGTTGTCGGGTTGGACAGTATCGACACAGGAATGGCGTCAGGGTCGATACGATCCGTCCACTGCTCGAGCACGGTAAAAGTATCGTCCTCCGAGCGCGGGTGGGTGATCATCGAGATGCACATGCGGTGAAACGGGCTGCTCTCCGGGTCCTTCGCGACGATGTCGATGATGTCCGCCATCGGTACGGCGGGCCAGTCAACGCGGATAAAATTGCGATCCGCGTAGTCACGATCGGCTTCGCGGTGGCGCGCAAGACCGCAGTAGGCGCAGTTGGCGCGGCAGCCTTCCGGGTAAGTCAGTAGCAAATTAAGACAACGCGTGCACTCACAGCCGTACATACGTCCGCCCATGATCCCGAGCGTGATCGCCGCTGCCGTCGACAGCTGCACGTATTCGGGCGACTTCATGTGCGGCGCGAGGATATTGTTATTCGGCAGATACACGCCTTGAGGCCGAATGTCGTTGGCTTTGACGGGCTTGCCGTTCTTGCGATCAACGGGCGTCTTCAGCGGCGCCCTGGGCTCCATGATCTCAAACGGATTGTAGTCCCTGCCCTTGTCGTCTTTGGCCGGTGTCGTTTTGTGTTCGATACAGCTCATGTAGTTTTTTCCTGAATTGAGTCGCTCATGCCGCGAACGAGGGTTGTAGTCTCGATTTAAGATCGCTGCCCAGCTTGATCGAGCAACATGAGTGTGCCTGTTCGAACGGGCGGCCAATCGTGTGCGCGACCGACACGGCACCATCGGCGGGGAACGCTATACCGTCCAGTCCCGCCATGATCGCATACGCGTCCGTTACCCGTTTGTGCATGCCCGGCGGCCGCGCGCAGCCGAGTAATACCTGCTTGTCCGGCAGGCGCGCACGCGCTTCCAGGAAGATACGACCGACGTCGGTCGTCTCCGGCGTAACGAACGTGCCGGGCTTCGCATAGAAAGGCATGATGACGACCAGGACCAGCGCCGTGACGGGATAGCGGCTGACGATATCCAGCGCATTCTCCTCGCCAAGAATGCGGCCGTAGTGCAGGCCGATGACGATATGTGGCGTTACTTCCATCTGCGTGGAGCACAGGGCGGCCAGCGTCGCCTCGAAATCTTCGACAGGTCGATCCAGTTTGTAGACGTCCCTGATGGTTTCATTAGCGCCGATGACGTCCATCATGACCGTGTCGACTCCCGCTGATTCCATGTCTTTGGCACGTTGTTCGTCCAGCAGTGCACTGTGGACGGCAACTTTGAGCTCCGGGTAATCGACTTTCAATTGTTCGACGACCGGCAGGTAACGACCGTAGCCAATCTCGTTCTTCTTGTTGGAGCCACCCGACAACAGAAAACCATTGAGCTCCTGCGTGTCGATGAGATGTCGTACGCTCTGATCCAGCATTTTCGGATTGGTCGCCGGAATCATTGGCTCCAGAATTTTCTTCTGGCAATGGTCACAGTTCAGGCCACAGGCCCCGGCAGTGATCGAGAACGCTGGAAAGCTGTTCTTGTTACAGCCACTCAGTTCGCTGCTCGAATACTCTTTAAACGTCGGCGTCGAGAAACGTATCGATCGCGGGGCGCTCCCTGCCGCCCGCTGCTCGAATTCAGCAACCAGCGCTGCATCGAATTCTGCATCTTCCAGATCCTCGATCCCGGACATTGCGTCAAGCCATGTCATACCTGTGTCCTCTGTCTCGGTAAACGCACTATTGTCGGGCAGCCTGGCGCCGCACGGGGGCGTTACGAATTAGTGATTTTATCTCGTCGCGAACCGCGCCGGGATACGGAGTATCCGCGATCGTCATAAGCCATTGTTCTTCTACGTCTTCTTCGTCTATCAAGTCGCACTCCATGCGCCGCATGAAGGCACTGGCCGCTGCGCTGAGGCGGTCCGGTATGTCTTTGCCCGCGATTCGCCCCCAAAGACCGGCCCAGTAACGTGTCACTGTCCATGGGTTGTAGCCGCCACCGCCAAGCACCACGGTTGGCTTGCCCAGTGCGATGAGCTGCATGACCGCGTCCCAGAGGGCTACGTTGGAAAGCTGCATATTGGACAGCGGGTCGCCGGCGAGGCAATCAGCGCCGCAGCAGATGACGAGCGCATCGACGTCGCTGGTATCGGCCATCGGCAACAGAGCGTTCTGCACCAGGTAGTCGAATTCGCTGTCATTGATTTGCGGCGGCACGCTGAAATTGTACGCGCCGGCATGCGGGTGCGAGCGCGTCCCGCTGAACGGCCAGCGATTTTGCTCGTGGATCGAGATGGTAGTCACGCGTGGTTCTTCGTAGAACGCGTCTTCGACGCCGTCACCGTGATGCGCATCCAGGTCGATGTACAGGACATTTTCGCGGCCGAGCTCGAGCAGTTTCAGGATCGCGAACACCGGATCGTTGAGGTAGCAGAACCCGGAGGCGCGATCCGGTCGACCATGATGCGTTCCGCCAGATGGGTGAAACGCGACCGGTCCCTCCGCTGCCAGTTCGGCCGCCAGGACAGAGCCGCCGACGGTCATGGTCGCGCGCTCGAACAGGCCCGGGAACAACGGATTCTCGAAGGTGCCAATCTGGTAGCGCTGCCGTATCGCCGGCTGGACCGACCCTGTGGAGTTTGCGTATTGCAGCGCCCGCACATAAGCCCGATCATGAAATTCGAAAAGCTGCCCGACGCTGGCGGCGCTGCTTTCGCGATAATCATCATCGCTCAGCCAGCCCAGCATTTGAAGGAGATCGACGACCGCCGAGTGCCGAACGATATTGAGCGGATGGTTGAAGCCGAACGCCGGCTGACGATAAATATCGCTGCCAACGAACACAGCTGGCGGCCGGGCCGTCGCAGCGGACGGTCCCCCGGCGGTGTAGCTGGGGTTCTTACGGCTCATGCTTTCCGATGGTAAACCCTGCACGTGATTACGACCTCAAGAAGTACGTTTCGACAATATTATATTTCACTAATAAAGACAATTCTGATAATCTAATATACTTTGCATGCCCTGTTAAAGAGAGGTATTGAGAAATGTCCGCCGACGAAAAAAGCATGTCAATCATCGTGACCAAAGGGTCACTGGACTGGGCCTATCCGCCCTTTATCCTCGCGACCACGGCTGCCGCCATGGGCCTGCCAGTTACGATGTTTTTTACCTTCTATGGCCTGCCGCTGCTGTTGAAAGATCTTAACCTGCAGCTGACCGCCGCGGGCAACCCGGCGATGAAGATGCCGATGATGGGCGCCCACATGGGACTTCCGAATCTCCTGACCGCCGTCCCGGGTGTCGATGCCGCGTGCACCAAGATGATGAAAAATCTCATGAGCAAGAAAGGCGTAGCGCCGATCGAGGAACTGCGTGAACTCGCCGTCGAAGCCGAGGTTCGCCTTATCGCCTGCCAGATGACGATGGATCTGTTCGAGTATTCACTTGACGATATGATTGAAGGCATAGAGCTCGGTGGCGCCGCAACTTATATTGAAGTCGCTACCCAGTCCGAAATCAACCTGTTCATCTAGTAGTATCTGCGCTGACAGAACAATTATGGAGTAAAAATTATGGCTGACCACACTCTCGACGCAAAAGGACTGAACTGTCCTTTGCCAATCCTCAAAGCGCGCAAAGCCCTGAAGGAAGTGCCGGCTAACGGAATTTTGGAAATCCTTGCAACGGATCCCGGCTCGGTTGCCGACTTTGAGGCGTTCTGCCGACAGACCGGCAATGAGCTCATGGAGCATTCCGAAGACGGCGGCACCTACCGTTTCCTGGTCAAGAAGTCCGCTTGACGCAAATGCCAAGGCGGGCAGGTAACCGCCTGCGCGCCAGCATCGCTACCCTCCCCTGACCGACTGGCTGCTGACGACATGGCCGTACTTCCTGGTTTGATTCTCGCCCTGGCGCTGGCATTTGCCGGCCAGTTCCTCTCCGAATTTATTGGCAAGGATCTGATGGGGCTTCCGAAGAGCCCGATCAGCGCCATCATGATGGCGATCCTGCTTGGCATTCTTATTCGGAACACGCTGACCCTGCCGGCCTCGCTGCAGCCCGGCATCCGTTTCGGACTGGTACGCGTTCTGCGGCTCGGCATCGTGTTGCTCGGTATTCGCCTGAGCCTTGGCGAGGCCGGCGCGATTGGTCTGAAAGCTCTGCCGGTAATTATCGGTGCAGTTACGGCCGCGCTGCTGATCGTGACTTTCCTGGCGCGTCGCCTCGGACTCAGCGGCAGGCTCGGCACGCTGATCGCCGTCGGCACCAGTATCTGTGGTGCCACCGCGATCGTCGCAACTGCGCCAACCATCGGTGCCAAGGATGATGAGGTCGCCTATTCCGTCGCCTGCGTCACCTTGTTTGGCGTTGTCGCCATGCTGCTATACCCGTTTGCCGGAAACTGGATCTTCGACGGCGACACGGTAAAGGCCGGTCTGTTTCTTGGTACCTCAGTGCACGAAACCGCACAGGTTGCAGGCGCCGGACTGGTTTATCAGCAGTATTACAATGACCCTGGCGCGCTTGACGTAGCGACCGTCACAAAGCTGGTTCGAAACCTGGGCATGCTGATCGTTATCCCGGTGATGAGTATCATTTATCACCGCAACTCAGCAGGCGGCAGCGAGGCACCGAAGTGGTGGACGATGGTGCCGTTGTTCGTGATCGGCTTTGCCTGCATGAGCCTGCTGCGCACGGTTGGCGACATGGGCGACCAGCCGTTCGGCGTTCTCGAACCCGAGACGTGGAAAGCCATCGTTTCCAACACGAAGAAACTTGCAGAGATCTGCCTGGCCGTCGCAATGGCCGCCGTAGGACTCGGCACCAGTATCAAGGGGCTGAAGAGCATCGGCCTGAAACCGCTCGGTGTCGGCCTGTTCTCGGCCGTGCTGGTCGGCGCGGTCAGTATCACGCTGATTATGGTTCTTTATTGAGCCAAAGCTCGGCAACAGATCTTGCCAAAATTCCGGAGCGACTCATGGCTGACAAAAAACGTGGTATTCATGAGCTTTACAAGGCCGATCCGCTGGAAGCCGACCAGGTGTTGTGGGGCCGGCAAAGCAATCCGATTACTCGACGCGGCTTCCTGACTAAAAGCAGCATGGCTGCGATGTCTGCAGCCGTTGGCGCGAGCATCCCGTTCGCGCACCTGATGCCCGCCGGGCTCATTCCGGCGGCGCTGGCACAGACGGAAGTACCGTTTGAAATCCCCGGCAAGGAAGGCCTGGTTATTCTCAACGATCGGCCCGTGAACGCCGAAACCCCGGCACACCTTCTCGACGACAAGGTTACGCCCGCGAAACACCTGTTCGTTCGCAATAACGGCACACCGCCGGATACCACCAGCATTGACGTCGATGCGTGGCAGCTGACGTTCGGTGGTGAATCGGTGGCGCGCGAAGTCACACTCACGATTGCGGATCTCAAGAAGCAGTTCAAGCATTACACGTACCAGCTGCAGCTCGAATGCGGCGGTAACGGACGCAGCGAGTTTGTACCCCCCGCCTCGGGCAACCAGTGGTCGATCGGCGCGATCGGCTGCCCGGAATGGACCGGCGTACGGCTCAAGGACGTGCTCGACTTTGTCGGCATTAAGGAAGACGCTGTTTATGTCGCTTACTACGGTGCGGACAGGCACCTGAGCGGCGACAGGGCGAAAGTGCCGATCTCGCGTGGGCCGGCCACGGTGCAGCATCGCGAGATATGGGCGTTCCCTGACCTCATCTTCTTCCGCTGAGCGCGCGAGTGCTGGCGAGCGGAGCAAGTTGGTGGCATGCTCGCCCAATGCGAAATTTCGTCATCGGTGCGGCGACGGCGATAGTCGCGCTCGCAGTCTCTGGGTGCAGAAGTGGTACGACGACCAAATGCCTGTCCAGCGAAGTCGGCGAGGTATG
>RCNE010000942.1_pt1 | contig 15729 bp, 16 predicted proteins | sample 2041361 | NCBI WGS metagenome assembly RCNE01 (sample SAMN09708229, study PRJNA481090) | Marine sediment metagenome, whole genome shotgun sequencing project.
GAGCCACTCCTCGGCGGCCAAGCGGTACATCGACGTCCGGACGAGGCGAGGGCTGAATCCGAACCGGTCTGTCAGTTGAAAGAGCTGCGAGAGCCAAAACGATCGCATCACCGGGACGACGGTGTCTCCAAAGATCGTGACGAGAACAGATCGAGCCGAGATGTCAGCCTTTGCGCTCCACTCGGCGATGACCGTCGCCACCTCCCCCGATGTCGCTCGGGACGTGTTCGTGCTCACCCGGCTCATGATACGCCCGTTCGACATTTTGGGTTGGCCGTGTATCGCCTCGACATCGCGCGCCATGCAGGGATATGACACACGTTGACACAAGATCTGTGCACTGATGTATCATATCGTCACCCAGCAATCACCCGAGGAGAGTCGATGACAACGGTCGACAGCGCGACTGCAGAACTCGAGAAGTTCGAGCAGTTCATTGCAGCGAAGCAGAAGATCGAACCACGCGACTGGATGCCTGACGAGTACCGAAAGACGGTGATCCGGCAGATCGCTCAACACGGCCATAGCGAAGTCATTGGACAACAGCCCGAGGGCAACTGGATCAACCGAGCGCCAAGCCTGCGCAGGAAAGCCATCCTCATCGCCAAGGTCCAAGATGAGGCGGGACACGGGCTCTATCTGTACAGCGCTGCGGAAACGCTCGGGATCTCCAGAGACGAACTCAACGAGCTACTTCACAGCGGTCGGCAGAAGTACTCCTCGATCTTCAACTACCCCACACTCAGCTGGTCGGACATGGGGGCAATTGGTTGGCTCGTCGACGGCGCAGCGATCACCAATCAGGTCATGCTCACCCGCACGTCCTATGGCCCCTATGCCAGAGCCATGATCCGGATCTGCAAGGAAGAATCGTTCCATCAGCGCCAGGGGTACGAGATCATGATGACGCTGGCCAATGGCAGCGATGAACAAAAGGCCATGGCGCAAGACTCGCTCGACCGGTGGTGGTGGCCCTCAATCATGATGTTCGGCCCACCGGATGCGGATTCGACGCACACGGCCCAATCGATGGCCTGGGGCATCAAGCTCGAGACCAACGACGAACTACGGCAGAAGTTCGTCGACATGACCGTTCCGCAAGCTGAATTTCTCGGTCTCACGATCCCCGATCCAGATCTGACTTGGAACGCCGAACGAGAGCACTACGACTTCGGCGACATCAACTGGGACGAATTCTGGAACGTGGTCAAGGGCAACGGCCCGTGCAACCGGGAGCGAATTGCCCACAAGACCAAGGCATGGAACGACGGGGCCTGGGTACGCGAAGCGGCGCTCGCACATGCAGCAAAAGTAACCACACGACAAGGAAAGGCAGCCTGATGAGCTACGACGTACCGATCATCGAGGGTGAAGAAGAAGTCGAGTTCGCCGGTTCGGCGGGTGCGTATCCCCTGTGGGAAGTGTTCGTTCGAGCGGCACGAGGCCTCAACCATGTGCATGCCGGGAGCGTGCACGCTGCCGACGCCCAAGCCGCAGTGCAGTCTGCTCGCGACGTCTACACCAGGCGCTCCGAAGGGGTTTCGCTCTGGGTCGTGCGTTCGTCAGAAATCCATGCGTCGGACCCGAACGACGGTGACGCCTGGTTCGACTCAGACCACGCCTACCGCCATCCAACCTTCTATGACATTCCCGACGAAGTGGGGCACATGTGAGCAACGACACCACACCCCAGGTCACGTTCTTGTTGCGAGTCGCCGATGACAACCTGATCCTCGCTCAACGGCTCGGCGAGCTGATCTCCTGGATGCCCGAACTTGAAGAGGACATCGCCATTGCCAATCTGAGCCTCGATCATCTCGGACAGGCAACCGCGCTCCTTGACTACGCCGCGGAGATCGACGGAAGCGGCGACGCCGATCAGCTCGCCATGACCCGGGACGAACGAGGTTTCCGGAACTCCGTGCTCGTCGAACAGCCCAATGGCGACTTCGGCCAGACGATCGCTCGTCAGTTCTTCGTCGACGCCTATCAAGTTCCGTTCTACGGAGCACTCGCGGGCTCGAACGATGAACGTGTCTCCGGTATTGCGGAGAAGGCAGAGAAGGAATCGCGTTATCACCTCGAATACTCGTCCAACTGGCTCACCCGCCTCGGGGACGGCACCGACGAGAGCCATCGTCGAGCACAGGCCGGCGTCGATGCGATGTGGCCGTACGTCGATGATTTGTTCGCGAGCGATGAGGCCGAAACACAACTCCGAAACGTTGGATTCGCCCCAGAGCTTGACGCAGTCCGCGACTCCTTCGACGAGACCGTGCAGAACGTGTTTGCCTCGGCAGGACTCGTCGTCCCCACGGACCCCTATCAACGTCTCGGCGGCCGAACGGGCTTCCATACAGAACACCTGGGCGCATTGCTGGCCGAGATGCAATCGGTATACCGAGCCTTGCCTGGAGTGAGTTGGTGACCTCCACACAAATCGACCTGGGTGATATCACGGCTCTGATCAGCTCGATTCCCGACCCCGAGGTGCCGGTGCTGACGATTGCCGATCTCGGCATTCTCCGCTCCATCGAGGAGGTGGACGGCCAGGTCGTGGTCACCATCACGCCGACCTATTCGGGCTGTCCTGCAATGCACCACATCGAGCAGGAGGTCCTGGCTGCTCTCGCCACCTTCGACGTGAGCGGCCGAGTCGACATGGTGTTCTCGCCCGCGTGGACGACCGACTGGATGACACCAATAGGTCGAGAGAAACTTCGCGACTACGGCATTGCACCACCTCGTCCAACCGAAACCGCCATTTCGATCAGACGTGACACCATTGCCTGCCCGCAGTGTTCCTCGTCGAACACTGAGCTGATCAGCCGATTCGGTTCAACAGCCTGCAAATCGCTTCGACGCTGTCTCGACTGCCTCGAACCGTTCGATCACTTCAAGGAGTTCTGATGCCAGTCGAGTTTCATTCTCTCGCCGTGCGAGTCCACCCAGAGACCGACGACTCGGTCTGCCTGAGCTTCGAGGTTCCCGAGGAGCTTCGAAGCGAGTTCCGACACACCCCGGGCCAACACCTTGTCCTGCGCACCATGCTCGACGGCGAGGACGTGCGGCGTTCGTATTCGATCTGTTCGAGCACCAGTGACGACGAACTTCGAGTTGGCATCAAGCGCATTCCAAACGGTGTGTTCTCGACATACGCGACCACGGCAATCGCGAATGGCGATGTCCTCGACGTGATGACTCCAATCGGCGAATTCGGATACACGCCAGACCCGACGCGCTCGTCAAACCTCGTGGCACTCGCCGCGGGATCGGGAATCACTCCAATCTTGTCGATCCTCGCCTCAGCTCTCGAGGGTGAGGCCAACACAAGCTGCACTCTCGTGTATGGAAATCGCACTAGTAGCTCGATCATGTTCATCGAGGAGATCGAAGCGCTGAAGAATCGTTTTCCTGAACGGTTCCAGGTGGTGCACGTCATCAGCCGAGAGCCACATGAGATCCCGCTGTTCCAAGGGCGAATCGACGAGGAAAAGCTTCGTACGTTGTGTGGTTCGCTCATCGATGCAACAGCGGTGGACCAGTGGTTCGTATGCGGCCCGCTCGACATGGTCGAGACCGCGCAGACAACCCTGACAGACCTCGGCGTCGTTCCCGAGACGATAAACACCGAGTTGTTCTTCGACGAACGGATCGAATCGATTCCCGATCTACCCGCGTCTCGTGATGACCTCGTGCGGATGGAGATGACGATCGATGGCCGGACCTCCGTGGTCGACGTTGACCCGAACGGACCTTCGATCCTCGACTACGCACGGTCGGTGCGAAGTGAGGTTCCGTTCGCCTGCAAAGGCGGCATGTGCGCCACATGCAAGGCACACGTGACAGAAGGCGAGGTGCGCCTCGACAAGAACTATGCGCTCACCCCTGAGGAGCTCGAGGCCGGCTTCGTTCTCACCTGCCAGGCCCATCCGGTCGGTGGCGACGTCCGTCTGTCATATGACGTGCATGGAGGCCTGGGCCGTTAGCCCAACCTCGCTGACGCGGCCGCCATCTCCGTGATGTGGTCGTAGGTCCCGAGCACTATGAGGACATCGGCGGTCTCGATGACAAGGTCCGGTGATGGGCTCGTCAGAAACGTTCCGTCACGTCGAACAGCGATGACGGTTGTCCCGGCAAGCGATGGTGTCACGAGCTCTCGAACCGTCTTTCCGATGAAGCTCGACCCAGGACCCACTTCGATCTCGAGCATGCGGACCTCGAGTTCACGGTCATGCATCACGACATCGAGATAGTCGGTCACATCCGGCTGCAGAACCATCGCCGCCATTCTGCTTCCGCCGATCTCATGAGGGTTCACCACCCGATCTACCCCGACCCGCTCGAGCTTCTCGACGACGCCAGCGCTATTCGCTCTCGAAATAATGAAGAGGTCTGGATTCTCGGAACGAGCAGTGAGGGCAACGAACAGATTGTCCGCATCACTGTCGAGCCCAACGACAAGAGTCTGGGCTCGAGAGAGGCCCGCACTCGCGAGAGTGACATCCTCGGTCGCCTCGCCGAAAACAACAAGAACACCTTCTGGGAAGTCCTCGAGGTCGCGGTCAGATCGGTCGACCACGACAACATCGCGTCCTGCACGAATCATCTCGTTCACGATCGATCTTCCGACCTGACCGTACCCGCACACGATCACGTGCCCGGTGAATTCATCGATTCTGCGTTGCATACGTTGCCTCCGGAATTGATCATCGAGTTGGCCCTCGAACAGTGTCTCTAACAAGATCCCGAGCGTGTAGAGGGCGGTGCCAGTGCCGAACAAAATGAGCACGATAGTGAAGGTTTTGTATTGCGCATTGACCTCGCCGATCTCGCGATACCCAACCGTCGAAACGGTGACGACCGTCTGGTACACCGCATCGAGTGGGCCGAGCCCGAGAATTGTGTATCCAATCGACCCGACGATCAAGATGTTCACCAAAAGCACGATCCCCACCCGAAACCGCGCCCACGGATCGCGGCGGTTGATCCGCACACGCTGACGCTTCCCGAACTTGGCCATTCGCGGAGCTTAGGGGCTTGACGGGCAGGGGGTGATCGTCGGCCGGTACTGTTGGACGCAGTGCTCACACTGGGCGCCAGCGGGGAGATTCATATGAAGGTGGCAGCGATCGGTGGTGGTTCCTGGGGGACCACGGTTGCTCATCTGTGTGCGCACAATGCGGAGACCGCTCTTTATGCGCGCCGCGAGGAAGTCGTCGCCGGAATCTCTGAGCGGCACGAGAACCCCCGATATCTTCCCGGTTTCTCGCTACACCCCGAACTGCAAGCATCGATGGACATCGAACAGGTCATTGACGGCGCCGACGTCCTCGTCATGGGCGTCGCATCAGCAGGGTTCCGTGACACGCTCGATGCGCTTGCATCCAAGGTTGGTCCTACCGTGCCGATCGTTTCACTCGCAAAGGGACTCGATCGTGAGAGCGGGCGACGGATGACAGAATTGATCGGCGATACGTTCCCGAACAATCCAGTCGGAGTCCTGACCGGTCCGAACCTCGCCAAAGAGATTCTCGCTGGCCACGCCGCAGCCTCCGTCATTGCCTTCGAGGACCCGGCAGTGGCTGCTGAATTACAACAGGTCTTCGCCACCAGTCTCTTTCGGGTCTACACCAATTCCGACCTGATCGGCTGCGAATTGGGTGGCGCGCTGAAGAACGTGATTGCTGTCGCGGTTGGAATGGCAGATGGGTTGGGCACCGGCGACAACACGCGAGCAGCCGTGATCACACGCGGACTTGCCGAGCTCACGAGGCTCGGCCTTGTTATGGGTGGACGTGCCGAGACGTTCGGTGGGCTCGCTGGCATGGGCGACTTGGTTGCCACCTGCATAAGTCCACAGAGCCGAAACCGCTCTGTCGGTGAAGAGCTCGGAAAGGGTCGAACACTCCAAGCAATCATCGACGATATGCAACAGGTCGCCGAAGGTATTAAGAGCGCGCCAGTTGTTGCGCGACTCGGCCGAGAACACAACGTCGAACTTCCCATCTGTGAAGAGGTCCGTGCCGTTGTCGAAGACGGACGAACCGCCAAAGAGGTCTACCGAGGCCTCCTCCACCGCCCCCAACAAGGCGAAGTCATCCGCAGGTAGTGAGGTAACGAGCTCCGGAGGAGCGGGAGTGCGGCTATCGGAGCCGCATCGGCGAAGCCGAGTGCGGATGTTTCAGCCTTTTAGTTCCTCGATGGATTCGACGATGCCGGCCGCAGCATGGCGAAGGCCCTTGGTCGAGTCGAAGTCGGCAGTGATTCCGAAGTAAACCACGTCACCGAGCGACATCGCTGCCACGGCAATCTGCACACCTCCAGGAAGAGGGATGACCGGGTAGGTCTCGACCATCGGATGTCCAAGAATCGTGATCGTCTCCGCCGGGCCGGGCACGTTGATCGCAACCGTGTCGACCCTGCGCCGGTTCGCCATGTCGAGCATGGTCGACTGCATACCCTGCGCAAGGATGCTTGGTGCGACGAAGTTTTCCTGGCGGCGCAGAACACGTCCTGCGATGGCGCCAGTTTTCAAGGCACCAGAACTCGTCTGCTCGTGAATCATCTGAAGACGAACGAACGGGTCGGTTTCTGCAATCGGTAACGAGGCTCGAAGCGTGGTGACCTTCCCTGTCAGTCCGCTGCTCGCGGCGCCAACCGAAAGCGGAACAAGAACTTCGATCGACTCGGGAACGGGTTTTCCGTTGTCGAGGAGATACCGGCGTATCCCGCCCGCCACACCGGCAAGAATCACGTCGGTGGTCGAGCATGAGTTCGCCGATCGGATCGCACGCAGGTCGTCGAGATCAACACGAGCCGACTGCCACTTACGATGAGGTCCGACCGCCCGACCGAGACCATTCGGGTCGGCCTGATGGGTGAGGCTGCTGGTCAACCGTTGGATCATTCGAACCGGCTTGGCCACTATCTCGCGGGCGACGGTGAACGACTCGACCGGGTCGAACATCAGGTCGGACACCGCGTGAGTGAGAAGCTGCCGAGGTCCAGGAAGTGGTGCTGGCATCGATGTGCCGATGGTCGAGTTTGCGTCGATGTTGTCGGACAGCAACCCGAGCACATCGGCGCCCGAGACCCCGTCGTTGACGACGTAGTGGATCTTCGAGACGAGGGCCCATTGTTTGTTCGGCAGGCCCGACACCATCCAGACCTCCCAGAGCGGCTTGCCCCGGTCGAGTCGTTGTGAAAGACACCGGCTGATGAAGGCGTTGAGCGGAGCTCGGTTCCGCCGTCCGGGCAGTGCTGTGTGTCGGACGTGGAAGTCGATGCTGAAGTTCGGATCATCAACCCAGACCGGTCGCTCGATCCCAAACGGGACCGTGAGTATGCGCTGGCGATAACGCGGGACGAGGCGCACTCGGTCGGCTACCCGATCGACAACGTCGTCAAACTCGGGTTCTGGGCCATCGAACACGGCGATCGTGAGGCCATGCGCTGCGCTGATGTCGTCCTCAAGGTTGAGGATTGCCGTGTCCTGAGGAGTGAGACGCTCCATCTTCACGTCGAGGCCTTCGCAGCAGATCGGAGGATCGCAAGTTGGCTACTGAACTTCTCATCGGTGATCGCCGAGCGGGCTGCCGAGGACGTTTGGAGCACAACGTTGACGATGCGAGTGGGGTCCATCATCGTCGGCCCCATCGATCGGGCTTCGTCGATCGATGGCTCGAGCAAAAGCACCGTGTGACCCTGGGCTTCGAGTTCGGCCACTTCTCGCTGAACCTGGGCTCGCCAGAGGAGACGAAGTGCCCCGTTGGTCGTCATCCAGCCGTTCGAGTACGAGTCGACCGACATCGGCGCAACGATCACGATGAGATCGAGCTCCCGGTCGGCCAAGAGATCAGCGTTGGTCGGCGAATGTGTTCCACCGTCGATGTAACGAAAGCTGTCGATCGTGACCGGTCGGAAGTAGCCGGGAATGGCTGAACTTGCTTCGACGGCGGTTCCGACCGGAATGTCGGTCCGATCAAGTCCGAACACCACTCGTTCACCATCGTGCAGACGCACCGTTGCGATGTAGAGATCGTCGTCAGGCCACTCGCTGCCGTGTAGTTCGAACATCCGGTCACCAATGGTGTCGGTGCGAATGTTGCCGTTCGGGAGTAACCCGGAGATCAACCTCGACGGGCGCATGAACGGGCCTCGGACGGTCTCACGTATTGCCATCTTCAGCGAGGTTGGAAACAACCGAGTCGTCCGGTCGGCCTCGCGTCCACTGAGCTCGCGGAGTCGTTCCATCGATCGAGGATTCGCCGGCAGGGTCATGATGTCGTCGAGCGATTTACCAATGGGCGTGCCACCCCGGAGAAACCCGCCCATGTTGCTACCTGCAGAAGTACCAACGATCACATCAGCGCTTCGGGGATCCCAGCCAGTGAGCTGCTGAAGGACCGAGAGCGCCGTTGTCAGGTAGGCAAAGCCTGCAAGTCCGCCGGCGCCGAGGACAAGTCCAACCTTCTTCGTCATGCGGATGGCCCTGCCTCGTCGGTGAAACCTTTGTAGATCTCAAGCATGGCTGCTTTCTGTGCGTCGCTGAGCTTGGAATCTTGCTTGATCGCCACAACTGTGTCGACCTCAGCGTCCCGAGATTCTTCGTCGTGCAAACCAAGGTGGGACAACAATGACTCCGGGGGCAGGTTGAGTGCCTTACCCAGAGAACGCAAAACCCGCACGGAGGGCTCGTGCAAACCTCGCTCGAGCTGACTCACGTACGGGTCAGACAGTTTTGTCAGCTTGGCGAGCTCCCGTTGAGAGAGCTGCGCCAAGCGGCGTTGGGAGCGAATGAAGGCGCCGAGACCAACCAGGTGGTGGCGTTCGTCGTCTGACATTCGTGCTCCCTACATCTCCGGGGGGTGAGATGTTGTTGTAATCAGGACTACTTTGCTGTGCTCTTTACTGCGGTGCTCTTTACTGCGGTCTTCTTCGCCGTGGTCTTCTTGGCAGTGGTCTTCTTCGCCGTGGTCTTTGCTGGGGTCTTCTTGGCTGGGGCTTTCTTGGCGACCGGGGCTGCAGGAGCCTCGACGTCATTCAGGCGACCCATGACCTTCTCGGCGAAGGCACGGTTGGATTCAATACCCTTGGACATGAAGCCGAAGTAGGCGTCCACTGCTTCAATCGGCTCAGGGAGCTTGTCGATGAATGGAACGTTGACCTCTGGGAAGCGGTCGGCGAAGGGAACTTCGATCGAGCTGAATCGCTCGGCGAAAGGAAGATCTGCATCTTGGATGCGAGTGACGAGAGTTTTGGTTGCCTCGTGTGCTCGCTCGTTGGTGCTTTCGGCGACATCGAAGAATTTGTCGGAAGCTTCGGTGATCTGGTCGGTGATTTGATCGAGGACTGGCATTGGGTGCTCCTCCTGGGAGACGGTCCTCCGAGGGCTCGGAGGAGAACTTCGTATATGCGTACTTTACTACGCATCCCAATACTTTGCAATAGCCAATGCGTACTTTACTTTGCAACATCCGTCACACTGGACGGAAACTCCGACGCATCTTTTTACCGATAATGTTCGCCGGCAGATCCTCAACGAGGTAGATGTTCTTAGGCACCTTGTACCTCGCAAGCGCTTCACGAACATGACCCTGTAGATCGGTTGGTTCGACCGTCATCCCCTTCTCGGGGATCACGTAGGCAACCACTCGCTCACCAGTCCGATCATCAGGCTCGCCGATGACAAGAGAACCCGAGACCGATGGGTGCGCCTCGAGCGTGAGCTCAACCTCGACCGGGCTGATCTTGAAACCAGACACCGAGATCATGTCCTTTTGCCGCCCGACCAGGTAGAGACGATCGTCGAAAACGCCGATATCGCCAGTTCGGTAGTAGCCGTCTGGCGAGAACAGATCTTCGTTGAGTTCCGGCGAGCCGTAGTAGCCACCGAAGACACAAGCACCCTTGATCCAAATCTCGCCTGGATCGCCTGGCTCGGCGTCAACTCCATCGTCGATGATTCGGATGTCGACGTGATTCAGCGCGGTACCGACCGATCCCGGTCGCATTCGAGCATGCGGCTCAAAGGTGACCGTCCCCGCGGTTTCGGTGAGGCCATACCCCTGCGCGAGTTCGATACCCAACTCGTCGTGAACGCGAGTGGCAACTTGTGGGGTGAGGGTTGCTGCACCACAACGGGCCAGCCGGACCTTCGAGAATGCACTCGCGTCGCCATGCGTGGCACTGGCCAGGTCACTCCACATTGTTGGTACCAAGACCAATGTGTCGATGTTGTGGTCGTCGACGAGGGCAACCGCCTGCTCGGCATTCCAATGACTCTGCAGGACGGTCGTTCCACCGTTGCGAAGCGTCGAGAGCACAGCGACGTTCAAGCCAAGAATGTGCACGAGCGGAAGAGCGCCGAGGCTGACCGACGCACTACTTTGCGCAGTCTCGGGTCGAGCAGCCAAGGCGTCGTGTGTTGCGGCGAGATTTCCGTGGGTGAGCATCGCCGGGCGAGGCAAACCAGAAACACCACTGGTGAAGATGTACAGCGCCGGGTCGCCAGGCGCGCAGTCGACGAGCGCAATCGGCTCCGCAGACGCAGCCGGAACGTCGGGCGAGTCGACACCATGCGGTGTCGCGAACAATCGATCGGCGAACCCTTCTGCCGCGAGCGCTGTGCCGGCATCGAGCGCCTGAGTTGTCGACCCGACCAGGATTCCAGCTGGGTCGATGCCCGAGAGATATTGCACGAGTTGCGGAACAGGCTCGAGGTGATTCACGAGAACAGCAGCAGCGCCAACATGCCAGACCGCAAGCAACGCCACAACAAACGGTGTTTCGTTTCCTGCAAGCACGACAATCCGATCACCGGGCCCAACACCGGCGGCCCGAAGACCACCAGCCGTTCGCGAAACGTGGTCGCGTAGTTCCCCGTAGGTGACCCTCGACGATCCATCGATCAGGGCAACGGAGCCGTCGGGCGTGTCGCAGAGTAGTGCAGCAAGGTTCATGGCGAGATCAGCGACTCCGGTACGTGGTCGGGCTTAGTTCTTTTGTGCTTCGGGAATCTCGTCGCCGTACGTGTCGGAGTAGATCTGCTCGGAGAGCTCAGAGATTTCGTACATCAACTCGTCGGTCAGACTTCGAAGTACTCGTCGATTGTCCTGTCCGCCACTTCGTGCTGTCACGTCGATCGCGTGACCAAAGCGGATCGTGCACGGCCTCCTGAACTTCGGCATCACCGTGTCGACCGGCTGGATCACGTTGGTGCCAATGAGACCTACCGGCACGATCTTGGCCCCCGTTTGTAGGGCCAACCTCACGGCGCCGGTGCGTCCGCGGTGCAGACTGCCATCTCGCGATCGCGTGCCTTCTGGATAGATCAGAAAGGCGTTGCCGCCTCGCAGAAATGCGGCAACACGGTTGAGCGTGTCTGTCGCCGCTTGACCTCCGCTTCGATCGATCGGCACCATGCCCATGGCTGGAAGGGTGTATTTGGTCTTCCAGCTGTCCATGTATTCGCCCTTGCCCACGGCAAGTGTGCGACGCCCGTTGAGGGCCATGACAAACGGCGAGTCGATAAACGCCAGATGATTCGGCGTGAACAAGATCGAGCCCTCTGACGGAACGTTCTCCACGCCTTCGATGTTGAAATCCCACATGCGACGGAACGCAGCGGCAACCGGTGTCCGGAGATACTCCTGCAACCAACCGGGTGGTCGACCATCATCGATGAAGATCGCATCGACATCGTCGTCCGACATCGTCTCGATTGGCTCGGCATGTGCAATAGCCATCAGCGGCTGTCCCCCTTATGCGTGTCGGACAACAATTCGTCGTAGGCGGCAACTAGATGATCGCGCATGGAAGCCGGATCGTCGACCGCTCGTGGATCCATGAAGGCACCGAAGTGCAAATTGCCTGAGTAGGACATCGCCGTGAGGTTGAACGCCGTGCCGCCAAGGGGCCCAACTGGGTACATGTGGGTGATGTGTGCACCCGCTGCATAAATCGGGATCGGTGCACCGCGGAGATTCGAGGTTGCCCAGTCTTGCCTCGCCGCCCGGGCTCTCACGGCCTTGGTCAGCACCGAGGAAGGAAGCAACGTGGCCAACCCTGCGACGAGGTTCAAGACCTCACCGGCGCCTCCACCGGAGGTGTCGAGCTTATGGGCCATTTCGTCGCGGACGGCCTCGAACATCTCGAGCGCACTCATTGGTCGACCACTCACCGAAAACGGGATAGGTGCGAACGAATTTCCGCCGGCCGCACTGTCGGATCGAGTGCTGATGATGAAGCTCAGGTTGTAGGAATCGGCAGCCACGCCGCGTTCGGCGTGATAGTTCGCCACAGCGATCGCCGAACCGGCCACGAACACATCGTTGACTGAACCGCCGAGACGTTTCCCCGCATTTCGAAGATCGTCAAGAACAACATCGAACACCTCGAGGTGACGGTGCCGAGATCGCGTTCGGAAAAGTGGCGCGCCGGAATCAGCGGCTGGACTCGTCCCGAGCTGAGTGGCTGTGGCCTTGACCATCCCCGCTGCGCCCTCGGTGACACCACGAATTCTCGACAGGTCAGCACCCCAGAGCGCCACTTCGGCCGCCGCCTTGCGAGCAACATCGAATTGCTGTTTCGCCAAGTAAACGGCTTCGTTCAACGCCGTAGAGATCAGTCCGGAATCATCGCCATCACTAACGGGAGGGAGCGGAGGGGCAGCTACCTCTCGGGAAGCCGGGTGGCGTTCAAAGTCGAGGTACATCTCGGCAAGCCGAAGCGCGCCGATGCCATCACTGAGCGAGTGGTGCAGCTTCATGATGATGCCGCCAGCGACGTGATCATTCGATTCGCCAGGACACGCATCAACGACCACGAACTGCCAAAGGGGGCGGTGGACGTCGAACGGGTCCTGAAAGACCTGCGCTGCCAGATCGAGCAACTCACGGAGTCCTCCCGGCGAAGGAAGTTGCATGTGGCGAACATGTTCCCGGATGTCGAATTCGCCGTCGATCACCCAGCGGGGTGGTGCGAGGCCCACGCCCTCTTCGACTCGCTCGCGGAGACGAAGCAGAGACTCCGAAGCCTCAACCATCTTGGACAGGAACGCTTCGAAGTCCGGGCGATCGTCAAGAACGAAGACTGACCCCATACCCGAGGAAAGCCAAGGATCGGATTCAGCGGCCCACATCAAGGCTTCGGTTTCAGTCATATGGCTTGACTGACGAATCTCGCGCTCCCCGCCGGTCATGGCTTGTGTCCAGATGGATAGGACCGCGCTAGTTCTTCCTCGCTCGGGTTGCTGGCGGTGTTCGCTTCGTCAGGAAGCAAGGCGGAAATGGCGGACATGATCCGCTTGGTGTCAGCATCAACGCTGCGTCGCTTGATGTCGACCGGCTCACCAACAACGACCGAAACCTTGGGTCGCGACCGCAGATCAAACGAGGGGAGCTTCTGGTTTCGTGGCCAGACCTTCTCGGTTCCCCAGAGAGCCACCGGAAGAACCGGGGCCTTCGTGTCCTTTGCCAACTGGGCCGCACCAGGACGGCCGATCAGTACGGGTTCGAAGAAGGCTGGACCTCGGGGGATCGTTCCTTGCGGGGCGATCGCAACCATCTCCCCTGCTGTCAGAGCGTCGACGGCACGGCGGAGCGGCTCGCTGGAGCCAGTGCCCCGGTCGACGCGGATGCCACCGGCCAGCTTGGCGATCGGCCCGAGCAGCGGGTTCTCGAAGAGCTCACGTTTGGCAAGGAAGCGACAAGGACGACCGGTGCGGGCGATCAGGAGATTCATCGCCATCGTGTCGAAGTAGCTCCGATGGTTGAACGCAAGAATTACTGGGCCGTCTTCGGGCACGTTGTCGAGACCGGAGAACTCCCACTGTGCCAACGGGACGAACTCCGAACGTGCAAACGGGCGAATCCAGTCCTGCATTTCGAGGCCGATGACCTTCATCACGCCGGGTGGCACGTCGAAATTCCGAATCTCCCAGCCGTGCAGCGCCGCGACAGCTGCAAGGCGGGCGTCGGGGTTGACGGCAACCGGGTTGCCGACGGCATCGAGCATCGAACCGTCGTAGTAGCTGTCGGAGTACGCAAAGGACTCCTTCAACGAGAGTCCGTGTTGTTCGGTCCAGGCAACGACGGCATCGCGCTTCTTTGTTCCCCAAATGAAGTCGCCCACGGTGGTTCCGTCGAACACGCCGTCCTGGTGCGACCATTCGGTTCCGATGACGCCATCGAAACCGAGCCGCTCAGCCAGTGGTGCGACCAGCACTGTTGGACTTGTCGTCGCGATAACCAGCTTCACGCCGGCGGCGCGGTGCTCTTCGAGAAGAAGTTTTGCGTAGCCGGGGATGCCGGCAACGAGATCATCGACGGCGTTCTCCGCTGCGCGCTGTACGGCATCGACCGGCCAACCCTTGGCCGTCTTGACGGCTGCCTGCGCAACCTGCATATTCAGACGCGTCTCGCCGAACAGGTCATAGATGCTGACGAGCAGCTCAGCTCCGGGGATATTCGCAGCGCGGCTGGTTAAACCCTCGACTTCGAGGTGTTTGGCATAGATCGTGCCGGACGCATGAGGAAGAAGCGTTCGGTCGAGGTCAAAGAAAGCTCCAGCTGCCATTGGACTATTACAGTACACGTCTCGTCAGCCACGAAACCCAGCGGGGCCTCATTGCTCAGGAGACCCAGCGGGGGCCTCGTTGCTCAGGAGAGTTCTCGCCGAATGCGCCCGATCACCCGGTGGGCCAGTGAAGGCACTGCAGACTCTGGCGCGGCGTCTCGCCCCTTCTTCACGTAGTAGGCCAGCCCATTGCAGGTGAGATCGAACTCGCCGTATTGCTCCACCAAGTGCGTCGGAGGCTCGATTTTCTTCATGTGCATGGTGTCGTAGCTGAGATTGTCGAAGGGTGAGCTCGAAAAGGCCGCCATCACCTGTGTTGCCGACATTCGGTTCTGCTCGGGCGAGTTGAAGATGTAGTGCGCAATCACCCGAGCGTCTTTGGGATCGATTTCTTTGACATCGGTGAGATGTTCGAACACGGCGTCCTCGTTCGACTCGAGCTGGCACCAGTTCGGGAGCAAGTCGGGCATCGCAGCAAAGCCGTAGTGAGTTCCCGACGGTGCCCGGACCGCCATGTGGTGGCCGCGAGGGCTGTAGAAAAGAGGTCCGCCATCGAGGTAGATGACCCCGCCGGGCTCGAGAACACGGTCACATTCGACCAAAAACTCATCGAGGTCGCTGATGTGTTCGAGAACCGCTCGACCGAACAACATCGAGAAACTGTTGTCCGGGAAGTCGAGCGCTCCGACTTCGTTCTGATGGATCCGAATTGGATAGTCACCAACGCGGTCCTGTAGTCCCGTGACGGTGAGGTTCGAGGCGACCACATCGAGGCCGGTCAGTGCATGCAACACTTTGGCGCTCGCCAACTGGCCATCGGATCCGATCTCGAGAATCGGCAACGAGGTCTCGGCTGCAGTCAGCAGAGCCACATTGTTGAGCAGGCGTTGGAAGGTGCCACGAATGACAGGTATCCGAGTTTCGTTCCACTTCGTGGTTCCGCGAAGTGCGCTGTCGAGCTCGCGGTCAACAACGGCGAGCTGGTCATCAACGGGCTGGGGCGTGCTCACAGCTGAGACACTAGCGAGTGATCATCCCGCTATCGTTCGACCGTCCGCCCTCGTAGCTCAGGGGATAGAGCATCGGTTTCCTAAACCGCAGGTCGCGTGTTCGAATCACGCCGAGGGCGCTTGCAAAACCCCTGATTCT
>RCNE010000943.1_pt1 | contig 15715 bp, 15 predicted proteins | sample 2041361 | NCBI WGS metagenome assembly RCNE01 (sample SAMN09708229, study PRJNA481090) | Marine sediment metagenome, whole genome shotgun sequencing project.
CCAGGACGAGGTTCTCGAGACGAAGGACATCGTCTATGCCGAAGTGAATGGGACGGAATTACAAATGGATCTGTCCGAGTCGCTGACGTTAACCCGGCAGTTGATCCTGTCACGCGATGAAGAATTCCTGATGATCGCCGATTGTGTTGTCCCAAAAATGCCGGGGCAAATTCCAGATAAGCAATATGGTCACGATAAGCAAGTCTGCCGACAGGCTGAATATCATCGGTATCCCAGTGAAGTGATACATGGAGTGGCGTTCCGGGTGCGACTTTCATTTAATGCGTCCCCGTTTCGGCTTTTTTTCACTTTGAAGAATTTCGTCGAGGGTCTCAAATTTCTGTTCGAGCAACAAATTCTCCAAGGCCGCTTCATCTTTCAGGCTTATAACAAGGCGAATGAATGAAACCAAAGCAATTTGACCCGTACGCTCAAACTTTTTCAGTGTACCCAAAGCTACACCGCTACGGCGCGCCAACCCTTCCAGGCTAAGGTTTTGCGCTAATCTGCGACCTCTCAAACGATTCGCTATCTCTGCTGCTATCTCCCCTGGTGGCATTAGTTTAAAAGATACCATAATATCCACTATAGCCTATTTATGCATTTAACGGATTCTATTATAGCTGTTATATTTCATAAAGCCCAACAAGAATCAAATCATAAACAACCATGATTTGAAGAAGCGAGACTGTTGATTTGCTCTTCCTGACGTTTTTTGTGTCAAATTTAATTCAGCGGGACGGATAGCTCATCAGCCACGATGAGGCTGGCTGGCAATCAATCGCTGGCAGTGCTCGCCGAGATTCTGGGCAGCCATTCCAAATGTTTTGAAACGTTCATCCTTTGTCTGCCCATGGAAATATCGGAAATAAATCTGCTGCACGATTACCGCAAGACGCCAGTACCCGTAGACCTGGTAAAACCTGAAATCAGATGTGTCTATACTGGTTCGGTCCTGGTAAAGGTCAAGTATCTCCCTGCGCGTTAACATTCCGGGTGCATTGGAAGGTTGAACCACCAGGTGTTTCAGTTCGGCCGGATCATCATCCTGTATCCAGTAGGCCAGCGAGTTGCCCAGATCCATCAAAGGATCACCCAGCGCACATATCTCCCAATCGAGTACGGCCAGAATATTGCAGGGGTTATGCTTGTCGAGAATAACGTTATCAATACGATAATCACCATGCAGTATTGATGCGCGGGTGTTTCCGGCCGGTATGTTGGCAGCCAGCCAGTCACGTACCTCCGAAAAATGATCGACATCAGGTGTGATGACGCGTTCATAACGGCGGTTCCAACCAGAAACCTGGCGTTCAACATAACCATCCGGTTTGCCAAAATCTCCAAGACCGGCCGCATTGATATCTACCTGGTGCAACTCAATTAGTTTCTCCCAAAAACCGGAACAAAACCGGCGTGTATCTTCGGCTGTGAACTTCCACTCTGCTGGAATCCGGTTGCTGATTAATACACCTTCGACTTTTCGCATGACGTAAAACTCGGAACCCATGATGGATTCGTCATCGCTGTAGTAAAGCGTATCGGGAACGGAGGGATAGACCGGCTTCAGCTCACTCATGATTCGGTACTCGCGGATCATGCTGTGCGCAGTTTTTGCCTTTGTTCCAAATGGCGGTCTGCGTACCACGAGGTCGTCATTGGCATACTTCAATCGATAGGTAAGGTTGGACTTTCCACCCGCAAACTGGCTGACTTGCACTTCGCCTTCAAGATGGGGAAGTACGGACTTGAGGTGGTGGTCCAGGACCTGCCAATCGAGATTCTCACCTTTTCTGACCGGCGTTGTGGGATTGCTGTTATCCATTGTCATTTCCTAATTTCAGCCCAGGGTCGCACCACCGTCCATGACAAGGGTTGTACCGGTTGTATAAGCGGCCTGATCTGAAACAAGATAGAGGACACCCGCGACCATATCCTGCGGTTGGCCCGCCCTGCCGGCAGGCAAGCTGGATAACCATTTCTGTGTAGCCGGGTCTTCAATCAATGCCGCCGCAAGACGGGTTTCAACCACACCCGGCAGGATGGCATTGACCCTGACTCCCTGCTTTCCGTATTCCTTCGCAAATGACTTGGTCAAACTGATTAGACCCGCTTTGGTCATCGAATAAACAGCCTGCCCGGGCAACGATACCAGCGCAGCAATGGAGGCCACGTTGACAACACTTCCACCACCGCTTTCGACCATTAATGGCACGGCCTTGCTGAGCATGTAATAAGGGCCTTTCAGATTGATCTCGACGGTCTTGTCAAAGGCCCTGGGTGGCAGATCGGTGGCTGGGCCAAAAAAGGGGTTGGTGGCGGCATTGTTGATCAGGATATCGAGACGCCCGAACTCACCTCCAATAAAATCAAACAATGACTCGATTTCATCGAGACGCCCGGCATGACAGGCCTTTGCCACTGCCTTTCCACCCGACTCAACAATATCGTCCGCAACTTCCTGCACACTTTCCTGGCTTCTGCTGGTTAACACTACCAGTGCACCACAATCTGCCAGGCCTCTCGCGATGGCTTCACCAATACCACGTGATGCACCGTTAACAACGGCAACTTTTCCAGATAAATCAAACGACTTCATAGCGCTCTCCGGCCACGTTTGTACATGGCTATTTGTAAGAATCTTCCTGCGTATTATCCAATGGTTCCTGTAAGGTTTCAGGTAATTCGTTCGTGTCAATCTTGTTCAGCGAAGTAGTTTCTGCAACACCCGGTATTTCAAAAACAGGTTGGTGACCTGTTACCTCAAGTCCCATATGACCCTTTTCAGACAACAGGACTCTCGGTGCATGACTAAAGGAATCCACGATCAAGTGTACGGGTACAGCCTTCCATGTTTCAGCATCCACCAGGAACATACCACCGTCACCGGCCAAGGCCAGATGTTTTCCATCCCGGGTGAATTCAAGATCGCAAATGGCGTTGGGTACATCGACCTCGCGAAGTATTTTATTCTCGTCGACATCCAGAACGGACACCTTGTTGGACATGGGACCGGGCTTGACATCAACGAGGAACTTCCCGTCAGGAGAAACCGTGACGAAGCGGCCACAATTTGCCGGATCATGGGTGGCTAGACCGCCGCCAAGGCCGGTAAAGAGTAGGCCTACCTGCAGGGCATAAAGTGCACCCGTGCCCACCCATTCTGCGACGGCCTTGTCTTCTTTTAATTCCGTAACCTCCTCTTCGGTCAAAAACTTCCAGATCGTCACATCGTCACCGGCAATAACCAGTGAACGGCGTGAGCTAACCACCTCCAGGTCTGAAACCTCACTCTCGGTATCCCGCCGGCCAATATGTTTGCGGGTTTCCATATCCCAGATCGTAACCGTCTTGTCGTCTCCGGCCGAGGCCATATACCTGCCATCGGCACTGTACACCACGTCATTCACCCTGCCGATATGAGTTAACAGAAATTCAGGCTCACTGAACTTATTTTCATCCAGTTGGTAAGTCACAATAGTGCCGTCCCAGGTGCCCAGGGCCAATTGGCTGGTGTCCGAAGACCAGGCAAGACTGATGGCGTACATGCCTTTTTCGGGCGGATCAATCTGGTGTTGCTTCTGACCGTTCCGGATATCCCAGACCGTGGCCATCCCACCCATACCGGTGGTTACGATGTGGTTTTCATCGATAAAGGCAAGCGTGTCACCGAGACCAGTACGTGGCAGTTTGAAGCCCTTGCCCTGTTGATTAACCGCCCAGAACCACCCCACCTGGCGGCGCTCTTCAATATTGAACAAAACCACGATATACCGGTTGGCAGCCGCGATAATTTTTCCACTTGGAGATATGGCGACCGTCGTGTAGCCGTCCCAGTAGTTATCTACCTTGTGAGCAGGCGGAGCGGAAGAACATGAGGATAAGATCACCGCCAACAGGAATGGGAATAGGCATTTCAGAAGCGAGTGTGACTCGCTTGGCCGTTTTTTATTCTTCTTGTCAGTTCTCATGTTTGAATAATAACGCACTGAAATTTGGAAACCATGGGTTGGGGTTATGGAGCCAAGTATACAAGCGCTGAACATAAAAAAAGGGCCGACTAGATGTCGGCCCTAAATTTCCCTAGATGGGAAATGGGGGACTATTTAACTGTAGACTACTTTTTCGCTACCTTTTTAGCAGTTGCCTTTTTAGCTGCTGGCTTTTTAGCCGTTGCTTTTTTAGCTACTGGTTTCTTGGCTGCGGGCTTTTTAGCCGCCGGTTTCTTGGCAACAGCCTTGGTTGGCTTTGCGCTCTTTGTCATAGACGTGACCTTGCTTGCCAGTGTCTGTACGCGTGCGGAAAGTTTATTTACGTCCTCAGCGGTTGGAACACCTAACTGACCCAGAACCCGTGCGACACGGCTTTCAAAAATGGTTTCCAGCTTGTCCCAGTTATCTACTGCCTGTTTACGAACCGCACCAACTGTTGATTCAACTTCATCTTTGATACCGCCTACAGCGGACTCAGCAACATTGCGGGTCTTTTTCTCCAGTTTCACACCTTCGGAAACCAGCTTCTCAAACAGCTTGTTACCCTGCTCGATGATCTTGCCACTTTCGTTTTGTGCAAATGAAAATGCACCCAGGCCAGCGAGCCATATTTCACGTGCTGAATCTACAACAGGTGTTGCCTGTTTAGCCTGTACCTTCTTTTTCATAACCTTCTTTTTTAAAGTCTTCTTAGCCATTTCAAACTCCTTGTTCATTTGAGTGTGTGTTGTGATGTGTGTATGTTAGATACATTATTTAGAGCAAACACCCTAAAGACATCATGTTGTTAGAGAAACAAGGCCAGACACAGCCGGCCTTGTTCTTTTTCCAATACCTTAGCTCTTGGTCTTGGGCTTGCTAGCCGGCTTCATTTTGCTTATCGCTTCAACCGCCTTCTTTTTCTGTGCCACCGTCATGCTGGTCGCTGCCTTGGGTGTCAAAGCCTTCTTAGCTGCCGGTTTGGCTGGAGCTGCTTTCGATTTGGCATTTAACTTCTTATCCAGGTCAGCTACCTGCCTGGAGAGTTTTTCCAACTGGGTTGCCAACTTGCTAATATCATCAGTGCTCGGTATTCCGAGACCACCCAAAACCACTTTGACCTGCTCTTCAACAACACCTTCAAGCTTGCCCCAGTTGTCAGTTACCTGGCGGGATACATCCTGCACACCGGTATTCAGCTTTTTGATTTCTTCAGTGGTCGTGGCTTCCAGTTTTCCAAATACGCCCGACACATGATCTTCAATCGTAGTTTCCAGTTTGCCGAGGTTTTCAACTGATTCGCTTGATAGCTTTTGCACGCTATCAGACAACTTGTTCAAATCTTCCATACCTGGAACATGCAGACTTTCCACTACACCTTTAACCCGCTTTGTGAACTCGTTTTCCAGCTTGCCCAGGTTGTCCGCCGCATCGCGCGCAACTTTCTCAAGACCCTTCCACCCACCGGTGGCTTTGCGGGACACGTTCTGCACACGACCTGAGAGTTTTTCCAAATCTTTTGTCGTTGGAATACCAAGACGCTCGAGCGTACCTGAAACCCGTTCGTCAAAAACGTTACCAAGGCTGTCCCAGCTTTCATTGGCTTGATGACGAACGTCATCCAGTCTTTTCTCAACGTCGGTCTTGATCTCTTCAACGGTCGAATCAACCAGATCGATAGATTCCTTCTCCACCCTGGTCCCTTCGGATACCAGCTTGTCAAATAATTTGGTTCCTTGCCCAATCAGTTTTTCACTTTCCTGTTGTACTACGGAAAATGCTCCGAGGCCTGCAAACCAGAACTCCTTTACAGAATCAGTAACAGGTGTTGCAACTTTGCTTTGGGCCTTCTTCGCCGGTACTTTCTTTTTCAATGTCTTTGTAGCCATCTCGAACTCCATACTTCAGTGAGGATTGATAATTGATGGTCTTATGTTAGGCTCAATATTTAGAGTAAACACACTAGATGAAGAAACTTATGTCTAAATGGAACAACTTCCCGCATAGAAACAACGATTTTTTATATGAAGGCGATCATCTGCTTGATTCATGGCCGGATTTGCACCGCGGGGATTGTGTCGAATTCCCGGATGCCGACTGGGTAGAGCAATCACTGGATGAGACCCCGGATGCCGCCCCGGAAAATTTTGATGGCGATTTTTCAGCCCTGGCATTGAACATTCAGGATGCATGGCGCTGTTTTCACTCCGGGGATTTTGAGGGAGCGGTCAATTATTCCGAACAATGCGGTCAGTTAGCACATGCCGCCGCCAACAAGGCCGAGGGAATTTATGCAACTTACCTGGAACCGGATGAGACAAAGCAGCAAACTCATTACCTGGCTGCCATAGCGCGGGCGGAGTCTGCTATCCAGGACTTGCCGGACGACCCGAACAGCCACTATTTTCATGCATTCAACCTGGGGCGGTATAGCCAGAGCATTTCAGTAGTCAAGGCTTTGAGCCAGGGAATCGGTGGCAAGATCCAGACTAGCCTGCAAAACGCCCTTGAACTGCAACCGGATCATGCAGAAGCCCAAACCGCGATGGGTATGTATCACGCCGAAATCATCAACAAAGTTGGAAAAATGCTTGGCAAGATGACCTATGGCGCCAGTGCAGCAAAAGCCCTGCAAAACTTCGATCGCGCACTGGAATTAACACCAATCTCACCGATTGCCCATATTGAATACGGAAACGGGCTTTACCTTCTATTTGATGATGACAGGATTGATGACGTCACTGATTTGTATGTAAAGGCCAGTGAGTTGGAACCCATGGATGCCATGGAAAAACTGGATATCGACGCAGCGCTGGCAGAGTTGGAATAAGTTGTAAGTCAACAACTAGTTCTATATTTTACAAATCATCCAGCAGGCCTTGGGCGGTCTGTGAACTCGGCCGGCCTTCCAGTGGCAACATCATACCCAGGTACAGGAGTTGTTCAAACTCCCCTTTGAATCGTGAAATAACGGCCGAGGGTTCCGGCAGAAGGCGATGGTCGCTGATGAGACCGAAAAATACCTGGCCGTTATAGCTGAGTATGCTTATCCCCAGTCCAACACTGCCATTTTGAGGCACCCAGAACATCAGTTCCTTCAATTTTGCACCGGCCAGGTATAAGGGCTGTTGTGGCCCCGGAACGTTGGTGAGCACTGCAGTGGCTTTTTGACTGAGTAAATCCAACACTGGTTTCTGTACAGCCGAAGGACCCAGTCCAAGTGCAGCCAGGAACCCTAATGTGACGGCAGCCTGCTTTGAGGATTTAAGCTCGTTCATACGGTCATTAACGGCGTACAACCTTTCCAACGGGTTATCTATACTCAGTGGTAATGAAAGGAATACAAGGCCAAAGTGATTACCAAGCTCCTGTGCATGCTCCAGCGGGCGAAGATTTACAGGCACAGTGGCACGAATGTCAGGCAAGTCATCCGGATTATCACCAACGGAAATCATGTACTGCCTGAATGCACCGCTCACCGCAGCAATGAGTACATCATTGACCGTGCACCCAAAGGCCTTACTGACGGCTTTGACTTCATCAAGCGATAACGGATCCGCCCACGCCACCTGCTTGCGTGTCCCTAGCTGCCCTTTGAAACGCGTGACTGGATCATTCCCAAGTGTTAATGAATGCGCCAGTTCACGAACTATCTCACTTGCCTCTGTAGCATAATTACCTGCGATGGCAGGGTTTTGTAGAATCTTGGCGCCTTCTTCGATCAAGCGCTGACCCATATGCGAGGCAAAATCCAACCCTTCCCGCGCCGGATCAAGCAAACGTTGAAAGACCTTGGCCTCGTTCGCCCGGCGTTTTTTCCAAACATCCGGTTCCCGTGCAGAAGGCCGGCCTTCCGGTGTCGGGTCGGTCAGGGAAAGGAATACCTGCACAAGCGCTATGCCATCGGCAATACAGTGATGGATCCGTATAACAATGGCCGGACCATCTATGTAGTTCTCGACGACATGAAACTGCCACAACGGATGTGAGGTATCCAGCGGTGTGCTGGCCAGGTCGGACACAAAGAGTTCAAGCTCGGCGCGGTCTGCTGCCCCCGGTAAAGCGGCCCGGCGGACATGCTGACGTATATCAAAATCCTCGTCAAATACCCAGAAGGCGCCCCTGGGACCATCGACAGCTTTTTGACGGAAACGCCTGAAAGTGAGGAAACGTTGCTCAATGGTATTGATCAGACCGGCGTAGTCCAAATGCTCATCCAGCATGATCACACCGTTGATCATCATCAGGTTGGTTGGCTGCTCCATACGCAACCAGGCGGTATCTACCTTTGATATCGGTTCTTTGATAAGTTCTTCAGTCACTGTAATGAACTCCCGATACCGATTAATCTCATGTGCTAATTAGCTTAAAATACCACTTTTACTGTTGTTGATTTTACTTTGTTTCAGGGAGTAAGCAATGTATCTGTTAGCTTGGCTTATCTTAATTGTACTTACTGTTTGGGCTTTTGAGCGGTTTTACCTGCGTGGTCAGGCTGTAAAAGAGTATCCACCACCTTCTGACCCGCAGGCCCAGCAACGCTTTATTCAGAGTGGTGAACCGGGACCGGAACAGCTAGAAGTCATCAAGGCCGTCAGGGAACTGACCTTGCGAATCTCGGTTGGCAGAAGCAATCACAACCTGAAAGCGGCACGCCTGGCATTTGATTCCATCAGCGATGGACGGGAATTTCAAAGCGAGTTCGTACCGGTTGATGCGGGCGGTATACCGGCAGAGTGGGTCATGGCTCCGGGTGTGGATGAAACGAAGCGTGTACTTTACATCCATGGTGGGGGCTTTGTGGTGGGCAGCCCGAAAAGCCATCGCACCATAACCAGTAAGCTTTCAGAAGTCACGGGGTGTGCTGTTCTGGCCATCGACTATCGGTTGATGCCGGAACACCTCCACAAGGACTGTGTTGAAGACTGCCGCACGGCATATCACTGGATACTTGAGAACGGACCCGATGGGCCCGGTGAAATACAGCAGCTTTTTATCGGTGGCGATTCCGCCGGTGGTAACCTTACCCTATCACTGATCGCCTGGATTCGGGACAACAAACTACGCGTGCCCGAGGCTGCCCTGGCCTTGTCGCCCTTAACCGATATCACATTCTCCGGAACCAGTATCCGTACCAACGTAGACAGCGATATCATGCTGAAACCCTTTATGAAGGCTCTCAACAAGCTGCCTCCGTTCATCAAGAGCTGGTGGGTGTTGTGGACCTACAAAGTACGGCCTTGTAATCCCCAGGCTTCGCCCCTGTTGGGTGATCTTTCGAACTTGCCACCGACCTTGGTTCAGGCAAGTGAAGCCGAGATGTTACTGGAAGACGCCCGTCGTTATGTTTACAAAGCCTGTGCCTCGGGATCACCGGCAAAATTGCAGACATGGACGGACATGATGCATATTTGGCAGATGTTTGATCCGCAGCTTCCGCAGGCCGTTGAAGCCTGGAAAGAGATCGAAAAATTTCTCAAGAAACATGCTTCAGCCTAGCTGTGAATTATGCGGGCCAGAAGTTAATTCTTTTTGGAATCGTCGTTGGGGTCCTGATGAATCAATACCTCGGCTCCGGGTAAGAACAACAGAATTTCCGCCTCTACCTGGTCGGCGATAGCATGTGCCGTCTTTAATGGTAAATTTTCATCCAGCACCAAATGAAGCTGTACAAAACGTGTATGCCCCGCCTGGCGGGTGCGCGTCTCATGAGTACCCATCACTTCGGGATGGCTCATTGCTGTCGCCTGGATCTTCTGGAGAATATCATCCGGAAGTTCACGGTCCATGAGTTGCTGAAAGGACTCATGACCGATTCGCCAGGCACTGTAAAAAATATAAATGGCTACCGCTATCGCAAATACCGGGTCTGCCCAAGTCCAACCCAGGGTGGACAGGTAAAGCGCCAGTAAAACACACATATTCGTCAAAAGGTCAGTCAGGTAATGAAGTGAATCAGCACGTATCGCGGTTGAATCGGTTTTCCTGATGACATAACGCTGGATCGCCAACAGCCCCACTGTCATGACGATAGCAAGCACCATGACCCAGAGACCGATACCAACCTGCTCAAGCGTCTGGGTAAAACGTAGACGGTCGATGGCGTGAAAAACCAGGAAAACTGCTGAACCGGCAATAAACGCAGCCTGCGCAAGACCCGCCAGGGGTTCGGCCTTGCCGTGACCGAATCGATGCTTCTCATCAGCCGGTTGCAGCGAATAACGGATTGCGAACAGGTTGATTAGCGATGCAATTGAGTCCATCACCGAATCAACCAGTGATGCGAGCAGGCTGACAGAACCGGTCACAGACCAGGCCGCCAGTTTGGCTACGATAAGGAAACCGGCGGTTAGAACCGAAGCGATACTGGCCAGATTCAGTAAACCCGCGTGATCAAGTTGTTTTTTGGTAAATTTCATTTTTTCGAATGAGTGTTCACATTTCCGACCAAATCATGCCAGTGTGCGTCAAAAATTTCTGCAGAACCTAGCTGTTTGCCTTTAACGGGTTTTCATTACCGTGCACCAACCAGTCCGGATACCAGTTACGAAACAACGGTTTCATACAAAAGTGCGGTTTAAATGGCTGCCACTGACCTTCTGGTTGTGCCAGGCGATCGGCCAGGACAAAAAGTACCCGTGGATTAAAACCAAGACCCAGGTGGGCACCTCCAACATGGATGTTTTCTACATCACTCCTATCAGATAATTCTACGGTCGACTGCCACGCAACAACACCATCGCCGCGGGTGTAGAGTGCCGTGGTGGGCACCGGTGGCGGGTGCGCCATGTCCTGGAGGAACGAATTCGGCATTTCATCATATGGAACTTCGGTGAACATGTTGAAAATCTTATGGATATTACTGGAACTTGGGTGTCCGCGAAACGGGCTGCCCATGGTGACGACCTGACGCACTATATCGGGCATTTCACGTGCGAGTTCACGTGCATAAACACCACCGAGGCTCCATCCCACCAGGCTGATTTTCTCACCATAACGTTCAACAAGCTCCGTCACCCGGTCACGCATGCCATAGTGCAATTTGTAGCTGTACCCCATGTTGTAGCCAAGCTTCCAACGATGGGCCCGGTAACCCAGATCTGCCACGTACTGGCGTAAAGGACGGGTGGATCGTGAACTGGCAAGAAAACCGGGAAATACTAAAACCGGGTGATTGTCACCCTGCGGCAAAAACTTCTTCAGAGCCAGCATCGGTATCATGGCCGCCGCGTCATATACAGCCCTGCCCTCAGCCATCAACAATAGTTTGGAAGGGCGGTGTGAATGATCGATCAGGTCTTTTTCTTTAGCTTTTTTCACTACGCATTTAATCCCCGAGTGACTCAATGGCCTTATCCAACGCCTCGCTGGCATCATGAAATGTTTTCAAAGGGTCGGCATTTTCAGACGATGCTTTTTCCGCCGTGGACTGCCCCTCAGTCTTCAAGTGTGACCCCGCCTGGCTTACTGCGTGTTCCAGATCACCAAGTGAGTGCCCAATACATTCTGCCATATTGTCAGGGTCCGGCACTATTTGTTCGCAGGAGTTGATGCCGATAGATATTCTTCCGTGATAACTGAGCACCACGAGGATCAGACCCAGCCCATCAAGAATAGGCGCCATGCCAAAAGCACTGTGGATACGTGCACCCGCACAATATAAAGGAACCGGTGGACCCGGAACATTGGTAATGGTTACATTGAAAAACGGCCGGTGGTGACCGCCAAGCCGGGTTCTTGTATAGACCCTTGCTGCGGCCGCCAGGGTTTCGGATGGCAGGAACTCAGTCAGTTGGTTGGCCGGAAGCGCGCCGGCATGAATCTTTGACCTTTGTGTATTTGCACGTATGTGGGTCAGGCGGTCGAGTGCATCCTCGATATCAGTTGCCAGGCTGACCAGCATTGCTGATACCTGGTTGCCGGTACCTTCCTCCTCACCACGCACAGATATCGGGGCCATCGCCACCAGTGGTTTGACCGGCAACTCACTCCGGTCAATCAAATATTTACGTAACCCTCCGGCGCATATTGCTAGCACCACGTCATTGATAGTGACCCCGGGTACGGCTTTGCGGATCGCCCTGATACGCTCGAAGTCAAAATTCTTACCCCAAAAAGTTCTTGCCGAGTTGATCGGCTGGTTGAATATTGTCGGTGGGGCACTCAATAACCTTGGCGGTGGTTCAATTTTTTTCAGCCACCTGTCACCTTGTAGTTGAGCTGTGCCCACAGCGACCTTGCTGACAAACCCGGCCAACTCGAGAGCTTTTTGACCTGCCCTGGACCATGAACGGCTAATCACATCCAGGTTGGACGGCAGCTCTTCGGGTTCCCAGTTATCTTCGCCTCCAAATGTCCGGACTTCAGGTGTGATGTCGAGTAATGAGGTCATCATCTCGGTGCTGGCTTTTCCATCCACTGCAGCGTGATGAACCCGTGTAATCAGGGCGAATGAACCCTTTGAAATTCCGGGTATGCTATTAATTCCGGTAACGAAGGTGACATCCCACAAGGGTCGCTCACGATGGAGAACCTGCCCCCAGATATTCGCCGCTACCTGCATCAATTCCGTCATGCCACCCGGTTCGGGTAGCGAAACGCTGGGCAAATGATCGTCCAGATTAAATCCGGGATCCCTGACCCAATATGGAAAAGACAGGTACAGGGGCACTTCCACCAGCCTTTGCCTAAACACTTTGGAGAGTTTCAAACGGCTTTTTACAAGCGAATGCCAAGTCTGGTAAGAGAAGCCACCGGGGGCGTCTTTTGCATCGATAACATACACACCACCAATGGCCATCGGGCTGTGTTCACTTTCCAGGTAAATAAAAGTCGCATCAAGGGCGGAAAGCATTTCCATAAGGTTTTCCCGGGCTTGCCTAATCGAGCATTATACCGTGTTAAAAACTTGAACCCGGCCGTGTCAAAAACTCGAGCTCCTCAGTGGATGATTGCCTTCCAAGCACTTTGTTGCGATGAGGATACCGGCCAAACTTCTCGATAATCCTTTTGTGCTTGAGCTCAAATTCCAGGTTACTCTCGATACCGTTTTTGCGGAATAACTCAACGGCAAGCTCGTGAATCTGTAACGACTCACTGTGCATGAACGGTATGTATAGAAAACTTCTCTGCTCTGGCGTTAAAGCCTTGTCCGCCCCGCAGCTTATGGCCTCCTGCGCAAGGGTCAGCGACATCGTATCATTCGCAAACGCCAGCGATGAATCCCTGAACATGTTCCGTGAAAACTGGTCCAGGACAATAATTTCAGCCAGTCTGCCCTCGGGTTCACCCCGCCATTTGTACAACTCGCAGCGAGTGGCTCTTTTATGAATTTCTGAAAAGCGTTCAACAAGCAACGCGTCAAAGTTGTCATCCTTTTTCCACCACAACACCGGTTCGATCTCTTCAAACCAGAAATTTACGATCTCCTGATACATAAAAGGTCCCTTATCCAATGATAAGAAGTACGATCCAGGGAACCACGTTGAAAACCAGAACAACTATCTTGAATACCCCCATAAATGAGTAAAAGACAATATTAAAGGTTTCCCTTGTAATGGAAATAAATGTGGTCTGCAGGCGATAAACCAGGTTCGGCGCCAGCATAAAAATCAATGCCAGGAAAATTAAAAAACTGGTATTGATAATCGTGCACCACATGAAAAATGAAGTGAGAGTCTGAATATCCATCACTTGCTCCCTTGGTTACCAGGAATTCAGTATAGCGCTTTTAGCTTCCCCTAAAGATTAAAGGGTCGCAACAGCGACCCTTTTCCTTTCAAAAAAATACGGGGTTGCCTTTACCGTGTCAGTAACTCTGTCAATGCCGCCACGCTGCTGTCATTATCCGACTGGGCCAGCCAGAAAATGGCCTGGCGGCGAACCGCTCGTGGGGCTTGATCGTTTTTTGCCAGATCCAGCAAAACCCGATCACCCATGCCATCCGGTAACTGCGAAATTGCAAACACGGCCTGTTCCAGAACGTCCTCATCCTTTTCGCTATTTATCACTTCCAGCAACCAGCCCTGTGCCTGTTGTGGATAGGCTTCGGCCAGCCAGAACATCGCTTCGCCCTTTTGTTCGGGGTCTGAATCCGTTTTGCTGATTTCAAACAGCAGATCAGCCGCCTCTGGTGCTGCGTTCTGTGACAGGGCGAAATTGATCTCGCGTCGCCGGTCACCCCTGGGTAGCTCGGCCAGCAACTGTTTCAGTAGATTAAAACCCTCTTCGCCACGTGCTTCACCCAACCAGAATATGGCTTCTTCAGAAAAATCGCCTTCAGTCTCGACAGCCAATGAGTAAAGACGCTGGCCTGCCTGGGGGCTGCGATGCAACGCCAACGCGAATAGTGCTGAGCCACCTACTGAGTCATCCTGATCCGAACGGGCTACCGTCTCGAGCCAATCCAGTCCAGCGGCTTCATCAACGCTGCCAATCCAGGTTACCTGCGCGCCATCGCCATCTACCGGGCACGATTCGCCAACAACACGAAGATTATGTACCTTTGAGTCGCGAACCTGACTGAGGACAATCACATTGTCTGCTAACGGCGAGTCTGACCTGGTACCGTAGCTTTGGTGTTTGCTTTCAAGGCTGCAACCCGCCTCACCCATACCACTCCATTTGCCTTTCCAACAGCATGGCGAGTGTGTGCCTGCCAGTACCGGTAAGCTGAACGCCAACCATTGACCCTCTGCCGCCTTCATCGCTTTGGCCGGATTGGTGACCGAGGTGTTTTCGGTCACTTCTGCGTTGGACAACTCACCTGCCTGGGCCCAGATATTACTGCTCAGAACCACCAGGGCTAAACTCATCCATTTGGTTTTCATCCTTTAGTCTCCAGCATTTCGAATAGGTATTCATCTGATGCTTCCGAGTCCATGACGGTCAGCATCTGCAGCATTTCGCGCTTGAGCCCGGCGTCGGTTTCAGTTCTCATCAAGCTGATCAGACCCTCGGCATCATCCATGATCATCATGGATTGAATAACTGCCTGCTTTTCGGTGTGTGTGGCCCCGGGGTAAAGTTCCACCAGGTATTGGGCAGCATCTTCATCGTCACTAATGGCCAACATCTGGATGGCCTGTGCCCTCAACTCCTCATCCGTTTCAGACTGAAGCACTTTCTGAAGGCCATCAATATCATCGGCAATCATCATGGATTCAAGCACAAGTTTGCGTAGTTCTATTTCCCCTATGCTCGCGTAGAGTTCGCCCATTTCCTCGGTTGCCTCCATTACACCCAGCATACGAATCGCTTCACGCCGGAGCTCGACATCAGTCTCGGTGCGTACTATTTTCAGCGCCAGACCCTGCGCATCGTCCATCATGACCAGGGATTCGAGAATGGCCTTCTTTTCTTCAATTGAAGTTGCGCGGTCGTATATTGACTCGAGCAATTCTGCCGCACCTTCATCGTCTTCCATCGCAATGCCGCGAATTGCCGTTTTACGCAGCTCGGGATCGGTTTCAGTTTCAAGAATCTGGCGTAGGGTCTGGGTATCCCCGGCCAGGAAGTATGCCTCCAGAACAGCCGCCTTGGTTTCACTGTCTTTAAGTGACGGGTATATTTCTTTCAGTTCATCCGTCGCATCCATCAACCCCAGTGTGCGGATGATGTCCATTTGTAGCTCTTTGTTCTTTTCTGTCTTGAGAAGATCGCCCAGGATTTCTACCAACTCTCCTGATTCATCACCAATCATATAGGCATGAATTACGGCTCGTTTTTCATCATTGCTATCGGAC
>RCNE010005102.1_pt1 | contig 15710 bp, 13 predicted proteins | sample 2041361 | NCBI WGS metagenome assembly RCNE01 (sample SAMN09708229, study PRJNA481090) | Marine sediment metagenome, whole genome shotgun sequencing project.
GCGTTGACGAGTGTTTCCGTTTCTTATTTGGGTCGCAAAGGTCCGATCTGTCAATTTCTGCGCAATATTTCCCAGCTGCCGCCTCAAGAACGGCCTCAAGCCGGTCAGGCGGCCAATGCCGTTAAAAAAGAACTTGCCCAACTGATTGACCAAGCCATGGCCGATTTGGCGGGCAGCGCCGATACCGCCACTGAAGCGGTGGATATCTCCGCACCCGGCCGACCCATCGCCATGGGGACGTTGCACCCGATCACCTTAGTGATGCGAGAGATGTGCGACATTTTTGTCCGGATGGGCTTTGCTATTGCCGAAGGCCCGGAGATTGAATCGGATTACTACAATTTCGAAGCACTTAATTTCCCCAAAGAACACCCTGCGCGGGATATGCAGGACACCTTTTTTGTCTCTTCCGATATTGTTTTGCGCACACACACATCACCGCTACAGGTGCGGGTGATGGAAAAGCAGGAGCCGCCGGTACGCGTCATTGCACCGGGTCGTGTGTTTCGCTGTGATTCCGATATCACCCATACCCCCATGTTTCATCAGGTGGAAGGGTTGATGGTGGACAAAAACGTCTCTTTTGGTGACCTCAAAGGGATATTGGAAACCTTTGTGCATCAGATGTTTGACGATCAGACCGATTTGCGTTTCCGGCCCAGCTTTTTCCCCTTTACCGAACCCAGTGCCGAGGTCGATATCCGTTGTGTTATGTGCCGCGGGGTCGGGTGCCGGATCTGTTCCAAAACCGGCTGGCTGGAAATTTTGGGTTCGGGAATGGTCCATCCAGCCGTGCTGGAAAATGTTAACTATGACACCGACCGCTATACCGGATTCGCTTTCGGCATGGGGGTCGAGCGGATCGCCATGCTCAAATACGGGATTGACGATCTGCGGCGCTTTTTTGAAAATGATATCCGATTTACCACCCAATTCCACTAGCCGCATCCTCTATTCGTATCAGCTTGGTCTACAACCTGATGGATTGAGCCATTCTCATAGGAAAATGTCATGAAAGTAAGCTTAAGCTGGCTGCAATCATATCTGCCGACAACCACCGATCCCCAAATATTAGCCGATGGCCTCACCATGGCCGGTTTGGAAATCGAGGCGGTCACTGAGCGGTATGCTTTTTTAGAATCCGTGGTGGTGGGTCGCGTTGATGCGGTCAATCCGCATCCCAATGCCGATCGACTGGTGGTTTGCGATGTAAACGCCGGTGACCGGCAAGTGACGGTGGTTTGCGGCGCGCCCAATGTGGCCGAGGGGATGTTGACCCCCCTGGCGTTACCGGGGACCATTTTACCAGACGGTCGTCAGATTGAAAAAGGCGTGATCCGCAAAGTTGCTTCCGAAGGGATGTTGTGTAGTGCGGTTGAGTTGGGATTGGGGCAAGATGGCTCGGGTTTGATGGTGCTGCCTGAAGATTTGCCAGCGGGCGAATATTTGGCTGAAGCTCTGAATTTATCGGACGCGGTTCTTGAAATTGATATGACACCTAACCGGGCGGACTGTTTGAGTGTTTTGGGCGTTGCCAGGGAAGTGGCGGTTTTAGAAGAGGGCACGGTTCAATACCCCCAAGTGGACGTTCACGAGCCGGATGGCCCGGTCCATGACAAGGTCTCTGTTACCATTGAGGCGCCGGATTTGTGCCCTCGCTACGCGGCCGCGCTTTTAGAAAATGTGACCATCGGCCCGTCACCGGACTGGCTCTGTGATCGACTGCTTTCCGTGGGCCAAAGACCCATCAATAATGTGGTGGATATTACCAATTTTGTGATGCTGGAACAGGGGCAGCCCCTGCACGCTTTTGATTTCGAGCGGTTGGCCCAAAGAAAAATTATTGTCCGCTGCGCCACTGAAGGAGAGCTTTTTACCACCTTGGATGGTAAAGAGCGTAAGCTCAACGACGACACCCTCATGATTTGCGATGGTGAAAAACCGGTGGCCATAGGCGGTGTGATGGGAGGGCTCAACTCCGAGATTGAATCCGATACCACAACAGTGCTTTTGGAAAGTGCCAATTTTAACCCGGCCAGTATTCGTAAAACAGCCCGGCAGTTTGGGCTTCCCACCGATGCTTCCTATCGTTTCGAGCGCGGGGTGGATCGTAAAGGGTCTGTGCGGGCCTTGGAGCGAGCCGTACAGCTGATGGTGGAAATTTGTGGTGCCAATCGGGTTGAGGGGGTTGTGGATGTCTATCCCCAGCCGTATCAACCCAGCGTGATTGAGCTGAATGTGGCCAAGGCCAACCGGGTACTGGGGACTGATCTGACCGGACCTGAGATGGCAAAACTGCTGTCGGCCATTGAATTTGATGTGACCCACCCAAATGATGAGACGCTGCAGGTGACGGCGCCCTCTTATCGTATGGATATGGCCCGGCCGGAAGATCTGATGGAAGAGATCGCCCGGTTGTGGGGGTATAACAAGATCCCTACTACTTATCCATCGGCGGATCGTGGTGCTCAGCCGTCGGCTCCCGCCGTTGGATTTCGGGACAAAACCAGAGACTTGATGGTGGGCTGGGGCTTTGATGAAGTGGTGGCTTATACGTTTAACGCTTCGGCTGAGTACGATCAGTTGAATCTATCGCCCGATCATGAATTGCGAAGATTGGTGCCGTTGTTAAATCCACTCACCGAAGATCAGGGGGTTATGCGGACCTCTTTACTGCCGGGTCTTTTGGGGACGGTAAAGCATAATTTCACCCAACAGTTAAAAGATTTAAGGCTCTTTGAAGTCGGAAAAACATTTTTTCACACCTCGGAAAATAAGCTCCCCGAAGAAAAAGAGCTGCTCTCCGTGATGTGGACCGGGGCTCGTAATAAGCCTTCCTGGTATAACCGGGGAAAATCGGAATCCTGTGACTATTTTGATATTAAAGGGCTTACCGATACGTTATTTGCGACCCTGAAAATAGAAGCGGTGCAATTTATCCGGCCCCAAGAGGGGGCTTATCCTTATCTCAAACCGGGAGATTGTGCCGCTATTATGGCCGATTCGGTCGTGTTTGGGGCTGTGGGGGTTATTTCTCCGGCGGTAACGCATCATTGGGATATTGATCAGCCGGTGATGTGGCTGGAACTGGACATGACACTGTTGGCGGACGCAGCGCCTATTACCCGAACCGCAGCACCCATCTCACGCTATCCGGCCACGGCCCGGGATCTTACCGTGATTGTTGATCAGGAGATGGAGGTGGCCCAGTTGCTGGATCATCTAAAGGGTCAGGTGGCACGCTCAAACAACACCTTGGTGGAAGCCATTGATCTTTTGGATATATTTTCCCAAGAGCCGATTCCCGCTGGAAAAAAGAGTGTGTCCCTCCGGTTGACGTATCGCTCATTTGAAGGTACCTTAAAAGATAAAGCAATCAATGCGATGCATGCCGAAATCACCCAAACATTGGTTGCGGCGTTCAAGGCTGATTTACCTGCATAATCATCCAACCGGTGTGGCTGGATTGTAAGAAACCATAACGGATGATGAAATATTAGCTGCGGTAAATTGATAATCATAGAGCCATTCATCTGAAGAACTTTTGTGAGAATAACATCATGGCGCAACCTGCAATCCCGGACAAACTCTACTTTAAAATTGGTGAAGTGAGCCACTTGACTGGCTTGCCTAGCCATGTACTGCGGTTTTGGGAGTCAGAATTTCCCGCCATCCGTCCCAAGCGGACCGCTTCGGGGCAGCGCCTTTATCGCAAACAGGACATCGAACTGATTCGTACGGTTCAGTATCTTTTGCATGAACGTAAGTTTACCATCTCCGGTGCCAATCAGTATCTCCGGCGTCAATCCAAATCCACCCCCGGAAAAACCGATGTTGATCTTCTTGAGGATGTCACCCGGGAATTGAAGGGTATTCGCAAGCTGTTAGCCTAACCCAGGCGTGACTCTTTATTGCATTTAGTACCTACGACACAAATTTCATTGGCGTAACACTTTGCAATAAGCTTGATCTACAGCAAATCACCTGTACCGGCGAACTGTGCCGAATCGCCCGCGAGGGTGAACGGCTGTTGCTTCTCACTAAAAATTGCCAAACCAGCCGCAAAGGCGTCTATGCGGTGGGTGGCTCTATCAGCCCCTCTTACATGGAGATTCAGTCGGACCGCACTATTCGCGAAAGAAAACACTCAAACCTCATCTACACGGCCATCAAAGACGCGGTTCTCGCTGTGGAAGATATCGTTGAATCAGGTTGATATAGCTTGATTGATTTATGCGGTTTTCTGAATTAAAAAACACCGTCCTGGCTGCTTTATTTGAAACTTCAGTCGTTTCTTTTCGATTAAACCTGCCACCAGCTGGCGGCGCTACTTGAGTGTGGCTGTTGGATGCAACAAGCATCGACGCGGCAAAAATCCCGAAGGGGTGACATTATTACAAAATACTGAATAAATAATGTAACCCCTTCGGGGTTTGGGCCGTTTTCTCGCTATTTCTATAATAATGCCAGCCCTTCGGGCTTGAGAGGGGATGACGGACAATAAACGCCTTGATTGAACTAGGCAAAAGCACGTCAAAATAGATCAAATCTTATTCCCAGGCTTGCCATCGGGAACGAGAGCAATGTTTGATGACGTCGGGGCTATCTTTGTGCGTTTCTGCAAAAGATTAATCCTTCCAGTAAAAATAGCCATTATAACTTGATTTTCAGCCAAGGTTGGCATATGTTTTGAAAGGTCTGATGACCTGATGTTTGTGTGGCAGGATTGAATTTGCATTTTTTAAGCAGGATGAACCATCGGGTCTGATTGTCTGCGTTAAGAAGACTCATTAAAAACGAGCGTAGCTATGAACGAAGGCATCATCTTTAAAATCAAGCGTTACGCATTGCACGATGGGCCGGGCATCCGCACCACGGTCTTTTTAAAAGGGTGTTCGCTCAGTTGCCCCTGGTGTCACAATCCCGAAGGACAGCGGCCCGAGATCGAAACCATACGTCTATCGGTGAATCGTAATAACGGTAAGCCTGCCCACGAACCTGTGGGTTGGGGGATCTCAACAGATGAGTTGCTGGCTGAAATTGAGAAGGATCGCATCTTTTTCGATACTTCCGGCGGTGGTGTTACCTTTTCCGGCGGTGAACCCTTGATGCAGGCTGCCTTTTTAACCCAAATGTTGGCCGGCTGTCAGACCCGCGGCCTCCACACGGTGGTGGATACCTCCGGTTTTGCATCTTTGGCAGAGATACAACAGGTGGCGGAACATACCGATCTTTTTTTGTTTGACCTCAAATTGATCAATCCCGAAGCCCATCTGCGACAGACCGGTTGTTCCAACCAGTCCATTTTAGAAAATCTTAAATGGCTCGACCGGATGGGCAAAGCGGTGATTGTCAGAATCCCGCTGGTGCCTGGAATGACCGATGATCCAGGCAATATAGATGCGATGGCCAAATTGATGACAGAGTTGTCAACGTTGCACCAGGTGGACATTCTGCCGTTTCATCGCGTGGGTGCAGGCAAATATGATCGTTTGGGAAGGCCGGATCCGCTGGCGGGCATTGCGCCGTATTCCCCGGATGCTGTCAATGCCGTACGGCAACAATTAGAGAATTCTGGCTTTAAGGCCGGTATCGGAGGATAAAAATGATCCCCAGAATCGCTGACTTACGTCAACAGAGTCTCGACGCTAAGCCGTCTGTTTCAGCCGAGCGTGCGCTTTTAGTGACTGAGTATTACCAGAGTGACAGCGCCCGTAAACTCGCTCCGGCCGCGCTTTTCGTCATATCCTCGAGCACAAAAAGATCTGGATCGGAGAAGGGGAGTTGATTGTAGGAGAACGCGGCCCATTTCCCAAGGCAACGCCCACCTATCCGGAAGTCTGCCTGCACTCGGTTGAGGATCTGGAGATTTTAGATCGCCGTGAGCGCACTCCATACCATGTGGATGAAGAGACCGTTCAAACCTATGCGGAGAAGATTATTCCCTTTTGGCAGGGGCGTTCTTTAAGGGAGCCTGTTTGACCATCTGAACGAAGATTGGCAAGAAGCCTACGCCGCCGGCATCTTCACCGAGTTTCAGGAGCAGCGCTCACCCGGACACACCGTGCTGGGCGACCGGTTGTTTAAGGAGGGATTTGGCGACATCCAAAAGCGGATTGAAAAGGCGCAAGCAAAGCTCGATTTTATTGATGACCCCCAAGCGTTGGACAAAATGGAAGAGCTGCGTGCCATGGCCATTTCTGCCGATACCGTTGTGCGGTGGGCCCAGCGGTACGCCGAAGCACTGGCGGAAGCGGCCAAAGCATGCACCGATTTAGAGCGTCGGGTGGAGCTGACCCAAATGGCGGCTATCTGTCGCCGGGTTCCGGGGCAGGCGCCACAAACGTTTTGGGAAGCGTTGCAGCACTACTGGTTTATCCATTTGGGCGTCATCACTGAGCTTAATCCGTGGGATGCTTTTAATCCCGGTCGTTTGGATCAGCACCTCTATCCCTTTTATCGGCAAGATATTGAAGCGGGCCGTTTAACGCCCGAGAAGGCCAAGGAGCTTTTGCAGGCCTTTTGGATCAAATTCAATAACCACCCGGCACCGCCCAAAACAGGTATAACAGCCAAAGAATCTAACACCTATGTTGACTTTGCGTTGATCAATACCGGCGGGGTAACTGTCGATAATGAAGATGCCGTCAATGAGTTGTCCTACCTTATTTTAGATGTGGTGGAAGAGATGCGTCTGCTCCAGCCCAGCTCCATGGTGCAGATCAGCAAGAAAACCCCGGATCGGTTTTTGAAACGGGCGCTGAAAATTGTACGAACCGGGTTCGGCCAGCCTTCCATCTTTAATACAGACGCCATTGTCCAGGAGCTGGTACGCCAGGGCAAGAGTGTGGCCGACGCCCGCCAAGGCGGTGCTAGCGGCTGTGTCGAGGCCGGGGCTTTTGGCCGGGAAGCCTATTTTCTGACCGGTTATTTTAATCTCTGTAAAGTGCTTGAAGTGACCCTCAACAACGGCATCGATCCGCGCACAGATAAGCGTATCGGTCTTGAGACGGGGGATCCATCAGCGTTCACCAATTTTGATGCCCTTTACAACGCTTTTGAAAAGCAGCTCAATTATTTTATTAAGATTAAAATTCGTGGCAATAACACCATTGAGCGTCTCTACGCCAAATATCTGCCGGCCCCTTTTTTGTCGCTGGTGATCGACGACTGTATTGAAAACGGCCGCGACTATCATGCCGGCGGTGCCCGTTACAATACCGCTTACATCCAAGGGGTGGGTCTGGGCAGTGTGACCGATGCTTTGGCGGCTCTGAAATATCATCTTTTTGATCATGGCAACTACAGCATGGAAACGTTTTTCGGTGCATTGAAAGCGGATTTTGCCGGTTACGATGAGCTGCTGGATGATCTGACCAACAATACGCCGAAGTACGGCAATGACGACGATGCCGCCGATGCGGTTTTAAAGCAGGTTTTTGAAAGCTATTTTAATGCGGTCGACGGCAAACCCAACACCCGCGGCGGTGTGCATCGGGTCAATCTACTGCCGACCACCTGTCACGTCTATTTCGGTAGTATCATTGGCGCGATGCCGGACGGACGTCGTGCGGGCCAGCCGTTGTCGGAGGGGATTTCACCGGTGCAGGGCGCCGATCGTAACGGCCCGACTGCGGTCTTGAAGTCGGCGGCCAAAATCGATCATATCCGCACCGGCGGCACCCTGTTAAACCAGAAGTTTTTGCCCCAAGTACTCGCCGACGAGGTGGGCATAACCAAGTTGGGCCACTTGGTGCGTAGCTATTTCAGCCTTGACGGCCATCATATCCAGTTCAATGTGGTGGATATCGAAACATTGCGCAAAGCCCAAAAGGAGCCGGAACAATACCAGGATCTCATCGTCCGGGTGGCTGGTTACAGCGACTATTTTGTAGACTTGACCCCGGAGTTGCAGGAAGAGATTATTCAACGTACGGCCCATGCAGAATAATTTGTGTGGAAAGTCATAAGCCTCTCTTTGCGGTCATTGCGAGGAGCTTGCGACGAAGCAATCCCCGAGGTAAGCGCGAAAAGGAGGAGCTTGCTTCGCTACGCTCGCGATGACGAGATGGGGAAACTCCACAATGACCGCTTTTACTGTTTTGGTGGGTTATTCAACAGGAAAAATTAAATGGCCTTTGAGGCGATTCAGAAAGATTCAGCGTCGGAAGCGGTGGTACGCGCAATTTTGGCCGAAATTCGTTCGGGTAAGCTGCCGCCGGGTGCTACACTTCCTTCTCAGAAAGCGCTAGCCGGGCAATTGGGTGTGGGCCGTTCCTCCATCCGTGAGGCGGTCAATGCTTTGGCGCTGATGGGCTATCTTGATATTCAGCAGGGTCGGGGAACCTTTGTGTGCGATGCGTTACCCGTAACGGAACTTTCGGCGGTGCAGATGCAAGCGGCGCTTTCGGCTGGGGATATTTTCGATCTGATGGAGGCACGGTTGCTTTTGGAGTGTCAATGTGCCCGCTGGGCGGCGGAACGGGCGTCAGCCCAACAATTGAAGATGCTGATCACTGCCGCGAATGCCGTGGAAGCCAATGAAAACGACTATGATCGCTTTTTAGAAGCGGATCTGAAATTTCATGGCTGTCTGGTGGAAGCGGGTCAAAATCGTGTTGTGGGCGAATTGATGAAACCGATTATCGAGCGTGTGCGTGCTCACCATCAGCGCTACCGTGGCGCGGTATTGATGCCCCTGGTCCAACAGCGCGCGGCGGCTTCGACGATGCGTCTTGTGGATCACATCACCCATGGCCGGGCCGCCGCCGCCGCCCAAGAGATGCAACACCACCTGGAGGCGGTCATTGCGGAGCTAAAAGAAATTGTGGCACGCCCGGACACAGCTTGATGATCTCCGTAGCCGAATCGTGAAAAAGAGTTGACAAAACAGATGCTTTTGCTTATTTTTGCTTTCGTTCAACAAGCGGGCAGGCGGGCATAGCTCAGTTGGTAGAGTACAAGCTTCCCAAGCTTGGTGTCGCGAGTTCGAATCTCGTTGCCCGCTCCACTCCAGCTTGAACTTTGGGATCTTTGAATAGGTCAATTTTTTGTTTGGGTTTGACGATCAAGCAAAAAAAAGGACCTTTTCGAAGATTTTGGCTGAGTGTTTAGGCGGATTTGCATAGGCCGTATCCGCTGTTTTTATGGACGGAAACGAAAGGGTGTTTATTGATCCGGTCATAAGATTGCAATAGATTTCGTGCGGTAACGGCGAAAAAAGATTGAGGAAACGGGCCTGAGCCCGTTTTTTGTTTTTTTAAGTAATGGCGTTGTAAAAAGATCCATCTACTGCGTTGCTTTGAATTGTCAGACTTTCAGCATACTAAAATGTACGGCTTCAATCCTGACAATCCGCAGCGCCTTGTATCTGGACCTTTTAACTTAGCCATTATTTGCGAGTGTATCAAAGGCTAGGTAGTGAACAGGAAAAAAAGAACCACAAATGATGCTGCAGCTTCTGCCCCTTTGACGGCGGACATGCGCAATGAATTGATCAAGACTGCCTGGTCATTGGGTGATCCTTTGTGCGCGGCTGAAATGATGGAGCTGGTGCATGTAGAGTGCCAACGGGAGGATCAGGGGCGTGTTTTGCGTCTCTATATTGACAAGCCCGGCGGCGTAATGCTGGACGATTGTTCCCAGATCAGCCGGCAGATGAGTGATCTACTGGATGTTCATCTGGACTCTGAGGCGACGTACCATCTGGAAGTTTCTTCACCAGGGTTAGAACGACCGGTGGGAAAAGCCGCTGATTTTAAACGCTTTGCTGGCCGCCGGATAGAGATTCGAATGTACCCGAAAGTGTCGGGGAAAAAGAAGGCCAAAGGTATTTTAGACGGAATAACGGAAACAGATGTAGTGACGGTTATTACGGAAGAGGGTTCCCTTGAGATCCCCCGGGCACGGATTACCCGTGCCTGGCTTATCATAGACGGAGTAGAGTGATGTTTATCGCTGAAATCAAACGTGTAGTCGACCAGATTAGCCGGGACAAAGGCATTGATAAAGATGCTTTGATTGAGGCCATTGAAGAGGCCATCAAATCGGCGGCCCGGAAAAAATATGGTGCGTTGGTGGATATCGAAACGCAGTACAATGAAGATACCGGTGAAGTGGAAGTGTTTCAGTTTAAGGAAGTCGCAGAAACCATCACAGAACCTGATGTGGAGATTTCATTGGCTGAGGGGCGTCAGCTGGACCCTGAATGTCAAGTGGGTGATAGCTTGGGAACCAAAATGGATACCACCGATTTTGGGCGAATTGCCGCTCAATCGGCCAAGCAGGTCATTATCCAGAAGATGAAAGAGGCCGAGCGTCAATCAGTTTACACCAATTTTGTCGACCGTCGGGGCGAATTAATCAATGGGATCGTGCAGCGGTTTGAACGGGGCAACCTGATTGTCAACCTCGGTTCGGCCGAAGCGGTGCTTCCTTATCGGGAGCAGGTTCCGCGGGAGTCTTACCGCAGAGGGGATCGCGTCCGGGCTTACATTATGGAGGTTTCCGAAGAGGCTCGTGGGCCGCAGGTGATCCTCTCCAGAACCCATCCCGATTTTCTGGTGCATCTGTTTAGAACGGAAGTACCGGAAATTTCCGAAGGGATTGTGACGATCATGGGCGCTGCCCGGGAACCGGGAATTCGTGCCAAGATTGCCGTTTCTTCCAGTGAATCGGATGTCGATCCGGTGGGCGCTTGTGTGGGAATGCGGGGCAGCCGAGTCCAGACAGTGGTGCAGGAGCTGCGCGGGGAAAAGATCGATATTGTCCCCTGGCATCCCGATCCAGCTCGATTTGTCTGTAATGCCTTGTCACCGGCGGAAGTTTCACGGGTCATCATTGATGAAGGCAATAACACTATGGAGGTGATCGTCCCGGACGAGTCGCTCTCTTTGGCCATCGGCAAACGGGGTCAGAACGTCCGTTTAGCCTCGAAACTATCCGGTTGGCGGCTTGATGTGGTGAGTGAAAGCCAATATAACGAGACCATGAAAGAGGCCTACGCCATCCTTGCCAAACTGCCGGGCATGACGGTAACCATGGCTGATCTATTATATGAGAGCGGTTTTTATTCGGTGGAAGAGTTGGGCCGGGCCAAACCGGTTGATGTGGCTGGTATTTGCGGTGTTGATGAAGAGACGGCTGTTGGTTTGATTGAGGCTGCGGCTGATCCCGAAGTGGTGGCCCAGGCCACTGCAGTTGCTGAAGCAGAAGCGGCAGCGGTAGCAGCGGCGGCAGCCGAGGCGGAAGCGGTTGAAGCAGCAGCAGCGGAAGCGGCAGCAGCGGAAATTGTCGAAGCCAAAGCTGCGGATGCCGAAGAAGGAACCGAGGCCGAAGCGGTTGAAGCGGCAGCGGAAGCAGCAAGCGAGGAAGGTCCCGAGGTCGAAGCAACGGATCTGGAAGAAACCGAGACGGTTGAGGCGGAGACCACCGCAGCCGAGGAAACGGATGGTGAACCCGAAGTGGATGAATCATCGCAAACAAGAACCGATTCGGTTGCCGATGAGGATGTCTCGGTAAAAGCGGATAAATCTGAACCGGAGCCTGAACAGCCGCTTTCCGGAGATCAGGAGGAGCGTTAATGGCGAATATCAGGATATATGAGCTTGCCAGAGAGTGCAACATGACCAACAAGGAGTTGTTGGAGAAGTTGCAGGATATGGATATTTCCGTCAAAACGCATGCAAGTTCTCTGGATGAAGAGACTGTTGCCAAAGTTAAGGCGGTTCTGTTTGGCAAATCAACGGAGAAGGTCGTCGAGACCCGTGTGAAATCAACGGTGATTCGGCGCCGTAAAAAGATTGTTGCCAAAAAACCGGCGGCTGATGACACACCGGTTGAGCCGGAATCTGAAGCGCCAGATTCACCGGAAGAGGTGCCGGAAGTTGCGGAAGCCACAGTTGAAGAAACACCTGCTGAAAAAGAGACGTTGCCGGAAGAAGTGCCTGGGGAAGAGGCGCCACCGGTTATCGCAAAGAAAAGAATAGACGTTGAGGAGTCGCCGGCCAAGGTCATTGTAGCCCCGGAGCCACCGGTTTCAGAACCTGAAGAAGCCGAAGCACCGGCCGAGGAGCCTGTTGAAGAGGTTGCTTCCGACACTGTTTCCGAGACAACTGAAGAAGTGGCCGATGCAGAGCCCGTCGAGCCGTCGGAGGAAGAAGCTCCGGTGTTGGGTGAAGAGGAAGCCGCTTCGACACCGGAGGCTGAGAAAACCGAGGAGCCGGAAAAAGCACCCTCGGGTCCCAAAAAGAAGAAGGTCAAGAGAGAGACACCTGCTAAAATTATTAAAAAGGGTGAGCCCCCTCCACCACCCGACCCGAATCAGCCTGCCACGGATATGCCGGGTATGATGCCTGATCCCAGTGGTGTTGGGCCTCGGCGTGGCCGCAAAGCACCAGGGGGGGATGATAACCGCGGTTTTTTCAAGCGCAAAATCTCCTTTAAGCGCAAAGAGGTGGTTGAAGGTCGTGATCTTTACGGCAAAGGGCGCCGGGGCCGTAAAGGCAAAGGCCCCAAGGGCAAGCAGTCCAAGCCGGCTCAAAAGACTCAAATCACAACGGCCAAGGCGATCAAGCGGCGTATCAAGATTGATGAAAATATTATTTTGTCCGATCTGGCCAAACGCATGGGCATCAAGGTTAGCGAGATTATCGTCAAGTTAATGGGTATGGGCGTGATGGCCACCATGAACCAGAGTGTCGATTTTGAGACGGCCAACATTGTCGCCGCCGAATTTGATTACGAAGTAGAAAAGGCGATTTTTGAAGAAGAGGCCATCATCAAGGTTGCCACAGATGATCCTGAAGAGATGAAGTCACGACCGCCGGTGGTCACCATCATGGGACACGTTGATCACGGGAAAACGTCACTTTTGGATGTCATTCGTCAGAGCCGAGTCACCGAAGGTGAGGCGGGCGGCATTACCCAGCACATCGGCGCTTACGACGTCAAAACGGATCAAGGTCGGGTTGTCTTTTTAGATACACCGGGCCATGAAGCCTTTACAGCTATGCGCGCCCGGGGTGCTAGTGTCACCGATATCGTAGTGCTGGTGGTTGCGGCTGATGACGGGGTGATGCCCCAGACAGTGGAAGCGATCAACCATGCCAAGGCCGCCAAAGTTCCGTTGATTGTAGCGGTCAATAAGATGGATAAGGCTGGAGCCGATCCGGCGAGGGTACAGCGGGAACTGGCCGAGCATGATTTGGCCCCGGAAGATTGGGGTGGCGATACCATCTTTGTTCAGGTCTCGGCCAAAACCGGCGAGGGCATTGACGAATTATTGGAAATGATCTCGCTCCAGGCAGAAGTGCTGGAGTTGGCTGCCAACCCGGATAAACCGGCGGCGGGGCATGTGATCGAAGCCAGGCTGGACGCCGGACGCGGACCGCTGGCCACTGTTTTGGTCAGAGAAGGAACATTACGTAACGGTGATCCGATTGTCTGTGGACTTTTTCATGGCAAAGTGCGTTTGTTAATTAATGACCTGGGGCAGATAGTGGACGAAGCCGGTCCGGCCGTTCCTGTGGAAGTGTTAGGGTTGACCGGTGTTCCCGGCGCGGGTGATGAGCTGATCTCGCTGGCCGATGAAAAGGACGCCAGGCAGGTCAGCGAACATCGGACCCAGAAACAGCGCTCCCAGGAGTTGGCCAAAACAAATCGTTTGTCGTTGGATAGCCTGTTCGACAGGATGCAGGAGGGTGAAATTAAGGACCTGAACCTGATCTTGAGAGCGGATGTTCATGGGTCCATTGAAGCGCTGCGGGATTCATTGATCAAACTTTCCAACGATGAGGTCAACATTCAGGTGGTGCATGCCGCCACCGGAACCATCACCGAATCCGATATTTCACTGGCAACGGTTTCCGATGCCATTATTATTGGTTTTAATGTCCGGCCCAATCCCAAGGTGCAGGCGATGGCCACCGAAGAGCACGTGGATATGCGCTTTTACAACATCATCTACAACGTGATCAATGACGTGAAAAACGCCATTTTGGGTATGATGGCGTCGACCTTTGATGAAAAGACGCTGGGTCGGGCGGAAGTGCGCGAGGTTTATCAAATTCCCAAAGTGGGTGCCATTGCCGGCTGTTATGTGACCGATGGTCACATCGAGCGTCGCTGTAAGGCAAGGGTCGTTCGGGATGGTATTGTGGTTTACGAGGGCAATCTCGGGTCGTTGCGCCGCTTTAAAGATGATGCCAAAGAGGTGCAGAGTGGTTACGAGTGCGGCATCGGGATTGAACGGTTCAATGACATTAAAGTGGGCGATGTGATTGAGGGCTTTTATGTTGAAGAGGTTCGCCCCGAGCTTGCTTAATTTGTGATGGTGGTTGGCGTTGGCAAAATCAAGTTGCGTCTGCACGGTTGTCGCAGCTTGAAGGAGAAGCGCAAAGCGGTGCAAGCCATGATCCGGCGGCTTCAAAACCGGTATCACGCCTCCGTTGCCGAGATTGGTAAGAATGATATTTACCAGCGGGCTGAAATCGGCTTTGCACTGGTGGCCAATTCGGGTCAGTTGGTAAACGCTGTTTTAGATAAAATGATCGATACTGCGGAAGAGTTGCAATTAGCTGAAATTATCGATTCGGAAATAGAAATTATACACTTATGAAACCTTATGCACGGGCCGACAGAGTAGCGGGTGAAGTCCAAAAAGAATTGGCCGATCTGTTGATTCGTAAACTCAAAGACCCCCGGTTGGGCGGAGTGTTGATCAGCGGCGTCAAAATGACCCCTGATTTGAAGTTGGCCAATGTTTACTTTTCTTTTTCAGGTGACGAAAACGAACGGCAAAAGGCTTTAAAGGGCTTAGAGAGTGCCACCGGTTTTATCCGGCAGGAGTTAGGAAGGCGGATGGAGCTCCGCTATACTCCCAATATTCGATTTTATTATGATACCTCCTTTGATTACGGCGAGCGTATCGAAAATTTGATCCAGAAATTGCGGTCTGATGATTCAGAAGATAATAGCGACAATTAAAAAGAGCCGGCGGGTTTTTGTTGCCTCCCATATGCGCCCCGACGGAGACGCAGTGGGCGCTCTGTTAGCCATGGGGCAAGCGATTGAGGCGCTGGACGTGCCGGTGGTGATTTACAATGAAAGCCCGATCCCTGCGGTCTATCGTTTTCTACCGGGTGTGGAGAAGGTGACCCAGGACCCGGCGGTTTGCGATGATTGTGACACCGCTGTTATTTTAGATTGTGGTAGTTTCCAACGAGTAGGTGATGCGGTTTCGAAGCAGGTTGCATCACTGCCCGTTATGATCAATATCGATCACCATGTGACCAACACGGGCTTTGGTCATTTGCAGTGGGTAGACCCTGAGGCTTGCTCCACCGCTGAGCTTGTGTATGAGTTGATCAACGCCATGGAGATTGAGCTAAAACCGGATATGGCGTGGGCGCTCTATACAGGGATTTTGACCGATACCGGTTCATTTCGATTTTCTAATACCAGCCAAAAAGCGTTCGCCATTTGCGAAGAATTGGTTGGGCTGGGGGTTGAGCCGTCGGAGGTCTCTCGGAACGTGTATGGGCGCTATTCCATGGGTCGTATTAGGCTCTTAAACCTTGCCTTGGATGCCATTGAGATCTCTGCCAACGGGAAAGTTTCCATGATGGTATTGACCCGGCAGATGCTGGAAAAGACGGGGACTCGTGCGGAAGATGTGGAAGGGTTGATCAACTATGCCCGGCGGATTGAGG
>RCNE010000945.1_pt1 | contig 15703 bp, 15 predicted proteins | sample 2041361 | NCBI WGS metagenome assembly RCNE01 (sample SAMN09708229, study PRJNA481090) | Marine sediment metagenome, whole genome shotgun sequencing project.
CCGAGGGTGAGCCCGGAACGTTCAAAGACCGAGCGCTTCTCCGAGCCAACCCTTACGTCGTGCTCGAAGGGGCACTGATCGCTGCGCTTTGCGTTCAGGCTCGCCGCATCGTGATCGCCACCAAAGCAAGATACACCGAGCAGCTCGCTGCGGTTCGGCGTGCGATCGATGAACTGGCAGCAGACGGCTGGCTCGATGGAGTTGATGTCGTCGTGGTCGAGGGCCCAGACCACTATCTGTTCGGCGAAGAAACAGCCCTGCTCGAGGTCATCGAAGGCAACGAACCACTCCCCCGTCACATACCGCCCTACCTCTACGGTCTGTACACAACGGGCCCACAACTCGGATGGTCAGCGGGAGTCGACGACTCCCCTGGCGGCCCCACCGTTGCGAGTTCGAACCCAGCGGTGGTCAACAACGCCGAAACGCTGGCCCACGTTGCGCTCGTGTGCCGCAACGGAGCCGACTGGTACCGCCAACTCGGCACAGCTGAGTCACCGGGCCCGACCATCGTCACGATCACCGGCGACGTTCAGCGAGCAGCCGTGGCCGAAGTGAAACTCGGCACACCACTCCGCACGATCATTGAAGATCTCGCAGGGGGACCCCGGCCAGGCCGATCCATCAAAGCCGTGCTTTCCGGCGTCTCCAACGCCGTCCTCACTTCCGACACACTTTCAACACCTACCTCCTATGAGGGTCTCGCCTCGGCGGGTGGCGGGCTCGGCTCGGCCGGGTTCATCGTGTACGACGACTCGCGCAACATGGTCGATGTCGCGTACCAGGTGTCCCGATTCCTCCACGTCGAGTCGTGCGGACAGTGCAACTCATGCAAGCTCGGCACCCACGACATCAGCGCCATCCTCGAACAGCTTGTACTCGGCGAACAACCAAAGATCGACGCCGTGGCAAACCTGCGGCGATACCTCAAATCCGTGAACGACTCCGCCCGCTGCTACCTCCCGACGCAAGAACAGATCCTGGTTGCAAGCCTTCTCGACCGGTTCCCAGACGACCTCGCAGAGCGCCTCAGCGGACGCCCCGGCGACCTCGATGTACCACTGCCACAGATCACCGACATACGGGGCGGTAAGGCAAGTTTCGCGAGCAACGCAACCCACAAACACCCGGACTGGATGATCAGAGAGACCCCCGTCCGATTCACATGACCTAGTACGTCCCGGCGCAGCTGTAAGAAGCCATCGGAGTGGCGATCATCGCTGTCGGCAGGCACCGTCAGGAGAACTGGCCACTCTCATCGTGATTCGGCTCGTCGGCGGGCACCTTCGATGTCGGCGCCGGCTCTGAGCAGTGTCCCGCGAAGGCTGCACAAGGCTATCTCGACCGGCGGCGCCACGTCGGTGACGACGATGTCAGCCAGGCTTTGGTAGACGACTGCGGCCTGTGAGAGGGGGTGCTCGAGGGCGACCGGTGATCCACTGTCGCCACCGGCGGCCACAGCCGCGTCGAGTGGAATCGACGCGAGGAGGGGAACACCGATGTCGTCGGCGAGTTGCTGGCCGCCGCCCGAGCCGAATATCGCCGTGACGTTGCCGTCGGCATCGACGGCAGGGCCCATATTCTCAATGACGCCGGCGACTCGGAGAAAGCCCTTGCGGGCCATGTCAGCAGCACGGGCCGCTACCTGCTGGGCGGCAATGGCCGGGGTGGTGACGATCAGCACGTCGGTCCTCGGCAGCATGCGGGCGAGACCCATCTGGATGTCGGAAGTTCCCGGAGGCATGTCGATGAGCAGGTAGTCGAGATCGCCCCATTGGACGTCTTCGAGGAAGTGCTGAACGGCGCGGTTGAGCATCAGGCCTCGCCACATGATTGCTTCGGTCTCGTTCGCCCCAGCAATCGAACCCATCGACACGACGCGCAACGTCCCTTCGCCGACCGGCCGAACGACAGGCTTCATTAACGTCTTGCCTTCGCCTGCGCTCTCGCCCTCGATCGAGCTGTCGATACCGAGCAACTGCGGCATCGAGTAACCGCCGACATCGGCATCCAACACACCGACGGTGAAACCCCGGTCGGCCAGGAGGACAGCAAGGTTGGCGGTGACCGACGATTTGCCGACCCCGCCCTTTCCCGACGCGATGGCCAGAATTCGACAGGTAGCCGGAATGTCGGTCTGCACCGCGTTATCACGCGCCTTCCAGCGGGCCCGTGACATCACGTCGCTGCGCTCATCGGAGGTCATCTCACCAAAATGAATCTTGACGGTTTCGATTCCCGGGAGCGAACCTACTCTCGACTTTGCGTCGCGCATGAGCTGCGCCCGGAGCGGGCAGCCAGCGGTGGTGAGCGAGATCGTGACGTGCAAGGCACGGTCCATGCTGCGTTCGAGCCGCTTGATCATGCCGAGGTCAACGACGTTGTCGCCGAGCTCGGGATCGATGACCCCGCGCAGCGCGTTCATGATGGCCACCGAGTCGAGGTCATCGCCGACCAATTCGGGGCTCGATACCTTGGGCCGCGCACTATCGGTCGCCACTTCGTTCACATCATTCCCAACTCGAGTCGTGCGACGTCGGACATGCGCGATGCGTCCCACGGTGGGTCAAAGACCATTTTGACCTCGACTGCTTCGACTCCCGGCAGGATGGCGACGGCATCGTGGAGGTCTTGACGCAAGATGTCGCCCATTCCGCAAAACGGAGCGGTAACCGACATGTCGATCTCCACGTGCCAGTCACCGTCGGGCAACTCATCAGCTTCGACCCGGTAGACGAGACCGAGTTCAACAATGTCGACCGGAATCTCTGGGTCATAGACCGTGGTAGCGGCTTCCCAGACCGAGGCGAGGTCGAACGTTGACCCGTCCGCTGTCTCACGTGGAGCGCGGGCCTGTATGAAGCCGAAGTCGATCGAGTCTTGCGGGCTGAGACGCGCCATCTCACCGTCGCGGGTGGTAACCGTGGCGGTTCCGCCGAGCGCTTGGAGCACGGTGACGGGTTCGCCTTTTGCCAGGATGGTCCGGTGTCCGGCGGGGACGATGGTCGCTACGCATTCGCGCGGGAGCAGGAATGCTTTCGTCGAGCCGATGGATACCGGCTGTTCACTCACTTCTTGTTGTTCAGGCATCGTGGCGTTGGAGTCGTTCGGTGATCCAGGACCGAAGAATCTCGTTGTCGACGGTGCCGACTGCCTGGTCAGCGAAACCCTGGATGAGGAGTCGCCGGGCATCGGCCTCGGCGATGCCGCGAGTGCGCAGGTAGTAGAGGGCGTCGTCGTCGAGTTGGCCCACGGTCGCGCCGTGTTTGCAAGCAACGTCGTCGGCCAGGATCTCAAGCCGAGGTTGTGTGTTGGCCTCGGCACGGTCGGACAACAACAGGTTGTCGTTGGACTGCTCAGCGTCGGTGCCGTCGGCGCCGGGGCGAACGTCGATCCCGCCGTTGAACACGCCGGTGCTCTCATCGTCGAGGATGCCGCGGAACGATTGATGACTCGTGCAATCGGGGGCCGCATGGATAACGGTGACCTGCTGATCGAGGACTTGGTTGCCCATCCCGAAGTACAAGCCGGTCAGATCAACCTGTGCTCCTTCGCCTGCGAGGCGTACGTCGTAGGCAACCCGACCGTATCTGCCACCCAGGTTGAACATGCGTGAGCGCAGCACGCTCGCCGCGCCTTGCGTCGCGTCGATGCACCCCAGATGGACCTGTGTCGATGCAACGTCCTGGAGCACGATGTGATCGAGCGACGCCTTGGCGCCAAGGCTGATCGTCGTGCGGGTGTTCGAGCCGCCGAAGTCTCCATCGCCGATTTTCGTCTCGACCACGGTCGCCGACGCACCGTCATCGAGATGGATCACCACGCCGCTACATGATGCGTTTCCTGTCTCGTCAGCGAGCGCGATGTCGACGATCTGGACCGGCACCTCAATGGCATGACCTGCAGCGACATGAATGACGGCGCCATTGCTCCCGAACGTTTTGTTGAGGGCGGTGAACGTGTCCGTGGATAGGTCCGCATCGTCTTCGAAATGCGCCCTCAGCAGTTCGGGTTGATCGCGCCGTGCGTCGTCGAAAGTCGACAGGCGCAACCCGGCTGGCAGCGCGCTGAGGTCCGATCGCTCGGTGTCCACAACGCCGTTGACCAACACGATGATTGGTCCTTCGAGGGCCGGAATCTTCGCATCAAGAACTGGAGGCAGTGGGCTGGTCGACCCGACCGGGGGACCGAACGACAGCTGGCCGAGCACATCGTGGGGCGCGTATCGCCACGCTTCGTCGCGCTTGGTCGGGTACGCGAGCCCAGCGATCATCTCTTGATGATCTGCCGTTGAGGTTGCGGTCACCTCGCCGCTCCCGAAAGTGGCCGTTCGGGCGCGTCATCGAGGTCGTGGTTCACAAAGTCGGCGTAGCCGTGGTCTTCGAGATGGAGCGCGAGCGTGTGATCACCCGACTCAACAATGCGACCATCGACCAAGACATGAACGAAGTCGGGCTTGATGTACTCGAGCAGCCGTTGGTAGTGCGTGATCACGATCATCGAGCGATCAGGACCTCGAAGGGCATTGACACCCGAAGCAACGATGCGCAGAGCGTCGATATCGAGACCCGAGTCGGTCTCGTCGAGTACGGCAAGACGCGGTTCCATCACCGCCATCTGCAGAATCTCGTTGCGCTTCTTCTCGCCGCCACTGAAACCGGCATTGACCGATCGGTAGAGAAAGTCTTGTTTCATCTCCACGAGGTCCATCGCTTCCTTGGCAACAGCCAGGAAGTCGCTCGCACCAATCTCGGTGTCGCCGCGAACACGCCGCACCGAGTTCAGCGCCGTGCGGAGGAAATACATGTTGTTCACCCCAGGGATTTCCACCGGGTATTGGAAGCCGACGAAGACGCCAGCCGCCGCCCGAGCCTCGGGCGCCATGTCGAGCAGATCAACGTCATCGAGCGTTGCCGTACCACCGATCTCGTAGCCGTCTCGGCCAGCCAATGCGTGGGCGAAGGTGCTTTTGCCTGAGCCGTTGGGGCCCATGATGGCGTGGACCTCGCCCGAACCGACATCGAGGTCAAGTCCGTTGAGGATCGGGGTTCCGCCGATCGAGGCGGTGAGATTTTTGACGTGCAACATCAGCCGACACTTCCTTCCAGGCTCACACTGAGCAGACGCTGCGCTTCAACGGCGAACTCCATCGGGAGTTCGTCGAACACCTCGCGGCAGAATCCGTTGACGATCATCGACATGGCATCCTCTTCGGTCATGCCGCGTTGGCGGCAGTAGTACAGCTGGTCTTCGCCCACTGTGGACGTCGACGCTTCGTGCTCGACCCGGGCACTCGGGTTTTTGACTTCGATGTACGGAATCGTGTGGGCGCCACAATCCGACCCCAACAGCAGCGAATCGCACTGGGTGTAGTTGCGGGCATTCTTCGCAGATCTCAGGACCTTGACGAGCCCCCGGTAGGTGTTCTGGCCGTGCCCGGCCGAGATGCCCTTCGAGATGATGCTGCTGGTCGTGTCGGCCCCAATGTGAATCATCTTGGTGCCGGTGTCGGCCTGCTGGCGTTTGCTCGACAGTGCCACCGAGTAGAACTCGCCTACTGACCGATCGCCCTGGAGAATCACGCTGGGGTATTTCCACGTGATGGCTGAGCCGGTCTCGACCTGGGTCCAGGAGATCTTGGCGTCGGTATGGGCCCGACCACGTTTGGTGACGAAGTTGTAGATACCGCCGACGCCGTTCTCGTCGCCCGGATACCAGTTCTGCACCGTCGAGTACTTGATCTCGGAACGATCCTTGGCCACCAACTCGACGACAGCAGCGTGCAGTTGATTCTCGTCGCGCTGGGGTGCTGTGCACCCTTCGAGGTAGGAGACGTGCGAATCGTCCTCGGCAATGATGAGGGTGCGTTCGAATTGGCCGGTGTTCATGGAGTTGATGCGGAAGTACGTCGACAACTCCATCGGGCAACGCACACCCGCAGGGATGTAGCAGAACGACCCATCCGAGAAGACCGCAGAGTTGAGCGCAGCAAAGAAGTTGTCGCGCACCGGCACCACTGAACCCAGGTGCTCGCGCACGAGGTCGGGGTAGTCCTTCACGGCTTCGGAGAACGAACAAAAGATGACACCGGCCTCAAGCAGCGTCTCCTTGAACGTCGTCACCACCGACACCGAATCGACGATCGCGTCGACGGCAACATTGCTGAGCATCTTCTGCTCATGCAGCGGTATCCCGAGCTTGTCGAACATGTCGCGAATTTCAGGATCCACGTCGTCCATGCTGTCGAGCACAGGCTTCTGAGTTGGTGCCGCCCAATAGCTGAGCGATTGGTAGTCGATCGGGTTGATCTCGAGCTTGGCCCAGTCGGGCTCTGCCATGGACTTCCACGCCTCAAAGGCCTTGAGGCGCCAGTCGAGCAGCCACTCTGGTTCGTCCTTTTTGCTCGAGATCAGCCGTACTGTGTCCTCGGTCAGGCCGGGCGGCGCAATGTCGGTTTCGAGATCGGTGCTGAAGCCGTATTCGTAGCTCGCATCGGTCAGTTCTTTGATTTCTCGTAGTGTTTCGCTCATCAGCTGAACGACTGCCCGCAGCCGCAGCTGCGCTGAGCGCTGGGATTGTCGATGCTGAATCCGGCGCCCGAAAGGCCGTCGCTGTAGTTCAGCGTTGCCCCGGTGAGGTGCTCAGCGCTGGCCGCGTCGACTCTGACCGTCACGAGTCCGATTTTGGTGACGTGGTCATCGGAGCTCTCTTCGGAGTCGAAGAACATCTCATAGGAGAATCCGGAACATCCACCGGGACGCACGGCGACGCGAAGCCCGAGATCTTGCTCGCCCTCCTCGGCTAACAGCTCAGCCACTTTCACTATCGCCTCATCGCTCAGCGCGATCGGCGGTTGTGTGTCCTGTTCGGTCGTTGTCATCGCTCAAGCTCTCTATTCTTTGGTTTCGGTTCGGTTCCGTTTGATTCGTGGGGATGGGCCCGCAGCGCGGGGTCGGCGCTCGGGGCTACCCGTCGACTTCGATGAAGATACATTCACCGGGGCACTCCTCTGCCGATTCGATGACATGCTCTATCCCGTCGTCAGGTATCCGAGCCATGCCCTCGGCGCCTGCCGGGTTGGCGGCGCCATCGAACAACTTCTCTGTCCCGAAGTTTCCCTCTGACTCCTTCACGTAGAACAGTCCGTCGTCCATCCCGAAGAAGACGTCGGGGGCGATCTCTTCACAGAGCCCGTCCCCAGTGCAGAGATCCTGGTCGATCCAGACCTTCATGTCGTTCGTCTCCCCGCTGTAGTCACAGCGTCCGTTCTTTGTCGATTGGTTCGACAACGTCCAACCTATCAATCTTTCGTTAGTTACAGCTTGCGAAACCCCTGAAACCCTGCTGCCATGCTACGATCGGGCAATGCACTCCACTGGCGCTGCGCCCTCGCCGACCCAGCGCCGTGTGCTTGCTGCACTGAAACGCAGCGGGGACGCAACCGCCGAAGAACTCGCCGCCACCCTCGAGATCTCCTCCAGCGCAGTTCGCCAACACCTGAGGGCGCTGCGATCGGCCGGGCTCATCACCGCGAGTCAAGACCGCGGTCAACCCGGACGCCCTGCCGACCGCTACCACGCCACCGACCTCACCGAACCACTCTTCGTCACGACAGACAGCAGTCTCTCTGTCGAACTCCTCGAACACATCGAAGAAGAAGATCCCGAACTTGTGAATCGAGTATTCAAGCGGCGCCGACTCCGCCTCGTCGAGAACGCTCAAGACAAACTGATCGGCAAGTCGATCGCCCAACGAGTCGACGTCCTGACCAACATGCTCGATGATCAGGGATACCTCGCTGACTGCGAAAATCCTGACCAAAACCACTACCGGATCAACCTGCACAGCTGCCCCATCTGGGACGTTGCCACTCACTACACGCAGGCCTGCAACACCGAACTCGATTTCATTCGCGATCTCATGCCCGATGCAACAGTCGACAGGGTGACCCACAAGACCGCCGGGGCGCACACCTGTTCCTACGAAATTCGGCTCTGAACGAGCGGTTTCAGCCAGCTGTGGCGCGAGCGGAGAGTCAGACCTTCGTGTGGAGTCCATCGATCCCAGGCGGACCGATGGAAACGACAGTTCCGTCGTCGTGCACGACCTCCCATTCGGGAAATCTGATTGCAGCCAGTTTTCCATCGTTTGACTGCGCACTGCTTCGACTCAGGTGGCGTTTTCCGACGCTGTAGTCGACGCAGTACACATTGCGACACAGGCCCATCCAGTCGTGAGAAGCTACGCCGGCGAGCACGTCTTGGCCGAAGACTCCGAACCGCTCCCCTTCCAACGCCCCAAACTCACGCCAGAAATGTCCAATCACAACCGGGGCCGAACCGCGGTACGAGTTCCACCATGGCGTGCGTTCCGTGAAGCGCCAGCGACCGGCGCCAAAGTACGGCAGCGTGGCCGAACGGGCGAGACCGGCGGTGAGGACCGTCATCGGATTAGCATGCTGGACCGCCAATTCCGCTGCGGAGTGGGCTGGTAGCGGGATCGGATCCCAATCGGAGACCTTGACGCCCATGTCAAACTGCAAACGTTCGACAGTGAGCGCTGCTTGCAGCAGTTCATCGTGGTCGACAAGGGCGAGCGAGGCCACTTCGAACTCGTCATGTATCGAGGAAACCGTCCCGGGTTTTGCGAGATCAACCCGCTGTTGCACGCCGTGGAGGGCGTCGACTGCTTCGTCATCCCAGCATGCATGAACAACGCGGAGCGAGCGGTTCTCGAGCGCGACCGGCAAAGATTCCAGGAAGTCAAGATACGCCCGGCGACGTTCCGGTGACGCTGGCATGGATCGGTAGGTCTCGGCCTCGACACCTGCGGGTGGCGACAATAACCAGCCATTCCCGTGGCCGTACCGGCCCGACAAGATGTTCAGTTCGTGATTGCCCAAAATGCACTGCGCACGCCCGGTGTCGACGAGCCGCATCACGAATTCCAAAACCGCTGGGCTGTCGTGACCGCGGTCGACGAGGTCGCCGAGGAACACCAGGCGATGACCGAGCTCGTGTGTGCCGTCGGAGTCGTATCCGAGAAGTTTGAGCAGTCGGACTAGCGCGTCGTATTCGCCGTGAACGTCTCCGACGATGTCGATCGGGCCGTCGAACAACTCGCCGACGAGTTCGGTCACGAGCCGAAACCTGGCATCCCACGGATCCGGCCGATCAGTGTGAACAGGCCATCGACCGTCTCGTGCAGCTCACCGTTGTTCGGACACATGAGGAGCGGAACCTGGAACTCCTCGAAGTCGCGGACCATCTGTTCGTGGAGGGGAATCGGGTCGCTCAGGATGTGATTGTCGCGCTGGGTCGAGCTCAACCTCGACAGGATGACGTCTTCGTTCGCCCGAACCCAAACCGCCACGAAGTCTTGGTCGATGCGCTTCATCTCGTCATAGAGGTACTGACGGAACCGGCGGAAGTGCAACGTGTCGTCGAAGACGATGTTCGGATGGTCGTCGAGGAGGTCCGTGATGCGTCTCATGGCCTCGCGATAGAGCTCGGCCCGCGTCTCCATGTCCGGTGGGATGCCCTCGGCGAGCTTTCGCGCATTGTCTGGGTCGCGGCCGTAGACGTCCTTCTTCGTCTCGTCGAGGTCGAAGTAGAGATAGCCGAGCCGCTCTGCAACGAGTCTCGCAACGCTCGATTTGCCCGCGCCGATAAGTCCACCGACGAGAATGATCATCTTGATGCTCCTTTCGTTCGAGACGGACGCGCAACACTGCCGCTCAGTCGTCCCATTCCACGGCCAACGAGGTCGGCCCGCGGAAGCTGATGTTGGCGGTTCGGTTGAGGTTCTGCGTTGTCGCGAGGCGAAGAGTGGGCATTCGTTCGGTCAGCACCTCCATCGCAACCTTCGCTTCGAACCGGGCGAACTTGGCACCAAGGCAGTAGTGGATGCCTTTGCCGAACGAGATGTTGTTGCGCGAGTTCGTTCGGTGGATATCGAACGCCGTCGCATCGTCGAACAGGTCGGGCTGATGGTTCGCTGCGCCGAGGCTGAGCAGGAGCTTCGTGCCCTTTGGAACGTTGACGCCACCGATGGTCGTGTCAATGTTTGCGACCCGTCGCCACCCGATCTGGGGCGATTCGTATCGGAGCACTTCTTCGATTGCACCTGGGATGAGACTCTGGTCGGCACACACCTCGTTCCACACGTCGCGGCGAGGCAGCATGCACAACAAGATGTTGCACAGCAGCAAGGTCACGGGTTCGTGCCCGGCGAACGACAGCCCATAGATGATCGACTCAACCTCTTGGTAGCTCAGGTCGTCCGGGTTCTCGAGATGGTCGGCCAGCAACTCGGAGGCGAAGTCGTCGCCCATGTCCGCCTTCTTTCTGGCGGTGAACTCGCGGCAGTACCGCCAGTAGGCGAGCATCTTGTTGGCGATGTCGAGTTGTTTCTCCGAGGATGGATGCCCCCAGGAGAACGCGAGTCGATCGCCACACCACGCCCGGAGCTGGTCATCGTCGTTCTCGGGAAATCCGATGAACCGGAAGATCGTGTCTCCGGGAAGCGGGGTCGCGAAGTCCGCGAAGAAGTCGGCTCTCGATCCCTTGGACTCCATTGCATCGACCAGCTCGTGGCTTCGGCGCCGAATGTACGGCTCGAGCACCTTCATACGTCGATTGGAGAATCCTTGTTTCGTGTATTGGCGGATGCGCCCATGATCGGGCTCCTGCCGGTTTGACATCACGGCAACAGGATCAAAGTCGGGCGCCGACAACACCTTGATCGTGCCATCCGACAGGGGGAACACGGGATCCTGCACATTCTCGGAACTAAACGTCTCGGGATCAACGAACACCTGGACGATGTCCTCCATCCGCGTGACGACGACCATGTCGAGTGCCTCCGAATAGAAAACGGGGGTCTCCTCCCGCCGCGGCGCCAACTCCAGATACGGGTCTGTCACGTACGCGTCACTGAATGGCGAGAAGTCCGCGTCCATCGGGCAGCCCGACGGTGGCGGCGGAGTTTTTGCCTCGAGCGAGTGGTACGACCGGGTTGCCATGGGTGTGGCTCCTTCAAATCACAGTGGATTGCGGCTTTGTTGGCGGTTCCAGCGGTCAGTCGACCGGGAACACGAGGTTGCATTGACCAGTCCCCGACGATGGGAACCAGTCGGTGATGATCTCGGCGCGACCTGCATATTCCTGCCAGCCGAGAGCGCCAAGGAGCATCGCTGTGTCGTGCATGCCGCCCTCACCGTTGCAGTGGCGCGCGTAGTCGGGCAGGCCAGCGATGAAGTCGGCAGCGCGACCGTCGACGAGGAGATCGATCATCGATCTGTCGACGAGAGCATTAAACGGGCTCGAGATCTCGAACATCCCATCGCCAACCTTCTGATTGCTCCAAATCCGATGGGACATCGACCCGCTCGCCAACAAGCACACGTCTCGATCGCTCGCCTCGACCGCACGGCGGATCGCATCACCAACAACCCGGGACTCCTCCATCGTGGCGTCGTACAACCAAGACGCGACTGGGAGCACGTCGAGCTGTGGCGAGTCGTCGCCGGAGTTCATGTACTTCATGGGCACGAGCGTGCCGTACTCAAGACCGAGCGATGGAACACCATCATGAGACCTCGTGAGCACGCCACTGGCAGTCGCTAGCTCGGCGATGGCGCTACCGAGTTCGGGCGCGCCGTTCTGATCGAACTCGATCTCCTGAATGAAGTGCGGAAACTCGTTGGAGGTATACGTGCCGACGTGCCTCGCATTGGAGTTGATGTGGTATCCGCTGTTCACCAGCCAGTGCGTGTCGAGCACCACGAACGTGTCCGCACCCGCAGCGCGAGCTCGTCGCGCGATCTCACGGAGACCATCGATCGCAGGCTGCCGACAGCCCTGATGCGGACCTTCCATCTCCGAAATGAACATCGATGGAACGTGGGTGATCTTCGCAGCGGTGACGATCCTCCCCATTGTTTCGATCTCCTGCTCGATAGTTGAACACTCCGCTCTATTGTTGTATTCTCGCGCATCATGGCGAAAACGTCCAGCGTCACCAACCAGACACTCGATCGGGGCCTGAGCGCGCTCACACTGATCGCGACCGCCGCCGTACCGCCCACGATCGCAGAACTTGCCGATCAACTCGGAGTGCATCGCTCGATGGCGTATCGCATCGTGCGCACACTCGAATCGCACGGACTGACGCAGCGAGACGGGGCGGGGTGCTGCAATCCCGGCCACGGTCTGGCTGACTTGAGCAGGTCCGTCGAACGTTCGATTCGCGAGATCACTCGCACCGAACTCGAGCGCCTTGCGGAGGCCCTGGGACTCACGGCATTCGTCGCAATCCCTAGTGACGGCGACGCCCTCACGATCGACAGCGCCGAGCCCACCAACACGAATTCGGTCGTGTCCTACCGGCCGGGCACTCGGCACAAACTCGAACTTGGTGCCCCCGGCTTGGCGATCCTCGCCGGCCGCCGGCCAAGACCGAACGAGCGGCCCGAGGTCGTCGAGGCCCGTGCACGAGGATGGGCACAATCAACGGGCGAGATCGTCGCCGGACTCGGATCGCTTGCCACCTGGGTAAGCGGGCCAAACGAGTCTCCGGTTGCCGCACTCGCAGTGTTGTTTCCCGGAAATATTCCCAACAATTCGATCGAAATTGTCACCGAATTACAGCGAAGCTCCGCACGCGTGTCCTCCACACTCAACGAGTAGTCGAAGCGGTGCGTGTTCGGTCAACGTCGGTGTCCTTTTCAGTCTCCTCTATCGCGACGGGAACGAAGCGCGCTGATCAATGCAGCGTCCCGCTCAGCAGCGAGCGTGGCAAGGTCGCGCCCGTCAGCCTCAGCTTCCACCCCCTCGATGAGCATCGCTTTCGTCGCATCGTCCAGCTGCGGTCGACCGAGATCAGCCCACCGCCGCTCTTGGCTCGGCCCAAGGTGCTCAAGGTAGGACGCCAAGCCACCGTCTCCGCCGCCGAGGTGATACGCCATATGCGCCCCGACGGCAGCCCATCGAAGGCCGGGTCCGTTGACCAACGCGGTGTCCACTGCGGCCACGTCAGCGATGCCATCGGCGACAATGTGTACTGCTTCTCGCCACAGGGCCGAAGACAAGCGATTAGCGATGTGGCCGGTCGCGTCCCTTCTCAGTCTGATCGGGACTCGGTCCGCGGCCCGGTACAGGCCCTCAGCCCGGTCAAGTACCGAGGAGTTGATGCCGTACAACTCGACAAGCGGGACGAGGTGGGGCGGGTTGAAGGGATGTGCCGTCACGAATCGCTCAGGCACTCGTAGGCCTGGCGAGAGATCTGACCAGGTCAGCGCTGATGTTGACGAGGCGATAATCGTTGTCTCGGGAATCACATTTTCGATCTCGCGGAACAAACTTCGCTTGATCTCGATCGATTCCGGCGCGTTCTCCTGAACGAGCTCGGCTCCCTTGAGGGCCTCGTCAAGGCTGTCCGTGATCTCGAACGTCCCGCTGGCGTTTCGCGGGCAGATTTCTGCAAGCTGCGAAGTCGCGTTCTCAAATCGACCGCTCGCTCGATCCCGAGCCTCGCTCGCCGGGTCCCACAGCATGACTCGGGCGCCATAGTGGGCGAACAGAGCACCCCAACTCACGCCGATCAACCCGCCGCCAGCAATAGCAATCGATCTACCGTCAAGCTGGCTGGGCTCTGCTTCGTGCCTTGTCGCGTCACCGGCCATCGGGATGCTGCCTGGGATGTGATCGGAGAGTCATGACCGATTAAGCCAGACGTCAGGTACCGTTCGCAAATCCCGCCGCGAACCGGGCCTGGGGCACTTCGGTCGCTGTACCAGCATCATCGCTACCCGGACCTGTAGCGCGAGTCCATCACCGCAGGTCAGCGCAAGCCCATCAGTGCGACCTGGCCGCAGTCTTCGAATCCGAGTGCTCCGAGACCCTCATCCAGCCGCTTCAAGTCCGCGGTCATCAGATCAAGCGGGCCCAGCCTCTCCAACATCTCCTCATCGTCTCCCGCCGCCATGGCCTCGACGAGATCCTTCTGCGCGGCATTGCCCTGTACTCTCGACTCAAGCCAGAGCTCCCACGACTCGCGAAGCTCCTCCGGCGGCGAAAGCTCCCGCAGGTCCTCGTTCATCTGCTCTGCAACCGCAACATCCTGGCGCATGATCACACCCAGCTCCTGGGCAGTAGTGTCAGCGTCTAACAACGTCGCGTCCAGCGCGAGGAGCTGCTCGTTGGCCGGGGCACATATCGCTTCCGCCGCTGCGATGAATGCAGCAACGTCGTCCCTGGTGTCTTCAGCAGGCTTGAGATCTTCAGCAGGCTCGGGCGTCGAGTCGCTGCTCGGCGCGGCTGTCGGGGCAACAGTGGATGTCGTCGTCCCGAGATCGACCATTGCGTCATCGGAGTCACCGCCGCAGCCAACAAACAACCAGCCAACCACCACGACAACCACCAGAAGTCTGTACATCAGTAGAACTGTCGCAACCCAGGCGGCGAGGGGGTAGGGCCGAAGGTCTCGTGCGGACCTGCGTGTGGGTCACGCCAGCCCGCTACGGCGAGGTGCCGACCTCGTCGTCGTGGATGACCACCGAGGGAATCTCAATCCGACGGGCCACACCAGCGGGCACTCGGGACCGGTGCCAGTGGGATTCGCTCGGTGGGAACGTGGACAAAATGATCCCGGCCGCGGATTCGCGCGCTATCGAGGTCTCGATGGCTGCGAGGGGATCGGCGCCGCCGATCTCGCCAGTGGCATGGACGCCCAGCTCTTCGATGAGACCAAGTTGCCGTTCGAGCCGTTCGCGTGCCGCGGTCAGATCGCCACCGACGGGGAGCGGCACCACAATGTGAAAGTGGATGTGCTTGGAGCCTGCGACCCGTCGCTCCAGCTCCGACATCAGAGCAGCGCCACACAGCGACCGGTTGCCGACCACGAGGTAACGAGCGCCGGGCCGATCGTGTCGCTGGAGCACGGGCGCCAACCACCCCTCATCGAGCCGTTCGAGGGCGAGTTCGTCGCTGCGTGACCGGACGATGTCGGCCCGTGTGCACATCCCGACCAGCAGCCCGCCCTCGAGCACCGGAAGATGGGTGACACCTTCCTCGACCATTCGCTGCATCGCGTCGAGCAGGCTGGCCTCGGGCCCGATACTCACGACATCGGACGACGCGACCTCGGACACCTGTGCCTCACGAGGAAGCTCCTGGGTCAATAGGTCGCTCCGGGTGACGATTCCGATGCAGTGTCCTTCAAGGTCGACGATGGGAAACGCGCCACGGTCGCCGCGGGTGATGCGATCGGCGACCTCACCGACGGTGTCTTCGGGGCCGACGGTGTCGACGACGCGATTCATGACGTCGATGACGGCTGTCGTGCGCAACGTGTCAGCCACGAGTTCGCCGCCGACCCGGATTCCACGACGCGAAAGTTTCTCGGTATAAATGCTCTCGCTGGACAGCGCGCTGAACACCAGCGCCGCCAGGACGCTTGCGAGCATCAGCGGCAGCATCACCTCGAAGTCGCGGGTGAGTTCGAAGACGAAAACAATGGCCGTGAGGGGTGTCCGCGCTGCGGCGCCGAAGACGGCGGCCATGGCCACGACGGCAAAGGCGCCCTGCGAAATGTCGAGGCCTGGAGCGACCTCGAGGGCCACGGCTGCAAACAGACCGCCAAAACTTGCACCCATCAGGAGCACAGGCGCGAGCGTGCCTCCAGACGTGCCCGAGCCGAGCGC